>Ga0214917_10005014_pt1 | contig 14306 bp, 36 predicted proteins | sample LL_1208_BB_MetaG_FD_177983 | JGI IMG/M metagenome (GOLD analysis project Ga0214917, IMG submission 177983) | Freshwater microbial communities from Lake Lanier, Atlanta, Georgia, United States - LL_1208_BB | ecosystem: Environmental > Aquatic > Freshwater > Lake | place: USA: Georgia | collected... | reverse complement strand
TTTGATGAGGAGGCATAATGTTAGGTTATACTAAAGAAGATTTAGATAATATGATTATTGCTATTGCTGTTGCTTTGGGTCCCCACCCAAAATTAACAGATGAAGAAAGAGTTAATTTAAATAAAGCGCAAGACTTTTTAGAGGGTCTATGGGCAGAGGGGTATTTTGACTAATGGGAATGTATGACGAATCTTGGTGTTCATCTTGTGGATGTTCACAACCATATTCACCTGATGAGGTGACATGTGGTGCATGTGCCACAGAACAATCAGATATGCAATCAAACAAACTAATTGAATATATGAAGATTCATCAAATTAGTTTACAACAAGATTTAGAGAAACTATCTGAACAAATGGATGCTCTTGACCCTAATTGTAAGGATTATGCTTATTTAGATATAGAGTATAACTGGGTATCAGGACAACTTACTGCCACCCACCATTTATTGTCAGTGGGCTCTGATATACTGGGCATTCAAACAGAGGAGAAATAATGCAAGAACAGGCGGACAAACTACAGCCACATCTACAGCGTCTTGTTGACGCTGGAGTTAGCGGCATTGATATCATGCATGGCGAACTCAAACTTCGCATGTTAGAGGCGGAAGCGGAATATGCAGAAGCCAAGCGTATTGAGGAAGAGAACGATTACTCAGACGCAATGGAATCTATGGAGCGGAAGTATGCAGAAGGAATGCTGGACGCATACACATGGATATATAAAGACACATATGACATCTCATTTGCAATAGCGGCTAAGGAGGCTGGAGAATGATACAAGAAATAGATCTACCTGAAGCAACACGTAGAAACGATGTATATAATCAGTTACTAGAGATTAATAAACTACTATCTGATTTGGCTGTATTTCCGTCATTGTTATGGGCATGGGCATTCGATATAATTAAAGATATCTTTGATAACAATCAAATTGCTGACCTTGCCTCCAATGATTATGTCGATGAGGCTGTACCTGAAGGCGTAACATTAAAACAAATATTCGACCAGTTCTGGGAGGATGTGGATTCTCTGGGGTTCACAATGGACCACGGCGGCGAGATTCTAGAAGAGACCATTCGTGATTGGATGAGGGAGAACGACTTCCTGGTTGCTCTGGATGATGACGGCTGGCTAGATGACTGACCAGGAGATAGTTGAATTTAAACTAGCCTTAGCAAAGGCATGGCTAGATAATGGACAAGAATCGATGGCCCGTGATATAATTCGGACAATCGTAGAAAAGGCGGAGGGACAAAATGACTAATTACGCACCAAGCTTAGAAATCCTGGAAGTAAACTATTCTGTTTCACCAGGAGGAGTAGACACATTTGAAGTATATGATTTAGATGAACCAATGTCTATCCCAATATATGAGACAGAGTCATTGACAGAAGCAGTTCAATACTGTTATAATTTGGGAAAGGATTTTACTGTCCGAACATATGCAGAATGGGAAATGAGGCAGCTCCTTGCCGACATATAAAGTATATGGGTCCAAGACCCAAGAATTCTACACCAACATCCCTGCAGCAGATCCAGGTGAGGCATATGACATTGCCTATAAGGATCCTGTGCAGTGGTTTGAGGTAGAGATAGATGATCCAATTGAACCACATACGGTTGAATTGGTTGAGCAAGACATACAACTAAATAAAGATAATGATGACGATTACCCTTCAATGGAAAGTGGGATTTTAATTGAGGGATCAAATTAATCGTTACGGGACTATTTACAAATTCGTGAATATCCTATATAATAAATACCTATCATGAAAGGATAGAACAAATGACAACAAAGCGTGAATATCTAGCAAGCAAGGGAATTACTGTTGGCCGCCGTGGCCGTTTCTCAGCTGCAGCTAAGCAGGCCCTGTCAGAGGCGGAAAAGAATGGCGTATCATTCACCGCTGAAGCCAAGACCCCAAAGAAGTAAATAACTAATTATAAGGGGGCTGGCGCAAGTCAGCCCCTTATGTTATAATCCTAAGACGAAAGGCGGAACTATGGGACAATCAAAAGAAATCAAGGTAGGCGAACTACTAGCAAACTCAGTAGAAGACTACTGGTTCAACCCAGCAACGCTGGGTCATTATCTCAGTCAACAGCCAAACTGGACAATCGACAGGGTAATGGAGGTCGTCTGCTGGATTATTGAGAAGAATGCTGGTGTATATAAAGACAAGGCGGGGAAACAAGAAATCTCCGAAGGCCTTGCCCTAGCATATACATTAGACAATCTAATCAATAGAATCAAAGAATCAAATCAATTCAATCATATCAAGTTGCCATAACTAAATAAATATAACCCCAATTCGGACATGTACCAAATGTCCGTTTTGGGGTTTTTTGCTGTGGGCATATGGGCCGAATTTCGCTTTTACGAGAAATGATCTAAAATCCCAGAAAAAGTTATAATTATCTAATTAAATGTATATAGAATATAACAAAATGTGATCTAAATCTGTCAAAATTGTGGGCAAATTTTCCCGTTTACGGGGACATATTTATAGCCCCAGAATAGGACAATATGGGCCAAATTGGACATTTACGACATGTTGACAAAATTCCCAGAATATGCAGCTATTGACAACATTATGCAAATATGCTATATGCTGCAAAATTGGGATTACGTCTTATATAATGAGATGCTCAATTACTCATATATATCTAGTTATAATATATGATAATAATTGATAGTAAATTGATAACCATTTTACTCCACAATGCTCCACTATACTCCACTTAAAAGGCCTTAGAAAGGCCATACAAGGGATGAAAAGGTGGGGGGAATCAGAAGACCTTTGACCTATTCTGTTTGGATTTTCTAGACCATGTAGAGGCCTTAAAGCTATTTGTACCTCTATGGGTATCCTCTATATTGGCTTTATTTTGGTCTAATTGTCTTTGGGCAAATGCGAGTTTATTCTCCCAATTGATCTTTCTTTTATCTGGCATTATTCCTCAAATGATTGTTGTGAAGCCCATAGAGCATCTTGATCTATTTGACTAGGGTTTGTACCATTAGGGTATTGGTTATATTGGATTCCATTAGCTTCCCGCCCCTTTTGTTCCACCACAAATCCATTCTCACGATCAAATAGGACATAATCAAATTCCTTGACCTGGAAGTATTGTTTAAATACAGATATCACCTTATCTAGGTCTAGACTTCCGCATGTATAGAGATCGAATTGAATTAGCCCTGGATCTGTCTCATCCCAAATATGAAATGCGATATGGCTAGTTTCGATCATAACTATTGCGGTTAGACCTCTATTGCCTGGAACATCCACATAGGATGCAAATGGACCTTTAATAATTTTCATATTAATCTGGTCGACTAAAACTTTAAGGAAATCTATTCCCTGTTCTTCTGTATTCATTGGATTAGCTACTTTAGCGTTTACCAATAAGTGTTTATGATATATCATTGCAACTCCTGTCTTCATACTTTTCCCTGTAAATATGCCATATAGTTAAGTATAGCAAATAGTAGTATTAGGATACCCGTGGCGTATTTCATTCTTTCCCGCCAAAATTTATAACTCTAAATGCATCGCCTGTCTCTGGATCTTCAAAATCCCATTCGCCCCAATATGGAACTCCATCAGCATCATAGTCATCCCATCCTGCCCCGCTCATATCCATATCAAGCTTATAGAAGGTTCCGTATTTACTGTAAATTGGCCATAGAGTATCCCATAGCCATCCATTAAATTTATATCGAATGCCATAATTCTTTTCATATTCTTCAGCCCATGATACTCTCATAATTGCTGAACCTGCTATCGAACCCGCCCAATTAGCGATCCATCGCAATGGTGGCCTAGAGTTATCTACCCTAATTGAGTCATTCATAAAATTACGCATGTTCTTCTCTCTTCCGCCGCACTTTTCGCTTCACTTATTCGTCGTCGAAATCTACTTCAAATGGATCATTTAGATCTAATTGATCTAAACCTTCTAATGATTTGAATGTAATTACAGCAGTAAATGCCATGAAGGCAATTAGCCCTGCTGCGACAAGTACCTTTTTATTCATCATCTTCTCCGTTAAATAAAGTCACTACATCCCTGAGTATTACATCACGCTTTGTGATATACCCACCCTGCTTATTTAATTGATCAATAGCAGTCTTTTCATCTTCAGCCAATATCTGAATTACCATGTTAACATCAAAACTATAACATTTTGTTTCTTTTATATTGTTTTCTATTTTCATTCCCAACCGTTACCCTTCCTTGGTAATTCTGGTTGCCCATATGCGTATTCATATGAGTTTAAGCTAAGCATCCTGGCCTTGCCACAAGGGCATGGTGGAGCCATATGTATCTTATCTTTATCTAGTTTTGTCTCAATGCTCATAATTGTCTGACATGTTTGGCATTTAAATATATATTTATTCATTTCTTTTCCTCCATGATCATTTCAATTATTGCATAGCAGTCACATGCGCCTATCATACATTCTGCCGTCCTCAATCCATACCGCCTTAATTCTCCTGATGCTGAAAGCAAATGCTGCTCCTGAATTAGTCCTGCAATTCTTTCACGTTCAAGCTTTTGTGCTTTTTTACATCCGTTACAAGGGCATTTCCAAACAGTTTTAGTATAACTTATTTGGTCTCGTGGATCCCTATATGCGTTTTCAGCTGCTTCAAGATCCAACTTCTGATTCCTTTTCTGCAGAAATATCTTCTATTAAATTATAATATCTGCGTTCCCATGATTCCGCTTTTTCTTCTGCGTCTAACCACATTCTTTTCATATGGTCTCTTTTTTCATATGCTTGATCTATTAGGTCTTGCATGTGCTCTGTTTGTTTAGTTATATCTTGATTAACTGCCTGAGCTTTTCCAAACCATATTCCACCAAAAAATGCAGCAATTGTTGTTAGAACGTCTAACATGCCTCCGCCTTTCTATTTGAATACTAATTATAGCCCAAGATCCTCGACTTTGTCAATAGCATCATCCATGCTATAAGGATGTTCTTTTGTACATTTACCACATTCTTTACACATAGAAATCCCCCGCCTTTCAGCGGGGGTTCTCCTTAATTAAACTTTCTTTGGCCTGCCAGTACGCTTTGGAACTAATGAAGTTTCTCTGCGTATACCGTGTTTATTACGATCTATTTTTACTGCAGGCTTTGAGATTCCAGATTTAAATTTACCTTGAGTTGGATTCTTCCTTGTTGCTTCTTGCGAAGTTACAGCTCCTGCTGGAGCATTGTTTGGAGGAGTATCCATTCCTGTACCATTACTCATTAATAAATCTCGTTCTCTCCTGTTGAGTAGCAGTCATATTTAGTGTCAAACCTGCTTCTCCATCTCGTGTGACATCAAGCATTCCTCCTGGAATTTGTACAATTCCAGATTCGCTACCGATGTTTTCGCATCCGCATTCTACGCACATGATTACTTCTTTGTTGTTCCTGCTGGACCTTGTGTTGACTTGTCCTCTGCTGGAAATGCTGCTGCTGGATCTGCTGCATATTGCTCGCCGTTCCAAACTGTTGCATCATTTACTTTAGGACTAGTAAATCCGTCCAAGTTAATTCCGTCTGCCATTTTTATATCTCCTATAGGGTTAATTTAGATGGGTCTAGAAGTCCATCCATATTCCCATTATAGCATTTCTTAAATTCTATACTTCTGTTCCCAACATGGGTCACAGACCATTATATATTTGGATTCTGTGCTGGTGATGCGGGTTGCGGTATTGCCACAACCCCTCACCTCACACTTTTCGTCTTGCGACATTACTTCTTCTTAGTTGTCTTCTTGGCTGGCTTCTTTGCAGGAGCTGGCTTCTTGGTCGCTGGCTTCTTCTTTGCAGGAGCCTTCTTAGTTGCTGCTTTCTTCACGACTTCCACCTTTCTTTCAGGTTGTTCCAATACCAAGGTTGTATATTTAAACTCTTCTGGAAATAACCATTTCTTTAATTTTTCAAACATTATTTTTTGTCTATCTTTCTTATTATATAATCGATCACCATTTGTGGCTTCCATTCATTTGGAAGTTCAAGATTACGGATCTCTCGAATAATGTCTCGTCTGACTTTATCTTGTATGTAATCTTCCACCATATTATTTTAGCATTTGTAGACTAAAGGGGCAAGCCTTTCAGCCTGCCCCAATTAGTTATCTAACTACTTAAGGGTTGCTACCTTTGCTTTAGGGAATTTTGCATTCCACTTCTTTGCAAGGGCGTTGAATACTGCCTTAAGATCAGCAAGCGCCTTATCTGAAGCCGCCTTATCTGCTACACGAGCAGCCTTTTCATCAGCAAGAGCCTTGTCTGCTGCAACCTTATCTGCTGCACGAGCAGCCTTTTCAGTTGCAAGAGCGGTCTCTGCTGTAGCCTTAGCAGCATTTGCTGCTGCTAGTTGTGCTGTAAGGGCTGTTACCTGTGCTGAAAGATCAGTTACGGCAATTACCTTTACTGCTGAAGAGGATGGTGTGCTAAATCCTGTTACGGCTGTTACCATATCTGCTGATGCAGCGTAGGCAACAATTGTTACTGGACCTGTTGCAGGAGCAACAAACTTAACGTCTGCTACACCAAAATTTGTTAGACCAGATCCTGTAGTTACAGTTACTGTATCTAGGGTTGCGCCATTAGCAATTGCTGAAACTGACTTTCCAGAAAGCTTGTTTCCGAATACGTCAACTGCACCAATTGTTACTGTTACTGATGTGCCTGCTGGTGCAGAATCTACTCCAGTAAGAGTAAGGCTATTGATCTTATCTGATGTTCCTTGAACATAATAAGTTGTTGTGGTTCCGCCATTTGTAATGGCAACTGAACCAATTGCTGTCGTTTTAGTATATACATAAAACGTTGCTGTTGTACCTGTTCCAACATTTTGTGACCAAGTACCTGCACCTGAAGATGCTGTTACTGGGGCTGCTGTTGTTGCAACTGCTGGTACTACGAATGCATTAGTTGCTACTACGGAAACTACTGTTCCAGTGTCAACTGTTACTACAAACTCCGCTGTATCTGCTGTATCGACAGAGTTATCTGACGGCACAGGAAGTGTGATTGGAGTAGTTGCTGCTGTTCCGAGAGTGGTAGTTGTACCAGCTTTCTTAACAGAAGTAATTGACATAGGTGCAGCACTTGCAGATGTTGCAACAAGAGTGCTCATAGTCATGGCTGCAACCATGGCCAGGGCGATTTTCTTAAATGACTTCATTTAATTTATTTCTCCTTAATATATCCGTATTCTTGATGAACACGGAATTCTAGTTTGTGTACGAGTTCCGCCATTGTGACGGTGAGTGGTTATTCTCAATTTCATCTTTCATCCCAATATCTTCGTACATTCTTACAACGTGCATGCATGGATCTTCGCCATCATCAAATCCTTGCATTTCATGTTCAGACATTGGTAGTCCGTCGTGTGTGTAACATACAGGGGGTCCGCACCAACCTTTTTCAATCCCGTATGCCATCCATTCGTCAAATGTTAAATCCACTGTGCTAATTCCTTTACGATTTTGTGCTTAGGCATTGCACCCATAATCGTATGGACTGGATTTCCATTCTTAAATAATACCATAGTTGGTATTGATTGTATATCAAATTCAAAGGGAATTGTTGGATTCTCATCAATATTTAACTTACCAACCAGTAAGCCCTTTTCTTCAGATATCTCATCTAGGATTGGGGATACCTTTCTGCAAGGCCCACACCATTCCGCCCAAAAATCAATTAGTATTAATGGGTTATTGTCGATGCTATCTTGAAAATTATCATCTGTAATTATCATGATACCTCCACATGAGTAGGCCAGTAATATTGACACTTGTCACAACAGGTGTATCCTAATTCACGATAGTCAGAATAGTCGCTATAGAAATAATACTTCTCAGGATCTTTCTCAAATAGCCTGCCTTTGTGAGAGTAATGAAGCTTTTCATCACCTAGCCACCAAGGCTTGTCTGACTCTAGACCTATAAAGTTTTCTTCATAGATCTCATCAAATTTTGCGTGTGTGCTATTTTTATAGCCACGAAGAATAATTTCTTTGATAATTGATTCATTATATAAGAATAACCAGTCTTCATGTCCACGCCACATTTTAACTGCTGGATGATTTACCCAAGCACCTGACTCATCATAGTAACCAGCCAAAGACTTAAGTACTTGTAGATTCTCAACGCTTTGTTTGATTAGACGCTTGCGATCAAGATGCTTGGCTGTCTTATCAAAGTTAGCATGTGGTAGAAATGTTTGCATAGTCCTATTTTACTAAATAATATAAGGCTAGTCAATACTAGTCTTGATTTTTTAATTCTTCAGCAGCCTCATTAAATTTATCCATAAACATTTGAATAACAAATAAGGCACTTTCTTGAGCATTCTTTTTTAATGCTTGTTCGGCCAGTTCGCTTCTTTCATCTACTGGCATTGCGTTATACCATTTCTGATATAACGCAATTGCAACATCGCCAATAATTTCTTCTAGAATAGTTACTTGATTAGCCATTTAACGCTGCAGCAAGATCAATTAGAATACTATTGCCTTGCTTACCTTTCACTGGTTTAGATTTAGATTTAATTAAATCATATATTTGTGTATATGATAATGTTGGTTTAGCGTATTTAACCGCCAACCAAGACGCTGCTGCTACCTGAGTTGAGATAGAAGTTCCCGTAGCGTTAATCTTTGCTCCGCCTGGAACTTGAACTTGTGCTCGTGAATTTGCAGTAAAATCAATTAGATTAGAGTCATGATTACTATATAACTCGATTCCATTTTTAGTTGCTCCACCAACTGCAATTGAATTAGGAATACATGAAGGCCAATCAATTTTATTATAATCATAAGAGTTACCAGAAGCAAAGAATACTGGTACGCTTAAATCTACTAATGTTTTAATTTTAGATTCTACTAACGGGCTCTTTGGACAATAGTCTGGGCTGTCAACAAGGTTATGATGGCCTTGTGACATAGCCACTGCTTGAATATTGAACTTATCTCTATTCTGAATTACCCAATCTAGAGCCATCCATACAGTAGCATCTGTACTAATTTGACGATCAAGATTGATGTTTTGTCCTACAATTCGAACAAATACAATATTCATATTAGGATTAGCCTGAATTGCTGCTGATGCCATCTGCGTTCCATGAGTAAACCCATTTTTGCTAATGGCATTTATTGGCAATGTGGCAGAATTTGGGCCTTCCATAAAAGATCTTCCATTTGGGCATGTTGTCCATTCAAGAACACATGCTTCATAAATAAGTTTTTCCTTGATTGCAGGAATTGTATTATCTATCGCAGTATCTAGGATAGCTAATGTAGGCACAGTCGTTGTGCTATTTTTCAGCGTAGAGCTCTTTACATTTGCAAATGAACTCGTTGGTACAGCAATTAATACGGCAATTAAAGCCGTTAGTATTTTTTTATTCATATATGTATTCTACTAAATAGAATAGAATCCGTCAATACTATTCTTTTGGTTTTCTGTTATACCATTTGCCAGCATCCATGGGCGGCACTTCCATGCCTTTTGACTCCATAAGTGCTTGAAGAGTTATCTTTAAATATTCTAATTCGTACTGTTGTCTAATTACTTCTAACTCAAGTACTCTAATACGTTCTGATTTTCTCATATATCCGTTCTGTCTACTGGTGTAGGAGCAGTTGCAAGGCTCCCGCAATTAGCACATTCCATATCAAGGAAATAAGTTGCTAATTCATAATCATCAAAAATTGCTTTTACATTAAATATATTACATCCACATGGACATATATGCGTAGGGGTTCCACGAACATCCATTGCATGATCGTAGTTCTGAGGTCTTAAATGAATAATGTCTCCCATTTCTTCTTCCTCTTCATCCCCGTCTTGATTGTTTAACTGATCTTTATCTAGTACGATTACTTCGTACTTTTCTAGAAACGTTCTTGCTACCCCCACTGATATCAAGCCAAACAGTAGGGCGGCTAAACGATTTAGCCATTTCATAAATCTATTATACTCTAGACCTCTATAATTGTAAAGGGTGGTCTAACAGCCATATTAAACTTAGCTGAAGCCTCTAAAGCCATTCTAACACGTTTACGTGGGGTCTTAACTGTTGCTGTAGAGAACAAAGATCCAAGTGCCAATTCTTGACCAGCCCCTTCGGCCATATATGGAACATCAACTTCTGATATATGAAAATCAGTATCCATTGTGAATATTCTTCCAGCACCTTGTACTGCAATTATAAATATTCCACCCTCATCTCCATCTTCAGGAGCACTATTACCAAACTTACCATAACCATGTTCTTGAAATGTTTCTTTTACAGAATCAACAAACTTAGTTCTCATAAACTTATCTATATTACGATATCCAGCAGTAGGAGTATATTTTGGAGGATTCCAACCATATTGAAGTATTTGACCCATTCTAAAACTGTCAACAAAACCTATTCCGTACTGCCCCACCTTAAATACTTTAGGATCAGTTCGTTGAAATATTAAACCAGATTTTTCATCAGAAGCAGCGGCATCCCCACCAAGGAGGACTTTATTTTCGTGAATCAAGGCTACTATACAGGTCATGCCCCTAGTATACTATTTTTAATATTCCGAGTCCACATCCCGTAATTCTATTATATTTAATTGGACTAATGCATTTTCAAGCTCAGATTTAACCCCAATTAATTCCTGGATGGCATTATAATATTTATCCTTCCACTCTGTCAGTTCTTTCTCAAGCCTATATAATTCAATTTTAAGGTCTTTAATCTCTAATTTAAGATGATCTTGTTCACGCTCAGTTTGCCGAATTTTTTCCTTTTTGTTATCTCTAATTCCAGCAATTATGGCAGTTCCCATACCGCTTAAAATAGCGGCTGAGATGGCTAAAACAATTGAGGTATAATCCATAATAGATTAATTATACCTTAAATTAAAGCCTAAACTAATAATTCAGATGCTGATACTTCTGTGCCAACATAGCGACGGCGGATAATAAATTCCTTAACATGATCTGGTCCATTTGATCTTCCCGCCAAAATAATTACCCAGCGTGGTTCAAACTTAGACGAGATGCAAGTCTCGCACATTAGCAGATTTATAGGAAGCAATGAAGACTTCTTTACATCTAATTTAGCCTTAGTCTTATTGCAACTATAGCAAAGTATTTTTTCCATTAATTTGATTCCTCAACATGTTGATGAACAATTTCATCCACTATGGTGAAATTTTCATTTTCTATTAACTCTTCAACTTCTTCTTCACCTATGTTATATTTTACCACAGATGCAAACGCTCCAAGTTTTTCTAACATTCCATAACACTGTTCGTCATGTAACCAAACGACGTATATAACATCAGAGTACTCTCGCACTTGGAACTCCCTCTAACTCGCATCTTACACCATATGATTCAATTAACTTCTTTACTTTACTTACGTAATCAATAACCATTTCTTTTTTGATTCCTTCAAACTGTATAAAGTTGTCTTCATATAATCTTAATGCAAGAAAGTCGGGATATTTTACTATGTCCATCAAAAGCATCGAAGGCTTTTGTATCTGATGTACTTTCTTCTTCATTTCTTCATTGTAAAAAACAGGCTTATTTGGTTCGCCTGTCCACTGATTAATTCCATATTTAAAATGTTCTTTTATTTTATCGCTACTTTTATCAATGAACATTTTTCTTCTTCAATCTCTTCCATGTGTCGGCAGTTTTATGTAAATTCTTGGACTTATCAATAGATCCAGAAGTCATAAAGACACCTCCCCATACTCCATATTCATTCATATCCTGACCAGCTTTATAGCATATACTAAGAACTGGACAAGATAAGCACATCTCATCTATGTTTCTTGCAATGTTTGGATCTGCTTCGTACTGGTCATAGAATAAATTTGTATCCATTCCACGACAAACAGCCAAATCATACCAATCAAAATCTTCTTCATCTACACCTAGATTACTTAAAATACTTGACATATTTTTTTGGAAGTTCCCATACGCCTTCGCTATTGACAGAAATCTTTTCTGCAATGCCCCAAGTATCTTTAAATAGTCCTTTTACGCTAGTGAATCCTGATGGATCCTTTTTCCATATTACTAGGTCATAATTGTCCCAATATGGAGTGACATCTTTGGCTCTCTTGATTAAGAGATTTACGCCGATTTCATTTAGCTTTAGCATGCCGTCCTAATAAATTAACCGCAGCATCCCACTGATATATATTATACAGGTTTTGCTGCGGCTATGTCAATAGACTATTTAATAAAAGTTCCATCCCATATGGACTTTTTTACTGGCTCTTCTTTATCTTCTACGTCGTGTGCCTTATCTACTGGAACGCAATTTGGGACCATTCGGCCACCCTTTTCCTTCATGCCAACCTGCTTATACCCAGTCCAGCATGCCTTTGAAATATTGTTCCATTTATCTTCGTCCTCATTATCTGACTCATAATTCTTGCTCATTTCTTCTGAGCATTTAGGGCATTTGTCGCAAGTGATGTCTTCTGCTTTGCATGTTTCGCAACCGCAATTCTCATATGCCTTTTCAACTGAGGCTGATCTTTCCATTCCAGCATCTTCAGGGTCTCCTGGCTGTGGCATATCTTCTTGATCATCTTCTTCTGGAACTTCAATCATTCCTTCAATTGCTTCCATAAGGTATTCAATTACCATACCTAATTGTTCTTTTGTAACTTCTGGACGAAGAGCTTTTTTAATATCCTCATCATCATCAATTTCAATTACAGTATCGATTGGATTTACTGCCTCTTCAAGAATATCTTTAATTTCTTCTACTAATTCTTCTGTCATAAGAGCCTTCTTCATGCTCTTATTCTTTTCACGTTCTACAATTTTACGAGACCAAGAGAATCCTGCGTCTCCGCCCCATGCCAACCACATAATCTTTCCGTTAGATGGGTTCTCTGCATTATCCCAGTCTTTACCTTTTTTATCTACTTCATGACGTGAGAAGAAAGAATACATGCGCTTAACAGTAGAAAGGCTTAAAGTCTCACCACGAGCAAGCTGACCTGCACGAGTCCAACCTACTGCAGTACCAGCACCCTTCGCCTTGCCCTGCTCTTTTAATTTAATTGCACGTCGGGCTGCTGCAGCCATTCCTGCTGTTGGTTTGTATCCTTCTGTTGCCATTTTATTTCTCCTTTACGCTGATAACTTTTACGGATTTAACCTCGTCATCAACTCCAAATATGTCATTAATATAATCTGCTGCATCTTCCTCGCTGAATGCTTGGACTTCTGCATCAACCTCAAGCTTAATCCTGTAGGTATTCATTTATTTGCCGCAAGTAGGGCACTTTCCATCTGTTGTTGCAACAGGCTTTGCTGCTACTCCTCCAGACTTAAACTTTGGACGACCAAATCCTACGATTGAAACTTGTACATTCTTTTTATTTTTCTTAAATGCACGAAGTTTTTTGCAGGCTTCCCCGCCGTTTCTCTGGCTTCCCTTTTTGCCATCTCCAGTAGTATTACCTTCAATGCACCAAACTGTCCCGTCCTCATTATCTTCGATGACAATTCCGACATGAGATATGCGATCAACGCCATCTGAGGGAAAATCAAAATAAGCAATATCTCCTGGCTCAGGATCAGCAAGATCTCCGTCAATCCAAGCACCAGCTTTCTTGAACGCTGCTGCGCCACCTGGTGTATAAACTGTGTTTGGAATCTTGACGCCTGCTTCGTTTGCACACCACATTACAAAACTTCCACACCAAGGTTGGAAATTTGCCTTGGTGTACGCTCCATATTTTGTCTCGTTGTCTTTTGGTCCCTCGATATATCCTACCTGAGACTTAGCAACTTGAATTAAGCGAGCAGCACTTCCATGAGGTGCTTTCGCTGTTTCTGCTGGTACTGGAAAGTCTGTCATATTAATTCTTATCCCAATCTGTGTCAACTGGCTGTTCTGCAGGCATTGCACCATCTGGCTTATTAGCCAAACGTGCACGAACTGCATCTGCTTCTACATCAGCCTTTAATTCGTTAATTGCCAATTCTGATTCAAGCTTTTTATCTGCCTGTGTATTTTTTGCGTCCATCTCTTTGTTATCAAGTTGTGCTTTCATAATATCTTTAGCACCTGATTGTCCAATTAATAGACCAGCAAGCGTTCCTGTAATAAATGTTGCAACAGATCCAAGTACGTTGAAGAACATTTTATCGTTTTCTGATTGTGCTCCAACTGGTTGCGTAACAAATAGTAGTCCGTACAAAATTCCAATAGTTGTAAGGAATAAAATTGAACCTAATGTAATACCCAATAAAAATTTTAATCTA
>Ga0214917_10005013_pt1 | contig 14310 bp, 11 predicted proteins | sample LL_1208_BB_MetaG_FD_177983 | JGI IMG/M metagenome (GOLD analysis project Ga0214917, IMG submission 177983) | Freshwater microbial communities from Lake Lanier, Atlanta, Georgia, United States - LL_1208_BB | ecosystem: Environmental > Aquatic > Freshwater > Lake | place: USA: Georgia | collected... | reverse complement strand
TGATTCAGGCCCTAAGCAACTTAGGAGCCCAAATCACCAGCGCTAAACAAAAGAGCATTTTAGAGATTATTCCAGCACCGTCTGACATGAAGGTAAACACTGAGATAAATTGCGGATTGGCTGGCACTGTTATGCGCTTTGTGCCCCCACTTGCAGGTCTGTTTCAAGGTGAAATTCGCTTTGATGGCGATGAAGCCGCCCGAAGAAGACCAATGCAAACCACTATCGATTCGCTTAGAAAACTAGGCGTCGAGGTTATTGCTGATGGCAATGGGCTTCCGTTCAGTATTAGGTCGTCTGGAGCTATCGAAGGTGGCGAGCTGGAGATAGATGCAAGCGCTTCATCTCAATTCGTATCTGGTTTACTTTTAGCTGCACCCAGATTTACTAATGGACTGAGGCTCAAACACACAGGTAGAGATTTGCCTAGCCTTCCTCATATTGAAATGACCCTGGCAACTCTCAGAAACCGTGGAATAACAGCAAACCAAACTTCAGAAACTTCTTGGGAAGTTCAACCTGGCACCATCGAAGGTAAGCAGGTGGTAATTGAACCAGATCTATCCAATGCTGGGCCGTTTATGGCAGCCGCTCTGGTTTTAGGTGGAACTGTGACAATCAAGAACTGGCCGCTAGATACCACGCAAGTCGGAAAGCAATTCATCCCTATTCTGACTGCCATGGGAGCTGAAATAAAAAGAAGCGAGTCTGACTTAGTGGTTTCCGGCACTGGAAATATCAATGGCATAAATATAGACATGTCAGAAGCCGGTGAACTTGCACCAGTAATAGTCGCTCTGGCAACTTTGGCAAATTCTGAATCTAGGATTACCGGCATTGGTCATCTAAGAGGACACGAAACCGATCGTCTAAAGGCTCTCGCGACTGAAATAAATAAAATCGGCGGCAACGCAATCGAACTTGAAGATGGCATAGAGATATCCCCAACTGCAACTCTTCATGGTGGAGATTGGGAAACCTACGGAGATCACCGGATGGCAACTGCGGCGGCGATTATTGGTCTAGCAGTTCCAGGGATTACCGTGAAGAATATTGAAGTGGTTAACAAGACAATGCCAGAGTTCGTCTCGCTTTGGAATCAAATGCTAGGAACTAGCAATTGAGTTGGCTATACGAACCGGAGTCAGATGACTACCAGTTGGATGAATCTGACGTAAGAGTTAGAGCCAACCCAAAGGGAAGCAAACCAAGAACTAAAAACCGCCCATCACACAGTGATGCACCTATCGGGATGGTGGTGCAGGTTGACCTAGGTAGATATTTGGTCAACCTAAATGGTGTTACGCTAACTGCGTCTTTAGCTAAAGAGCTAAGGAAAAATGGTGTTGTTGTTGGTGACCTGGTTGCCCTCTCTGGTGACACTTCTGGAGCTGAAGGAACTTTAGCCCTGATTGTGAGAGTTGAAGAACGTATTTCACTTCTTAGAAGAAGTGCTGACGATAGCGATGAGGTTGAAAGAGCAATAGTGGCAAACGCCACCCAGATGCTAATAGTTGCAGCCATTACCAATCCAGAACCTAGAACTAGGTTGATTGACCGATATCTCGCTGCTGCTTTTGATGCCGGATTGCATCCCGCTATCTGTATTACCAAGGTAGATCTAGCTGATCCAAATGATTTAGTTGAACACTTCGCAGCGCTGTCCGTGCCAGTGATCCTCAATCGCAAAGACCAACCTGCATTGGAAACTCTTAACGAATTCCTAAATGGCGAAATAACTGTTGTCGTAGGTGCCAGCGGTGTTGGCAAATCCACACTGGTTAACGCTTTGGTTCCAGATGCCTACCGGTCAACAGGCAAGGTAAATGATGTCACTGGTCGAGGCAGACATACCAGCAGTTCTGTGAGAGCACTGGCGCTTCCTGATTCAGGCTGGATCATTGACACCCCAGGTGTTCGGTCCTTTGGCCTAGGCCACATCTCACTTTCAAGTCTCATAAAGAGCTTTGAAGACCTTTGGGAGATAGTCAAACTCTGCCCTAGAGACTGCTCTCATTTAGCCGATAGCCCTGATTGCGCTTTAGATGAAGCTAAAGAGAACAACCCAATTATTTCAGCCCGTGTTGATTCACTCAGAAGACTGATGAACTCAATGGGAAGCGACTAACGCTTATTCTTTTCGGCTAATAATTCTTCTTTAGATAATTCTCTTCTTCTCCTGCCGGAGAGCCACTTATCCACTTTGGTGTCCTGCACTAAAAATGTGTAGCTAGCAGAAACTACAAAAAGTGATAACAAGCTGGTGATTACAAAGGACAACCAGATGTTGAGGCCAATCAAAACCCCTAGGTAAGCGAACAAAAGTATAAATATTGGATGCCACAAATAGATCCAATAACTTGCATCAGTGAAGTAACCAAAGAACTTATTGCGTTTGGGTGCATGCCTAATAAATAAACCAACTAAACCTATGGTGATGAACCACATGCCTTGGCTGTAAACCAGCTGTTCCCAAAACCCATTGCTAGTTACATAAAGGTAGCTAGCAGCTAACCCTGCGGCGATTCCGATAGAAATGTTGAACCAAGCATATTTATTCATGGATCTCAGGACTTGGTCTATGTTGAAAAAGGAAATCCAGCCAACAACATAAAAAAGAGAGAACACCAGAAGAAGACTCAGGTTAGGAATCAAAGCAAAGGTCATCTTCAAAGCCCCATCAGATCCAATGTAATTTGGAATGACTAAGGTAAATAGAGCCAACAAGAATACTTGCCAAGGAGCGAATGTAATTCTTTTGGCGATTGCAGAGAGAATCTTTCTGTAATTCGCTTGATTTACTTTTTCCCAGATATAGCTAACCAGCAAGAAAAAGTGTGAGATCAGGGCAAGGTAGAACAAGAACCACAGGTGAAGCCAACCATTATCCAAATAGCCTGTGGGTCCTATCACCTGGCAGGCAGTGCAGCCTTGAGGCAAAAGCACTAAAGCGATGATGACTTCAGCGGTGAACACCACTGAAACTATTCGCTTGAATCGGCTAGTCAAAAATCCGAAATAGCCAGCTTTTACCAAAAGAGCAGAAGCAAAAATACCAGCAAGGAAGAAGAAGGTCGGCATCCGAAAAATATGGATTACCTGATAAATCACACTAAGCCCGAACTTGTCAGCGGCTGTTTCATTCCTATAAAACAGCGGAAGAATAAGAGCAGTATGAACGAATATGCCGAGTAGCATCATGCTGGCTCGAGCTGAGTCGAGCGGGTCGAATCTTCTAAAGGTCAATTATTCTGCTTGCGTTTGGGTTCTTGCTCTAAGGCTAATAGTTGCTTGCGAGTTGTACCCAAAGTAAAGAAGGCGAAACCTGATATTCCTAGTAAAAGGAAAATGAGGATTGGTGACAGCCCCGATTTGGCTATGTAGATATCTAGCAATAGCGGCACTGCTGCTGGTAACACAACCGCCATGAGAGATGCTAACCCTAGTGCTTTCAGTGCTACCGCAGACTTTACCAATCGAGCGACCTCTACATTTTGAAGTCTCTCCTTGAATCTCTCTTGATACCGTATTCGGTCCAATGAGACTGTGGACAGGATAACCATTACCGAGGACACAATAAAAACAGGGATAGCAAAATAAGCAGCACTTGCTGGAATTGGTGAGACTGCATTTCCCCGATTACCCGAATCGAATCCTTGCATGAAATTAGTAAATCCGATGAAGACATTCAAGACAATCATCGCAATAAGAAGAAATAGTGAAACTGCCAATAAAAAATATCCGACAGCTCTTAGACCTTCCAATTTGGCTTTAGAATTTTTCATTGCTTTTCCCCAGCCAACCGGTCAGCTCTTATCGCATAATCAATTTCTCTATTGATTTTTGATACATAGACAAACAAGATAATTGAAATTACTAAAGCTAAAGCCCCACCTAACATAAGTGCAGGACCTGGATCATTGGAACAACTAGCTTGGCTAGCCGAAAATATCTGTCTTGCGCTAACACATAGCCCGTGCAAACCACTGTAGATAATACCTGCCACAAAAAGACAAGGCGATGCAACTGATCCCAGAATGGCAAAGGTTAAAGTGATGGCTTTTGTTGATTTCATTTGACTAATGCTTGAGTTCATTGATATCCCCTTTCGAACTCCCCTAGCAACTAGATTATTAGACAAGGAGGGAAATTGGCTACCCAAACGCAATGGCTAAAACTGCAGATACTTTCTGCCGCTTCGGGCATCTCCTTTTTGGGTAGCGCTATGACTACCTTTGCGGTTGTGCTTAGAGACAAGAACTCTCAAGGTCCAGCTGGAGTTTCAGTGCTATTCCTTTGCATGCTGTTGCCTGCTATATTCTTATCTCCCTGGGCAGGTTTGTTAGCAGATCGTTACAGCACCAGAAAACTAATGCCACCACTTTTAGCTCTGATGAGTCTGTGCAGTTTGAGTCTTGCCTTTGGTTTTCCCATCTGGTGGTCCTATTTTGCCCTGCTGGTTTCTTCCTCCGCTAACACAGCGGTGAACGCGTCTTTCAATGCCCTCATTCCGAGTTTGACCACCAAAGAGGATCTGACCAGAGCCAATGGGCTGCAAACCACTTTCTCCGCCATGGGATCTTTGATTGCTCCTGCGGTTGGCGGAATCTTGGTCTCGACCACGGGTTTCTTTTGGCCGTTCATAATCGACAGTGTCTCGTTCCTAGTTTTGATTTTGGTAATTCTGTTACTCAAAGTAGATAGAACCATTGGAACACATACCGATGAAGGCCTGAAAGTTCTCGCCGGACTCAAATTTGTCTTCCAAGACAAATTAGTTCGCTCCATTGTGATTCTGGTCACCGTCTTGATTGTCTCCCTGGGAGTTATTCAAGTCGGGGAAGTATTCCTAATTATTGATGAACTAAAAGGTGACCCACTCATCTACGGGCTGGTCGGGGCTATCTTTGCATCTGGAGCTGTTATTGGCGGTGTCTTTGCAGCCTTAACCAAAGTGCCGATGCGCTATCACCTGATAATTGTTAGTGTTGCAATCATTTATGTTGCTGTGGCAGTTATCACCATTGGCAATGCGCACCACTGGTGGGTAGTTATGGTTTTTGGTTTCATCGGTGGAATTGCAATGTCTCTGTTAAATGCCTATGGCACAGGGCTGGTGCAGCATCGAACACCAGATGAGGTTAGAGGAAGAGTCATGTCAACTTTTTCCGCAGTAATTACGGTTGGAACTGCCACCAGCATGGGTTTAGCAGGAGCGGCAATATCTACTTTTGGAGTTAGGAATGTTTTTGTTGGTGCTGGAATTTTGGGACTAATCATTATTTTTTCGTTAGGTCCGTCAGTTATCAAGAACCGACCAAGATATCCCAAAGAAAATTAGAATTCTATTCGCTGCTCCCAGCTAACTAACTTGTCTTGAACTTCTTTTATATTCACATGGCCAACATCAACATTTTCTTTTATTGCCTGTGCGGCGGCAACACCAGCAGCTTGGCCAAGCTGCATGTAGTGAGGCTCCATTCGCAGCGCACTATAGCCAAGTGGTGAAGCTGAAACTCCAACACTAACTAAGAGGTTATCCGGGCCTGTTCTCGGAACCATTATTGAATACGGTAAATGAAAAACTGTTGAGGAACCAAATCTGGTGTAATCGCGGTAAAGAACGTTCTTATACTGGATGCTCAAAGTCAACTTATTATCAGTCGGATAAAAGCCCAAACCGATGCTATCTGGCGGATTATTTCCTTTGATTAGATCATTAGCAGTGACTGTTTGCTGGCCCAACAAACGTCTACCTTCTCTGATGTATGGCTCGTATGGAATATTGTTGTTGTCAGTCCATTCATCTGAACACATTCCGAAACCTGAAAGAGTTAATCGATCCGTCTCGGTTGGACTTTCATCACTCTGCAAAAAAGCCATAAATGACTCTATGTAGTGTGAAGCTAATTTATTTGTGGCATTTCTAGTATTTGGACTTTCGAAATAGCTCAAGGGGATTGGGAAGTTTGTGAAAGAGTTCGTAGAGTTAGCGTCCCACTTTCTGCCGGCAACCACAGCTAAGGTGAAGAACCTAGTTACCTTGTGAGCTGCACTGTTATGGCAATTGGCACACCCTTCTGCATAAGCAGCCTTGACAATCATCTTCCAGGCGGGGATGTATTTCTTGTCCTCTGGGTAAAGCTGCAGTTTTCTGCCGGTTTTATCTTTAGTCATGCAGAAGCGGAAGGTCATGGTCGGCATGCCAGAAGTCAGGTCAACCTGGTTAGGGTCAAAGTTTTCTGGATGCTGCATGAAAGGCAGTAATCCAAGACTGGTTTTCTCCACTGGAGTCATCTCTTCCGGCAGGGTGAATCTAGCCCTAAATTCAGGCTTCATCTCTTGGTAGTCCTTGTATTTAAAGAGATCCTTCCGGCCAAGGTTAAATGCTGTTTTAGTTAGTGGCATCAAGTCTCCGGTATAGGAAGAATCGATGAATTCGTTGGCGCAGAAACTCTCAGCACTGGTCATTTTGAGACAGGTAATCTTTGAGCCAGCAATAGTGGCCTCCAGGACCTTAGTAGTGAGTCTTACTTCTACTTTCTCATTAGCTAACATGACTTGGAAGACACGCTCGGCAGTGCTAGCGCTTACTCGATAAGAGCCCTTCTTGCCACTAGCTTTCTTCACCAGGTCAAAATACTCTTTTGGAATACCGCCAATAATTCCAGGCTTAATTAGATCTGTTGCATTTACACCATTAGACATTGCCCCACCAACAGTTTCAGTCGGTGAAATCAAAACAACCCGCAATCCCATGCGTTTTGCAGCTAGCGCTGCCATAACCCCTGAAGGTGTTCCACCGTAAATGACCAAGTCATATTTATAACTGACTGGTTTTGGATCTTTAGCAATTTCTTTAGCATCAGTGGGAACTAAGAAAGATGCAAGCGCAGCTATTAGAGTTGCAACAATTAAGTGCACCCTAAATTTTCTAAAGCTAAAGCCCAGCATTCATCCCTCAAAATAAGTCCGACTCTAATTCTAAACAACTTGAGAACTCAAGCCTGATGAAGCGGAATTAGTTTTAAATTGCTGGTCTAAATAGAGGTTAAAATTCTAAACTAAGACTTTTTAGGAGCTTGCTAACAAATCAGCCGCGGCCTGGAGCTCTGGTGCCATAAATCTGTCCGGACCAACACCGGGCACTACCTCCCGAAGTTTCGAAATAAGTGCACCAGTGGCTGCCGCTGGTTTTAGCGGTGCGCGGAGTTCAACACAGCGTGCGGCACCAATTAGTTCAATTGCAAGGACATATCTCAAGTTTTCAACTACTTTGCGTAATTTGCGTCCTGCGTGCCAACCCATCGAAACATGGTCTTCCTGCATAGCCGATGAAGGAATTGAATCAACGCTAGCTGGCACTGCTAACCGTTTCGAATCAGAAACTAGGCCAGCAGCAGTGTATTGAGCAATCATCAAACCGCTATCAACACCAGCATCACCAGCTAAGAATGGGGCTAGACCGTTATTGCGGTTTTTATCCATCATCCGATCAATTCGTCGCTCAGAAATAGAACTTAGATCGGTTGCAGCAATTGCTAAGAAATCCAAAACATAACCAACTGGTGCTCCATGGAAGTTACCGTTAGAAGTTACTTCACCATTCTCTAGAACTATCGGGTTATCAATGGTGGCAGCTAATTCTCTTTTCGCTACTTGCTTGGCATAGGCAACTGTGTCCCTAACTGCTCCAGAAACCTGAGGGGCACAGCGAAGCGAATACGCATCCTGGACTTGGCCATCACCAACTCGATGGGAGGCAACAATCTCAGATCCTTGAAGTGCTCTAAACATAGTCTCAGCAGACTTGGCTTGACCCGGATGTGGCCTCAGTGGTTCATGCAGTTCGGCTCTAAGCACTTGGTCTGTGCCTAACAACCCTTCAATGCTCATAGCTGTAATCAAATCTGATTGGTCCAATAGTTTCTCTAAATCGGTAATTGCCATAATCAGCATGCCCAGCATGCCGTCGGTGCCATTGATTAGGGCAAGTCCTTCTTTTTCAACCAGTTCCACAGAAGCAATACCTGCATTAGCCAAAAGGTTTGTGACTGGGGCTTCAATGCCATCTGGACCAAAAGCTCTACCTTCACCCATCAGCACCATGGCACAGTGAGCCAAAGGAGCTAAGTCTCCAGAGCAACCTAGCGAACCAAATTCGTGAACTATCGGTGTGATCCCTGCATTCAAAATGGCTGCCATAGTCTCGGCAACGACAGGTCTTGCTCCAGTTCTGCCAGAAGCCAAGGTCTTTAGCCGAAGTGTCATAAGTGCTCTAACTACTTCACGTTCAACAATTGGTCCAATACCAGCGGCATGAGATCGAATAAGAGCTTTCTGCAATTGCACGCGATCTTTGAGATCAATCTTGCTTGAAGCAAGAGCACCGAAGCCAGTTGAGATTCCATAAACAGCATCATCGTGCGCCGCAATTTCCTCAACTCGATTGCGAGTTACTGTCATCGCTTGGATGCTTTCAGTGGAGATCTCTACCTTGGCATTACCTCTTGCCACCGCTAAAACATCTTCAAAGGTCATGCCACTTGGCTTGATAATCACGGTATTCACTTGTTGCTCCTATATATAGATGTCCCAGCAATGAAAGTTTCAGAAATCAAATCAACACCTGGTCGGTAAGCAAGATAGGAATAAGAAGGAGCATCCAAAACGACAAAGTCAGCAGCTTTACCAACTGCTATCGCTCCTACATCCTCGCGCAGCAGAGCTTTTGCTCCGCCCATAGTTGCCGACCAAATCGCCTGTTCAATAGTGAAGTGCATGTCTCTTACTGCAACTGCAATACAAAACGGCATTGATGTTGTGTAGCTAGAGCCTGGGTTGCAATCTGTTGCCAGAGCTACGGTTACCCCGGCGTTCCAAAGTCTTCTTGCATCTGGATATTCCGATCTTGTGGAGAACTCTGCTCCAGGTAGCAATGTGGCTACTGTCTTGCTTCCACTAAGTAATTCAATGTCTTTATCAGTTAGATAAGTTAGATGATCAGCACTGGCACATTCAAGTTCAACTGCCAACTCCACCGCTCTGGATGATGATAACTGATTGGCATGAATCCTAGGTAATAGACCTGCTTCGATGCCAGCCTTGAATATTGTCTTGGACTGATCATAATCAAAAGCTCCTTTATCGCAGAAGACATCTATCCACTTGCTATATGGAGCGCAGGCCTCCAGCATCTCACCGATGACCAATGAAACATATTCATCTGGTTTTGCTTTGTATTCCTCAGGAACCACGTGAGCACCTAGAAAAGTAACATCCTCAGTGTGTTGCACAGCTAAAGAAACGCTACGAAGTTCATCGGCAACAGTTAGACCGTAACCGCTCTTTGTCTCAAAAGTTGTTATCCCAGAGCGATACATCTCCATAGCTTTGGTGGCGATGCCCTCATCAAGTTCAGCATCGCTAGCTGATCGGGTTGCTCTAACAGTATTCATAATTCCGCCAGCGGAATACTCTTCACCATTCATTCGAGCTGAAAACTCTTTGGCTCTATCCCCCGCAAAAACTAAGTGAGCATGGGAATCAACAAAACCTGGTAAAACTGCTTTACCTTCAAGCGAAATCCGCTTGTCGCACTCAGGTGCATCAGTTGCAGAACCTACCCACTTTATATAGCCATCCTGCTCAACAAAAGCAGCATCAGTTAATTCACCGAGTAGACCGTTTTCTAACTGCAGATCGTTAGTAATCAGTGAATTGATGTTGGTATATAAAGTTGAACTCATTACTCGGTATCCAGCATCGGCACGTGCACGTGCTTTTGTCTTGCCACTTCAACCGCTTCTGGATACCCAGCATCAACGTGGCGGATTACACCCATGCCTGGGTCATTAGTTAGAACTCTCTGCAGCTTCTGTGCTGCTAGTTCTGTTCCATCAGCAACAGATACTTGACCGGCGTGAATTGAACGACCAATACCAACTCCACCACCGTGGTGGATGGAAACCCATGATGCTCCAGAGGCTATGTTGATCATCGCATTTAGCAGTGGCCAGTCAGCAATTGCGTCAGAGCCATCAAGCATGCCCTCTGATTCACGATAAGGAGATGCAACTGAACCACAATCCAAATGATCTCTACCAATAACTATTGGGGCAGAAACCTCACCCTTAGCTACTAGGTCATTAAAGACAGCTCCGGCTCTATCTCTTTCGCCATAACCTAACCAGCAGATACGGGCAGGTAGTCCTTGGAACTGAACTCGCTCCTGTGCCATGGTTATCCATCGTCTCAGGTGGTCATTGTCTGGGAACAAATCAAGAATTGCCTTATCAGTTCTATAGATGTCCTTCTTATCTCCTGATAGAGCCACCCATCTGAACGGACCTTTACCCTCACAGAACAAAGGTCTGATGTATGCGGGGATGAATCCTGGGAACTTGAATGAGTCTTTATAGCCACCTTTACGAGCTTCATCTCTAATTGAGTTTCCGTAGTCAAAGACTTCAGCACCTTTGTTCATGTAACCAACCATGGCTTCAACGTGTTTCGCCATCGCTTCTTCTGCACGCTTGGTGTATTCAATTGGATCTTTTTGAGCAAGAGCTGCACTATCGGCTAGGTCAACACCCAGTGGAAGATAAGCAAGTGGATCATGGGCAGATGTTTGGTCAGTGACGATATCCACTGGAACATCTCGCTTTAGCATTTCTGGTAATACTTGAGCCATGTTGCCAACTAGACCAATAGAAATTGCTCTACGTTCTGCTTTAGCTTTTAGTGCTTTTTCAATTGCGTCATCAAAGTTGTCAGCAATCTCATCAAGATATCTATCAGCAAGTCTTCTTCTAAGTCTTGATTCATCAACATCAACGATTAGACAGGTTCCCTCATTCATGGTCACCGCTAACGGTTGTGCTCCACCCATGCCGCCACAACCAGCAGTAACAGTAAGTGTTCCGGCTAGAGTCCCACCAAATCTCTTTGCAGCCACCGCAGCAAAAGTTTCGTAGGTTCCCTGCAAAATACCTTGAGTTCCGATGTAAATCCAGCTACCTGCAGTCATCTGACCATACATGGTCAAACCCAAGTTTTCTAATCTTCTAAACTCGGGCCAGTTTGCCCAGTCACCTACGAGGTTCGAGTTTGCAATCAATACTCTTGGAGCCCACTCGTGTGTTTGAAAAACACCAACTGGTTTACCTGATTGAACCAGCATGGTTTCATCACCTTTGAGCTGGTTCAAAGTTTTCACAATCGCATCAAAGGATTCCCAGTTGCGGGCTGCTTTTCCGGTACCACCATAGACCACTAGATTTTCTGGATATTCGGCAACTGCGGGATCTAGATTGTTATGCAACATTCGCACCGCTGCTTCTTGTTGCCAGCCTTGGGCTGTAATGGTTGACCCGGTGGCCGCATGGAGCGGGTAATGACCTGAATTGCTCATAGGTCAATCACACCCTAGAAAACCCATTGGCGCAAACTGGCACGCTCTGCCAAACTGAACGTATGCATAACGAAGATGAGCTTTGGCCTAGAGCCAGTGTTTGGCTCAAAGAAGGCCAGAAGGACTGCGACATAGCGTTTTTTGGAGTTCCAGCTCATCTAACCTCTATATCTGAAACCGGGGCCAACCATACCCCCGCAGCCGTTAGGGCAGCTCTGCAACGCTATAGCCTCAACTCCCAGAACGGCAGCCTAGAAACCCTAACCGCCCTGGACTTTGGCGATGTAATCCAACCCGACTCTCCTGAAGGTGAAGCCAGAACCACAGATTTAACCACTCTTGCCCTAAACCATTCAATGTTAGCCATAGCCCTTGGTGGTGATAACTCAATTACTTTTGCAGTTGCCAGAGCAACTCTGGCTAATGGTGGAGCTCTGATTACCCTTGACGCCCATCACGACATTAGAACTGGGGTAAGTAATGGTTCTCCGGTTCGAAGACTTATCGAAGAATTTGGAATACCTGGCAACAAGATTGTTCAGATTGGCATCAATGATTTTTCTAACTCTCCGGAATACTCCAAAAGAGCAAAAGAATATGGAATTCATGTGATTTCTAGAACAGAAATTGCAGAACTAGGTGTTCAAGAAACTGTTAGAAAAGCACTGGAACTAGCTAATGCTGAAACAATACACATCGACTTCGACGTTGATGTTTGTGATCGTGCTTTTGTTCCAGCAACACCAGCTAGTGCACCCGGTGGAATTTCAGCTTTTGAACTAAGAAGCTTTGCAAGAGAATTTGCCAAAAACAAATCAGTGAAGTCAATTGACATTACTGAAATTGATGCCACCAAGGATGCAGAAGATCAGAGAACTGTTCGCCTGGCAGCACTACTTATTCTTGAAGCCGCTTCTGGATTGCTTGCTCGTTAGATTCCAGCAGCAATTCCGTCAACTCTAACGTCACTACCCCAAGCCTGTGTTCCGTTCGGAAGAATCTCCAGCAGTTGAACTGCAGAGCCATGTCCATATTCAGGCAAGACCACAACATCATGGCCTTTAGCTTTCAAACCTTCGATGACTTCTTCACCAAAACGAGATTCGATTTGAAGTGTGCCAACACCAGTTTCAACGGCTGAAGAATCACCGTTTAGGTGTTGCCATCTAGGAGCTTCACAGCTCTCTTGAACATCGAGACCAAGATCTAGCAGCTGAGTAACCAACTGGAAGTTTGATTGCACCTGAATGTTAGCTCCTGGTGTTCCACCAACTAGCTTTAGCGAACCATCAGGGTTGGTAACAGTCCAGGCGTTTAACGTATGGGCTGGACGTTTGCCAGGTTCAATCAGGTTTGGATGACCTTCTTCTAAATTGAATCCAGTTCCTCGGTTATTTAGTAATACACCTGTTCCCTTAGGAACAAAGGCACTACCAAAGCCGTGGAATACCGACTGAATCCAAGAAACAGCATTGCCTTCACCATCAGCAACGATGAAATAGGTGGTGTCTGAACCTTCTTGAAGGTTAGCTTCTGGCCCGTTCCAAGCCTTGTCCATGTCAATCTGTGTTCTCCGCTTAGCGATGTGTTCATCAGAAAGAATTCGGTCAACATCTACTGGAATAAATTCAGGATCAGCCAAAATTTCATTTCTATCCAAGAACGCTAGTTTCTTGGCTTCCACCATTAGATGAATACGATCTACTTCAGACAAGGCTTTGATGTCTTTATCAGCAATTAGCCTTAGTTCTTCCATCAGAATCATGCCCTGGGTTGGTGGTGGTTGACCGTGAACTCGATAGCCTTTGTATTCAACTGAAAGTGGTTTTTCAACTCTGGTTTGATGGTTAGCTAAATCTTCGTGGTTGAACCAACCGTCAGTTCCACTAACAATCAGATCTGCTACTTCACCTTTATAGAAACCATCACGACCATTCTTAGCAATTAGTCTCAGCGTTTTAGCTAAGTCTTTTTGAATCACTAAATCACCAATTGAAAGATTGCTGTCGATACCCATGTCAGCAAAGAAATCATTGCCTGGGAATAGATTTTTGAACCCTTGAATCCGCATTACAAAATCTCTAGTTGCAGCAAAACCATGTTCCGCGTATCTAATCGCCGGAGCCAGAATTACATCCATTGGCAATTTGCCATAACGTTCGTGAGCTGCAAACCAAGTAGAAACAGTACCAGGCACAGTTGAACTTCTAGGACCGTGGTGATCAATAGTGTCTCCGAAAGCTGAACGCACCGAAGAATGTCCTGCTTCACCACTGCCGTTGAAGGCTAGGTTCTCTTTAGTTTTAGCGTGATGGGTAACTAAGAAAGCATCGCCACCAAGTTGGGAAGCACCTGGTTCAACTACCGAGATAACTGCTGATAGTGCAATCCCCGCATCTATGAAAGTTCCACCAGCATTAAGTATTTCTAGTGCTGCCGCAACAGCAATCGGTTGGCTAGCTGCTGCACCACCTTTGCGTGAATATACGACGCCGCGATGTGTTTTCATTTGGGTTCCTATCTAAAATCTCTACCGAAAGCTTCACGCAGGGTGACAGATTTTAATCCTCTAGCTTGAATAATCCTTAGGATGCCAGTTAGCTCCTGTGCTGACTTAACACTATTGGCATGATCTACCACAATTCGGCCATTGGCGATCCATTGGTTAGCCAAACTCAAAGTTTTGGAGACGGGTAAGTTAGCGCTATCGCCCAAAGTCCCCATCCACATCATCGGAGCTGAATAGCCAAGTTCAGCAGCTAAGTTGATTACCCTCTGATTCCAATAGCCGTAGGTTGGTCTAAAGAACGGTCTGGCGTCATAGCCAAACTCATTTAGTAAAAATCGATGACATTCCAGTAGTTGATTTCTAACCACGGCGTCGGAGGACTTGGTTA
>Ga0214917_10005012_pt1 | contig 14312 bp, 15 predicted proteins | sample LL_1208_BB_MetaG_FD_177983 | JGI IMG/M metagenome (GOLD analysis project Ga0214917, IMG submission 177983) | Freshwater microbial communities from Lake Lanier, Atlanta, Georgia, United States - LL_1208_BB | ecosystem: Environmental > Aquatic > Freshwater > Lake | place: USA: Georgia | collected... | reverse complement strand
CCGTGAAGGTGTGCTGGTTGCAGTCGACGAGAGCCGTCTGACCGACGATCAGCTGCACGCGCCACTCCCGTGGATCGGGGGAGAGCGCCGGATCGCGGGTGGGGGGCAGCACCCCGGGCAACTGGATCACCCAGCGGCGCTCACCGGCCGCCGGGGCTGGATAGGGCGACAGGTCGAGACGCGGAATCGCCGCGGCCGGCAGGGCCCCCAACCCCATGGCCACGCTGGCGGCAGCGACGACGAGGGGCCGGATCAACACCATGGGGGCCGGGACGGAACTCGCCCCATGTTGATCGGATCTGCCAGCCTTGGGCCATGACCGCCTCCAGCACTGACCCGACCCGGCCGCTCGCCATCGCCCTGCTGTCGGGCGGGCTCGATTCGGCCACCGCCGCGGCCCTGGCGCTCGAGGCAGGCCATGCGGTGATCGCCCTCTCGCTCGACTACGGCCAGCGCCACCGGCGCGAACTGCAGGCCGCCGCCGCCGTGGCCGCGGCCCTGGGCATCGCCGAGCACCACACCCTGAGCGTGAACCTGGCGGCCTGGGGCGGCTCGGCCCTGACCGACAGCGCCATCACCGTGCCCACGGCAGGGGTGGAGCCGGGCGTGATCCCCTGCACCTACGTGCCCGGACGCAACACGGTGTTCATTGCCCTGGGACTCAGCCTGGCCGAAGCCCGGGGGGCCCGGCGGCTGGTGCTGGGCGTCAACGCCGTCGACTACTCGGGCTACCCCGACTGCCGGCCCGACTACCTGGCGGCGTTTCAGCAGCTGGCCGGCCTGAGCAGCAAGGCGGGCCGGCAGGGCCAGGCCACCGAACTGTGGGCGCCGCTGGTGCACTGGAGCAAGACCGAGATCGTGCAGCAGGCGCTGCGCCTGGGGGTGCCGATCGAGGCCACCTGGAGCTGTTACAGCGGCGGTGATGCCCCCTGCGGCGTGTGCGACAGCTGCCGCATCCGTGATGCAGCCCTGATCGAGGCGGGCCGGTCCGATCTGGCCAGCGGCCATGGCCGCTGACCACAGGCACCGCCTCGCGCTGCCCTGGCGCGATCCTTTGTTGGTGGTGTCGGCCATCGCCCGGGAGCTGGGAGCCGAGGGCCTGGTCTGGCTCGATGGCGACGGCAGCGACCTGGGCCGCTGGGCAAGGCTGGGGTTCAGGCCCGGGCAGAGCGTCTGCTGCCGGGGGCTGCCCGGCGCGGGCCAGGGCCGGGATCCCTTCAACGCCCTGGCCAGGCTCGAGACCGAGCTGAGCCGCACCGGCGGCAGCTGGATGGGCTGGTTGGCCTATGAGGCCGGAGCCTGGGTCGAGCCCGCAGACCACTGGCTCGAGCCGGCCATGGCTGTGCTGTGGGCCGCCCACTACAGCCATGAGCTGGTGTTTGACCTGCAGCAGCAGCAGCTCTGGCTCGAGCGCACCCCAGCACAGGGAGGCAGCGATCCGGATGAGCGCCTCGCGCCCAGGCTGGCGGCGCTGCTGGCGGGCCTGCCCACAGAGCTGCCCACGGAGCTGCCCACCGAGCTGGCCGCTGCCCCCAGGCTGCCGCTGGAGCAGTGGCACTGGCACACCAGCCCCGCCCGCTTTGCCGAGCAGGTCGAGCAGATCCGCCGCTGGATCGCCGCCGGCGATCTGTTTCAGGCCAACCTCACGGCCTGCTGCCAGACAACCCTGCCTGAGGGGTGTGCGGCAGGGGCGACCACGGCCCTGGCCCTCTACGGGCGGCTGCGCCGGCAGTGCCCGGCACCGTTTGCAGGCCTGGCGATCGGCAGCGGCGAGGCCCGCGGCGAAGCGGTGCTGTGCAGCTCACCGGAACGCTTTCTGCGGCGCGATGCCACCGGCCTGGTCGAAACGCGGCCGATCAAGGGCACCCGACCCCGCAGCGAGGATGCGGAGAGCGATGCCGAGGCCGCCGCCGAGCTGGTGAGCAGCCCCAAGGATCGGGCCGAGAACGTGATGATCGTCGACCTGCTGCGCAACGATCTGGGGCGGGTCTGCCAACCGGGGTCGATCCGGGTGCCCCAGCTGGTGGGCCTGGAGAGCTACCGCCAGGTGCACCACCTGACCTCGGTCGTCGAGGGCCAGCTGCGACAAGGCATCAGCAACGCCGCCCTGCTGCAGGCCTGCTGGCCGGGGGGCTCGATCAGCGGCGCACCCAAGATCAGGGCCTGCCAGCGCCTGGGAGAACTGGAGCCGGTGCCGCGTGGTCCCTATTGCGGCGCCTTGTTCCGTCTGGGCAGCGATGGCAGCTTGGACAGCAACATCATCATTCGCTCGCTGATGCTCAACGACCGCACCCTCAGGGCCCATGCGGGCTGCGGCATCGTCGCCGATTCGGACCCGGACGCCGAAGCCGAGGAGATGGGCTGGAAGCTCAGGCCCCTGCTGCAGGCGCTGGCATGAGCCCCAGCCCCCCCAGCATCGCCTGGATCAACCGAGGCGGACCTGACGGCAGCTGGGGAGCACCTGCTGCGCTGGCCCTGCCCGTCGATGCCCGCGGCCTGCTTCTGGCCGAAGGCGTGTTTGAGACCGTGCTGGTGCAGCACGGCCGCCCCAGGCTGCTGGCCGCCCACCTGGCACGCTGGCAGGGCAGCGCGGGCCTGCTGGGGCTGCCGGCGCCCCCCGGCGAGGAGCTGATCGCGCCGCTGGTGCGCGAAGCGATCAGCCGCAGTGGCATCGAGCATGGTGCGCTGCGGCTCAACTGGTGCCGCGGCAGCAGCGCGCGCGGGCTCGATCCGATCGCCCCCGACGCAGCGGGAGAGACGCTCTGCTGGCTGCAATTGAGCAGCGCAGAGCCCTGCTTTGCCCCGCTGACCGTGATCGTCAGCGCGACCGAGATGCGGCAGGCCAGCAGCCTGCTGAGTCGATGCAAGTCGTTTGGCTACGGCAGCGCCCTGATCGCCCGGCGCCAGGCCCGTGAAGCCGGTGCCGACGACGCCCTGCTGCCCAGCAGCGCCGGCGGCCTGTGCTGTGGCACCAGTGCCAACCTGCTGGTGCGGCGGGATGGCCGTTGGCACACACCGCCGTTGGCGAGCGGTTGCCTGCCCGGGATCATGCGCCAGAGGGCCCTCGACCTGGGGCTCGCTGTCGAGACGCCGATCAGCATGGAGATATTGAACCGGAGCGACGGCGCACTTCTGCTCAACAGCCTGGGCTGCCGGCCGATCCATGGCCTCAGCGGCGGCAGAGGCCACGGGAGCGCAACGCTCACCAGGATCGATCCAGCTCAGGCTGAAGGGTTCTGGCACCGGCTGCTGGATGCAGGCGGCGCCAGCGAGGGCGCTCAGAAGCAGCCCTGGGTCGAGATGCGGTAGGTGAAGCCCGTGGCCGCCTGGTCAGATGTGGCGCCGATCTTGAAGTTCAGCTGGCTGACCGTCTTGCCGGGATAGGCGGGGTAGGGACCCCACATCTTGCCGGTGCCCATCGGCGGAGCAAACGAGGGGTCGTTGATCACCTGCATGTTGCTGCCATCGGTGAACTTGAGATAACCCTCGACCGGATAGGTCGCACTCACCGACGAGTTCGCGGTGAAGAAGAACTTGTAGCTGTTGTAGGGCTTGGTGACGTAGAAGTCGGTGTTCCAGTTGGGACGACCGAACGGGTTGGCCACGCTGATCGTCTTGGTGATGATCGGCGTCACGCCGTTGCCACCGACGGGCTGCAGAAACTCACAACGGCCCTGGGCGAGAACGGGGGCCGCAGTAGCCATGGCCAGGCCGGCAGCCAGGCCGACCGACAGGCAGGAGGCGGAAATCAGACGCACGATCCAAGTCGAGAACGACCCAACACATAACAAAAGGACCCGCTGGCTGCAACAGCCAGGCGGGTCCAGTCACAGTCGTTGATCGAACGCCCAGGTCTGCCAGGAGCTGTTTTGAACAGCCGGATTCAGACACTCAGGAAGCGCTGCAGCATGGCAGGGCTGAGATCACGGGTGGAACCGCTGGCCACCACACCGCCTTTCTGCATGGCGTAATACCAGTCGGACTGACGCACGAAGCTGGCGTGGTGCTCCACCAGCAGCACCCCGATCGACGTCTCCTTGAGGATGCGCGCCACGGCACGCTGAATGTCGAGCACCACCGACGGCTGAATCCCTTCGGTGGGTTCATCGAGCAACAGCAGCCGCGGTTTGCCGAGCAGGGCGCGCGCGATGGCGAGCTGCTGCTGCTGACCTCCCGAGAGGTCACCCCCGCGGCGATTCAGAAACGTCTCGAGCACGGGAAACAGCTCGAACACCAGCGGATCGATGTGACGGTTGCGGGCCAGCCCCCCCGGCAGGGCCTCAAGGCCCAGCTGCAGGTTTTCGCGCACCGTGAGCTGGGGGATGATCTCGCGGCCCTGGGGCACGTAGCCGATGCCGCCCCGGGCCCGGCGGTGGGGTGGCAATGTCGAGATGTCCTCGCCGGCCAACCGCACGCTGCCGCTGCGCTGGCGCAACAGGCCGATGATCGTCTTGAGCAGGGTGGTCTTGCCGACCCCGTTGAGACCGATCAGGCAGGCCATCTGACCCGGCGCGATCGAGAGATCGACGTTGCGCAGGATATGGCTCTCGCCGTAATAGACGTTGAGCGCACTGACCTCCAGCACTGAGTCAGTCATGGTTGGAATTCCCCCTCGGTTTCAGTGCCCAGATAGACCTCGATCACCCGCGGATCGCTCTGCACCGCGTCCATGGAGCCCTCGCAGAGCACATGGCCCTCGTGCAGCACGGTGACCGGAGCATGAAGTTCCCGGATGAACTCCATGTCGTGTTCGATCACCAGCACGGTGTGATCGCCCGCCAGGCTGCGCAGCAACTTGCCGGTGAGCTCGGTTTCCTCATCGGAGAGCCCTGCCACCGGTTCGTCGACCAGCAGCAGTTCGGGATCCTGCGCCAGCAGCATGGCGATCTCGAGCCATTGCTTCTGTCCGTGGGAGAGGCTGCCGGCCTGCTGGGCGACATGGGCCTCGAGGCCAACCACCGCCAGCAGCTCCTGCACCCGCTGACGCTGCGGATGGCTGAGCCTGCCGAACAGCAGCGTCAGCGGATCATGGCTGCCCTTGACCGCCAGTTCCAGATTGCGCCGCACAGTGAGGTTCTGAATGACCCGTGGCGTCTGGAACTTGCGGCCGATGCCAAGCCGGGCGATGCGGTGCTCGGCGATGCCGACCAGCGAGCGCCCCCGGAACAGCACCTCACCCTTGGTGGGACGCACCTTGCCGGTGATCACATCCAGGAAGGTGGTCTTGCCAGCGCCGTTGGGACCGATCACGGCCCGCAGTTCACCGGGAACCATCCGCAGGTTGAGATCGTTGAGGGCCCAGAAGCCGTCGAAGGAGACGCTCACACCGCGCAGCTCGAGCAGGGGAGCCGCAGCGGCATGGGTGGTGGCGTGATGGGTGTTCACTGGGCACCTCCTTGGAGCTTGGCTCGTTCGGCCTGCACGGCGGGATCCAGCTCCAGATCGGGATAGGTGGCCACAGCCGGGGGTGCGCTGAACATGGCGCTGATCCGTCCGGGGCCGCCGCTGCGCCACCAGCCCACCAGGCCATCGGGCAGGGCTGTCACCACCAGCAGGAACAGACCACCCTGGATGAACAGCCAGGTTTCGGGCAGGGCCTCGCTGACCAGGCTCTTGGCGTAGTTGATGAGCACGGCACCGAGGACGGCGCCGATCAACGTGCCGCGCCCCCCCACCGCCACCCAGATGACCATCTCGATCGAGAACGGCACGGCCATGTACTGGGGGCTGACGATGCCTGACTGCACCGTGTAGAGCGCACCGCTGACCCCGGCCATGGCACCGGCCACGGCAAACACCAGGGTCTTGTAGACGGTGGTGTTGTAGCCGGTGAAGCGGAGCCTGGGCTCGTCGTCGCGGATCGCGATCAGGGCATCGCCGAACCGGCCTCGGGTCAACCAGCGGCACAGCAGGTAGGAGCCGACCGCCAGCAACACCGTGAGCCAGAACAGATTGCGCTGCATGGCATCACTGCCGACCAGCTCGCCCAGCAGCCGGGCCGTGTCGGTCTTGAGACCGTTGGTGCCATTGATCAGCTTCTGCTGGCCATTGAAGAAGTTGAAGAAGACCAGCAGGGCCGCCTGGGTCAGGATCGAGAAATAGACCCCCTTGATGCGGTTGCGGAACACCAGATAACCGAGGACTCCGGCCACCAGCGCCGGCAACACCCAGATGCACAGCAGAGTGAACAGGGGCGAGGTGAAGGGCTGCCAGAACGCAGGCAGGGCCTTGACGCCATAGAGACCGAAGAATTCGGGCAGCTCTCCCGGCGCAAGCGAACTGAGCTGCAGATGCATGCCCAGGGCGTAACCGCCGAGAGCAAAGAAAATGCCCTGACCCAGGCTCAGCAGGCCGGTGAAGCCCCAGATCAGGTCGATGCCGAGGGCCACGATGCCGAGCGACAGGAAGCGACCCAGCAGGTTGAGCCTGAAGGGAGGCAACACCACGGGCAGAACGAGGGCCGCGATCACGATCAGCAGCCAGGGAAGGGCACGCCGCAGGCTGCGGCCCGAGAACAGATCAGCCATGGATCAGGCCTCCACCAGGCGACCCTTCTGCGGGAACAGGCCGGCCGGCCTGAACTGCAGGAAGACGACGATCAGCGCAAACACGAGCACCTTGGCCATGGAGGTGGTGGCAAAGAAGGTCACCAGCTCGTTGAGTGCCGGCGGCATCGCCGGCCACACCAACAGCAGCGAACCCGAACCGACGATGTAACTGAGCACACCGATGCCCAGGGCCGCCACCACGGTGCCGACCAATTTGCCGACGCCACCCAGGACCACCACCATGAAGCAGTCGACGATGTAGTTCCCGCCGAGGTTGGGGCCCACCGAACCGAGCAGGGTGACAGCCACGCCGGCGACTCCGGCCAGACCGGAGCCCACCAGAAAGGTAAGGGCATCGACGGTCTCGGTCGGGATGCCGAGGCAATCACTCATCGAGCGGTTCTGGGTGACGGCGCGGATGCGCATGCCCCAGACGCTCTTCTGCAGGAACCAGATGACGCCGGCCAGGGCGACCGCCGTCAAGGCAATGATGAACAGACGGGCTGTGGGCATGTTGAGGGCGCCCAGATCAACGGCACCGCGCAACCATTGGGGTGCGGTCACATCGATGTTGCGGGCGCTGAACCAGGGTTGATCCAGGGCACGCACCTCTCCCAGAGCCGAAGCCAGGGCAACGCCGACCAGGCCGGAGCCCACCCAGGTGCCGATCCCCAGCAAGGGGCTCCAGCGCCGTTGCCACAGCACAGCCGGTGTGAAGCGGGGCAGCAGCAGTCCGAGGGCCACGGCCACCACCAGACCGATGGCAAACGCGCTGCTGACCGAGCGCACGAACTGCTGCAGGATCAGGCTGACGCCCCAGGTGGCCAGGAGGGTTTCCAGGGGGCGCCCGTAAAGGCGCCGGATCACGGTCTTCTCGAGCAGCAATCCGGCCAATCCGCTGACCACGAAAGCGACGGGGATTGCGATCAGGATGTAAATCGGAAACAGCGCCTCAAGCGGACCGTCCTTGAACAGGTTCTGGACCACAAAGGTCGTGTAGGCACCGAGCATCATCAACTCGCCATGGGCCATGTTGATGACACCCATCAGACCGAAGACGACGGCCAGTCCCAGAGCTGCAAGGACAAGAACCGAACCGATCGCCAGGCCGTTGAAGAGTGTGTCGTAAAGAAGATCCATCAGGACCTGCAAAGGAGAAAAAAGGGGGGATCCATGTCCCCCCAGATCAACGGAATCGAGTGGCCGGACGGCCCTCGATCACATCTTGAACTTGCCCGCGTCAGGACGCTTCTGCGTCCAGTCGCAGGTGTAACCCTTGGTCTCAGGCACGAACTGGTTCCAGGCCACAGGCTTCACGAAGCCCTTGTCCTCGAGAATCTTGAACATGCCGTCCTTCTGCACCTCACCGATCAGCACGCGCTTCTCGACGTGGTGATTGGGCATCACGGTCACCTTGCCTTCGGGAGCATCGAAGCTCACGCCGATCAGCGACTCGCGCACCTTGTTGTCATCGACGCTGTTCGCCTTCTCGGCTGCAGCGGCCCACAGGTAGACCATCATGTAGGCGGCTTCAGCGGGGTCGTTGGTGACGCGCTTGTCGCAGTACTTGGCCTTGAAGTTCTTGGTGAACTCCTTGGACGCAGGAGTGTCGAGACTCTGGAAGAAGTTCCAGGCGGCGTAGGTGCCTTCGAGGTACTCAGGACCGATGGCGGCGATCTCCTCTTCGGCGATCGAGAAGCTCATGATCGAGTAGCCGTTGGCCGGGGTGATGCCGGCAGCCTTCATCTGCTTGAAGAAGGCCACGTTGCTGTCACCGTTGAGGGTGTTGACGATCACACCACCCTTGGGCAGGGCCTGCTTGATCTTGGCAATGATCGGAGCCACCTCGGTGTTGCCCAGGGGCAGGTAGTCCTCACCCACCACCTTGCCGCCGCTCGCCTTGAGCTGCTCCTTCATGATGGTGTTGGCGGTACGCGGATAGACGTAATCCGAACCGACCAGGAAGAAGTCCTTGCCCTTGTTCTTGAGCAGCCAGTCGACAGCGGGCTCAGCCTGCTGGTTGGGGGCGGCACCGCTGTAGAAGATGTTCTTGGAGCACTCCTGACCCTCGTACTGAATCGGGTAGAAGAGGAAATGATCCTTGGCTTCGAACACCGGCAGCATCGCCTTGCGGCTGGCTGAGGTCCAGCCACCGAAGACGACGGCAACCTTGTCCTGATCGATCAGTTTCTTCGCTTTCTCAGCGAAGGTGGGCCAATCGGATGCACCGTCTTCCTCAACGGGAACGATCTTGAGCTTCTTGCCGTCGATGGTGATGCCACCTTTGGCATTGATCTCATCAATGGCCATCAACTCGGCTTCGGCCACCGTGTTCTCGGAGATGGCCATGGTGCCCGAGCGGGAGTGAAGGATGCCGACCTTCACTTCGCCATCAAACTTGCCGCCGGCCTGCTGACCGCCGCCACAGGCGACCAGCGAGATGGAGGTGGCCAGCAAGGTGGCACCGCCCACCAGCGGTCGGATCGACTTCCGCGTCAGGGGAAACGTCATGGGTTGCAAAAAACACAGGTTGAGCTGCCGCCGATCAGCGGTGGTTGGAACGTATCGAGTGCCCCGTGCAACAACCGGTAGCGGTTGACACCGTTTTCCCAAGCGATGAGACTCATGGCAGCGCAAGGCTTCTGCCCTCCTTGCGCAAGCTGTTTGCGCTGTAACGATGGCTACCGAACGGGCAATTGCTGCAGCAGGAATGCCTCGACCTGCTCCAGCCCTTCACCCGTGCGGATGTTGGTGAAGCACCAGGGTCTGGCCCCACGCATGCGGACGGTGTCGTGCTCCATCACCTCCAGGCTGGCGCCGACCATCGGCGCCAGATCGATCTTGTTGATCACCAGCAGGTCAGAGCGGGTGATGCCCGGCCCGCCCTTGCGCGGAATCTTGTCGCCGGCCGCCACATCGATCACATAGATGCACAGATCCACCAGTTCGGGGCTGAAGCTGGCGGCGAGGTTGTCGCCACCGCTTTCGACCAGCACCAGGTCGAGATCAGGAAAGGCGGCTTCCAGTTCGGCGACGGCGGCCCGGTTGATCGAGCAGTCTTCGCGGATGGCGGTGTGGGGGCAGCCGCCGGTCTCCACGCCGCGGATGCGCCCGGGCTCCAGAGCCCCCGCCCGCGTCAGGAACTGGGCATCCTCCTGGGTGTAGATGTCGTTGGTCACCACGGCCAGCTGGAGCCGATCGCGCAAGCGCCGGCACAGTGCCTCGACCAATGCCGTCTTGCCCGAGCCCACCGGCCCGGCCACGCCAACCCGCAACCGACTCATCGTGCAACACCCCCGTGCCGGGAGTCTCCGGTGCTGCCATCCTGGCGGCGATCGGCAGCCAGCGCAGGGCCATGGTCAACAGGCTCAACAGGCTTGATTTCGGCAATGTCGGACTGGCCCTGCTGTCCGGTGCCGCCGTGAGCATGGGCTTCATCCAGCTGTTGGCCGGGCCCCTTGAGCAGGTGGCCAACCTCAGCGTGCAGGTGCTGTCGATCCGCACCACAGCGCTGGTGGCGCCGGTGCTCATCAGCCTGCTGCTGCTGCTGCGCGATGGGCCGCTGATGGTGAAGCTGGGAGCCCGGTTCGCCCGCCGGCGGTCGAGCTGGTTGCGCCAGGTCTGGCGCCAGCAGGCCGGCGGCCTGATCCTGGGCGCCCTGGCCCATCTGCCCTACATGCTCGCCGCCGCCCTGGTGGCCGCGATGCTGACCCGGCCCGAGCTCGACAGCCTCGATGAACTGCGCTTTCTGGTGGGCAACCTGGATCCGCTGTTGCTGGGCTTCAGCCTGATGAAGACCGCCCTGTTCGCCGGTCTGACCCTGTGGATCGCCCTCGACCAGGGGGCCCGGGCCCGCCGCCGCGGTCTGCCCCCGACGGCGGGCCTGTCGCGGGCGATCAGCGTCAGCCTGGCGGTGGTGCTGTTGCTCGACCTGGCCTGGGCGCTGCTGATCACGCCCCTGATCAGTGTGGGAGTGGAATGAGCCATGGCGACCAGCCGCAAGCACCTGCGCGAGGCCGACCTGGAGCATCGGGGATGGCTCGGCGGCAGCCTGCTGCTGCTGCTGCTGCTGGTGGCGGGCATGGGTGCCCCGCGCAACTGGTGGTCGCCCAGCCTGGAACTCAGCTTCCGCACCTACAGCGCCGCCGGGCTCAGACCGGGTATGGCGGTCATGATCTCGGGCTACCCGGTGGGTCAGGTGCAACGCATCCGCCTGCTCAACGACGCCCAGGTGCAGGTGACCCTGCAGGTGGCCAAAGCCCAGCAGCCGATGATCGGCCCCCGCAGCCGGGCCTCCCTGGTTCAGGACGGCCTGATCAGCAGTCCCTACGTCGCGATCACGCCGGACCTGCACGATCTGGGCCGTCGGAACCCTGGGGCCCCGAACGAGACCCTGATCTACGAACCCAGTCCGGGCATGGCCAGCCTGATCAAGGATCTGGCCGCCAGTCGCATTCCGCTGCAGAAGGTGCTCAGCAGCAGCGCCAGGCTGCTGGAGCAGCGGATGCCCCGCTCGCTCGACAAGCTCGACCGCACCCTTGGCAGCGGCGAACGGCTGGCCAACAGTCTCGAGCGCGATCTCACGGGCCGGGCGGGCGCTCTTGAAGCGAGGGTCGAGCGCGCCACCGCCCGGGTGGAGACAACGCTCAGCGCCCTGCAGTCGACCCTGGGCGACATTCAGGCCCTGGCGCGCAGCAGCAACGCCCTGTTGCAGAGCCTCAGTCGCAGCTGGCTGCTGCAGCTGCTGCAGCCGGCACCAGAGTCGCCTCGGCCAGCACCGCCTGCGGCAGGCGCAGGTCCAGGTGCCGGGCCGTCGCCGCGTTGAGCCAGACCTGCGGGCGGCCGGGCCGCTCGAACGGCAGGTCGGCCGGGGGCGTGCCGCCCAGCACCCGCGCCGCCAGAACACCGGCCTGCCGCCCGTCGCGGCAGGGATCCCAACCCACCACCGCCAGGCAGCCGCGCAGACCCGCGAATGCCGGATCGACCCCGAACAGGGGCAGGCGGGCCGCCCAGGCCAGTTCGGCAAGCTGGGCAAACCCCTGCTGGGTGGTGTAGTCGCCCACCTGCAGCAGGGCCTGAACCTGCCCCTGGCGCAGGCGCTCCCAGGCGAGGGCCAGGTCGGCAGGCTGGGCCACGGGCTCGCGCTGCAACTGCACCTGCTGGGCGGAGGCAGCCTGGGCCAGCAGCTCGGCTTCGAAGCTGGCATTGGCTTCGGCCGGGTTGTAGAGCAAGCCCACCTGGGTCAGTGCCGGCAGCACCGTGCGGGCCAGCTGCAGCTGCTGATCGACCGGGTTGGTGGTGACCGTGCCCGTCACGTTGGGCCGGTGCTGATGGGCACTGTGACCCGCCCCGGCCGCCCAGGGATTGGAGCAGTAACAGAAGACGATCGGCAGGCTGGAGGGGGCCTCGGCGAGGGCGGCCATCAGCGAGGGCGTGCCCAGGGCCACCAGCAGATCGGGCCGGGCGCGGACCAGTTCGGCCGCCAGCCGGTGGCAGCGCCGCTGACTGCCGTCGGCATCGCGGCGCAGCAGCTGTAACCGGGGCCCCTCCCGGAACCCCCTGGCCGCCAGACTGGCCACGAAGGCATCGCGGGTGAGCTGCAACGGCAGCGACGCCCTGTATTGCAGCAGGCCCACCCGACGCGGCCGGGAGCCATCGCCGGCACTGTCGAGCCGACGCGAACCGCAGCCCAGCAGCGGACCCAGCAGGGCTGCCGTGGCGGCGCCGCCCAGCAACCGCAATCCGGAGCGACGGGTCAGGATCAACTGCGGAACAGGCGGGAATACAACTCAGCATGCTGAAGCTGGGCCAGACCGGCACCCACACCACCACTCCAGAGTGCGGATGCCGCGGCCGCGGCCAGCTGCTCGGCACGCGCAGCGATCAACGGCGCCAGCTGCCACTGCAGCCGCTGGCCCTCGGTGGGACCCAGCGGCACCAGGCGCACCGCCGCACTGATCTGGTTCGCCGTCCAGCCGTAGAGATAGGCCTGTTCCAGCAGCGGCGACGCCAGTTGGGCACACACGCCGGCCCAGGCAAAGGCGGCGGGCCAGGTGAGGGTGCGCAGCAGCGCGTCGCACCGGGCCGGTGAGCCCGGGGGCAGCAGCGGCCCACACAGGTCGTTGAGCAGCTGCAGCAGCGACCCACCCATCTGGCGTTGCTGGGCGCGCACTTCGGCGGCTTCGCGCTGGGCCAGCAACCAGCCATCGCGCTCGGCCAGGGCCTCCGCGGCGCTGTGCTCTCCCGCGCGCAGGCGTGCGATGAGCTGCATGAGCTCCGAAAGGGCGGCTGTCTCGATCGCGATGCTGCCGCGCTGCAGTTCGGCCTGGAGCCATGCCTGCAGAGCCGCAGCCGAACCCAGCTCCCCGGCCTGCTGCAGGGCCTCGAGACCCTCCGAATAGCTGAAGGCACCCACCGGCAGGGCCGGGCTGACCAGCTGCATCAGACGCAGCAGGGCCTGGTCGGGATCAGGGGTGGTGGTGATGACCATGGCCCTCCACGGCTGCATAGGCCCCCCCTTCGGGCAGAAACGGCGCTTCGATCGCCTCGACCGCCAACCCCCGGTGCCGCAGCAGATCGAGCAACACCGTGTCGTGCTGCAGGAGCAGGTGATCAGGATGCAGCTCCAGGGCCACATGGCGGTTGCCCAGGTGATAGGCGGCCTGCATCAGAGCCAGGGGATCCGCCGCCGCCGTCACCCGCAGCAGGGGCTCGGGAGCTGCCACCACCTCGACGGCCACCTGCGCGTCGTCGCTCAGCAGCCACTCACCGGGCTGCAGGGCCGCGCCCCGGGGCAGCTGCAGGACCAGGTCATGGCCGCAGCTGCTGCGGCGATGGCCGCGCAGGCTGGTGCGCTGATCCGCGCTCAGACTCAGCTGCAGGCGCCTCACCACCCCGGCGGGCTCAGCCGCGATTGGATCCAGACGTTGCACCAGCAACACAGAAGCCACTGCAGCAGAGTGGGCAGGTCGCTGCAGGATCGCACTGGAGAGCTGGAGGGGCCAGGCCTGGCTGCAGTTCAGCCAGCGGGGTGACCGCACCGTTCACCAGGGGCGGGCCAGCGCACCACTCAAGCTGCAGCGGGCCTTCACCCAGGCCAGCGGCCACTGCGAGCTGCCGCTGCTGCACACCGCCGGCGGCCTGGTGGGGGGCGACCAGCTGGACCTGGTCATCGAAGCCGGGCCGCACAGTCGTGCCCTGATCACCACCGTGGCCGCCCAGAAGGCCTATGGCAGCGTGGGCCGCTCGCGCCTTCACCCCGGCGGTCAATGGTCGCGGCAGCAGGTGGAGCTCCAGCTCGAGCAGGGCAGCGATCTCGAATGGCTGCCGCAGGAGCTGGTGCTCTACAACGGCGCCCTGTTTGAACAGACGCTGCAGCTGACCCTGGCCGCCGATGCCGCGTTTCTGGGGGCCGAGGTGGTGCGCTTCGGCCGCACCGCCGCCGGCGAAGGCCTGGGGGCGGGGCGCTGGCGCTCGGCCCTGAGCATCCAGCGACAGCATCCCAACGGCCCTCGCTGGGAGCTGGTCGATCGGCTCGAGCTGGGCGATGCGGCCCTGACCAGTCCCCATGGCCTGGGGGGAGAACCGGTGTTCGGCTCCCTGGTGTGGGCCGCGCCGCTCAGCCTCGAACCAGCCGCCCTGGCAGCGTTGCTTGAGCAGTGTCGCAGCGACCGCAACGGACTGCCGGGCACCATGGCCTGCGGACCCCTGGACCAGGGGCTGATCGCCCGCTATCGCGGCAGCTCGACCCAGGCAGCACGGTTC
>Ga0214917_10005011_pt1 | contig 14317 bp, 14 predicted proteins | sample LL_1208_BB_MetaG_FD_177983 | JGI IMG/M metagenome (GOLD analysis project Ga0214917, IMG submission 177983) | Freshwater microbial communities from Lake Lanier, Atlanta, Georgia, United States - LL_1208_BB | ecosystem: Environmental > Aquatic > Freshwater > Lake | place: USA: Georgia | collected... | reverse complement strand
TATTGAACACCATAATGTTTTAAAATCTTGTGTTCAAATTGATCCGGGAGTTATCACTACTGGCGGATGCACTGTTTTAGAGCGAGGTCATGTTCATACAGGTGCGATTTTGATCAACAGGGTAGTTATCGGTCAGGACGCACGGGTAGGAGCAGGGTCTCTCGTCCGCAAGGATGTTCCAAGCTCATCCACAGTCGTCGGAATACCAGCTAAGAAACTGAAAAGGAGACATAAATGATTTTTACAGAACTCACCTTTTTTACCAAAGGCCAGGGTAAGGCAAAAACATTTTATGCGGAGGGAACGAAAGGGGATCTGCCTTTTAAAATTGAATACAAAACATCTTTTCTCCAAAGAAACTTTATCAAAGTTACCAGAAATGTTGGCAACTTAAATCTTCGTTATGCGCGAGCACTCGGTCTTAATTCAAAAGCCATTTTCTCGGTCCCTGCCAATGCTTCCCATGTAAAGATATCGTTACCGATGGGGGAGATGAAAACATATGAAATCCGAAGGCGAAACATAAAAGAAAAAATTATATCAAGCATCAGAGAGAACCCTGAAGATGAAATGTACAATACATCCGCTGTTCTTACGCGGCCAATTTTAAGATCTATAAGAAAATGGTTTGTATCCATATTTTGCTTATATTTAAATCTAAAATATGGCAGTCAGAAAGAAAATGTACTTGTTCCTGTCCCTTCGCCACATCGGATTGGGCATGGATTAACTAACTTTGATGTGGCCACTCACGAAATAAGTCTGGGATTCTTCGGGAAAAAACCGAAAGAAATCTATGCATTCTACCCCAACTCGTCATCCGTTTATAATCAGGCCTCAGTTCAATATTCAAAACCTTTTTATCTAAGCATATTTGAGTCAGGTTTTGTCCAATTTAAAAAAACTAAAATAAGGTTTATCTTCGCCTCACCCTTTTATTACAGCGCCTTATGTAGGTTATATAGAAAAACAAAGGGAAGAATTTACCCGATGAGGACCTATGGGCATCGAGATATTTTTGGTTGCATTAAAAAAAGCAGGCCTTCTTTTATGTTGCCGAACGACATTCAGGAGTACGGGGCTCGCTTCTGCAGGGAAAGCAATATCAATCCTGAACGCCCAACTGTCTTATTTGCAAATCGGGAACCCGGCGGGATCATTACAAACGATCAGAGTGCAGAAATCAGAAGATACGGATTTAGGAACACATCGATTAATAACCTTATTCCAACAATAGAATATTTAGCAAAAGAATATAATGTTGTTCGAATTGGAAAATCTGTTAAGAAATTAAGTCTTAACTGCGAAACATTTTACGACTTAAGCACGTTTCCAGAATCCACTGAAAAAACAAAGCTAGACTTTTTCTTCTTTTCTCTTTGTTCGTTTTTTATTGGAACTACCTCAGGAATCTTCGCGATCGGCCAAGTTATGCGAAAGCCAATCGTATGGACAAATACGGTGCCCATCGGTCATTATTCTTGTTGGAGTGATTGGGACATTAGCATACACAAGATACTTAAAGAAAAAAAATCCGGTGTGCTAGTTACGTTCAAAGATACGCTTAAGCTTGTCGAGGGTTGGGGTCAGCATGCAGAGGAGTTTTCAGGCCGCTTTGATTTTATTGAAAACACGGATGATGAAATTCTCGAGGCTACCAAAGAAATGGAAAAACAACTGAGTCACCGACGTCCCAACAGGCAGTCTTTTTTAAACAAAAAACTGATCAGCTTATACCCAAAACACGCGGAGCTATACTTGAAACACAGGGGGACGGTTTCGGAATACTTCCTTCATAAGCATAAAAAGCTTATATAAGTCATGTTTTTCTCTTTTGTAGGACCCATCAAAGACAAATGGGACAGAGTGGGTGATTTGTTAAAGAGTATCGACAAGATAATCAAATTATTTGAATATGAAATAATATTAGTGGACGATTTGTCAACTCCCGATGAAAGACGGAAAGCTTTTCAATATCTGGGTAGATACGAAAAACTAAGAGTTATATACAATAAGAAACACATGGGAATCGAGGGTTCGATGAATAAAGCCGTCCTCCAGGCACAGGGCAGTATTATTATACCTGTGGATGCAGATTTAAGATTCGTATGGCCCCTCTATTTTCTTTATCTACATATGCTGTTCAAATTCAGACGGGAAGTAAGTTTTTGCTTCATGAAGTCAAAAGTCATTGATTCCGAAACATTCAAAACGCATGGAATTGTAGGATGGGCTCAAAAATCAGGCCTCCAAGAAGGCGAAAATCTGCTTAAAGATGTAATCGAAAAAAAAATCCATGTCGCTGGCGGGGCAACATCCTACAAGCGGGAATGGTTTATAAAAAACGGTGGATACCAAAAAGAATTTGGCCCGGCAGCCGACTTTTATCTAAATCAGAAAGCCGTTTTACAAAAAAAGGCATGGTATTTAGGTAAAGTTGCGACCATCAATCTTGCCGATAAAAAGTCCGAAACAAGCAAATACTCGTATCGCAAGTATATTCAGATATCAAAAAAAATATTATCAAGATGGACGAGTCTGAAGGCTGTCGATCAGAAAAAAATGTCAGCCTTTCTACGCCATCAAAGAAAGGAGATTAATAAAAATATAAATTCAGAACCTTAGGCATCAAATAGAAGCAACTAATCTTTTAATCTCGTCTTTGCTTAAGATAACAGAATCCAAGGTTGATTTTTTGTCACGGACTAAATTCTCGGAAACTAAATAAAAGTACTTCATTTTGCAGTGTAGTGCGATAACGCGAAAGCACGAATTGACGTATGAACTCGGAAAGATCTCGATAAGCTTTGTTCCAGGACGTGAAAAAACAATATTTGACAGCCCAGCTCCGTGCATTCCCATAACTACTTCTGCATGCGAAAAAATATCAATCTGCTCTTGGAATGGCATCCCTTTTAGCGAGACTCTTGAAAATCCTAAAGGCTTTAAATTCTTATAAAGCTCTTGTTCATTATCAATTCTTCTGTGATGTGCATCTGACCTACTCACTAGTATGCGACGGGGGTATTTGTTTCTTGAAGAGCTCCGCCCAAGCGCACTTCGCAAAAAGCTGATTACTTCAGACCCTGGGTTGCCTGTTGCGGCTGGCATAGAAGGGACAGTTAAATCGGAGAAAAGACGATGATAGCCTTTCTGCAATAAGTATAATCTAGTGGGATAAAAGCCAAACATATCGAGCGACTCTGCCTGAAAGCGGGTAAGGCCTTTCTCAAGTAGCCAGGGATAAGTGAGTGCTTTCCGTAACGGGCTTTTCTTAATCAAATCAAGCCTTGGTAGAACATCAAAGAGCCAATGATAATAGTTGTCAGAACTTGTGCTTGCCACTAACAGGCAAGGTTCGTTGATCTTTTTTAACCATGGTAAAAAAATCTTGGTTAAGATTGACTGGTTTCCATGATTTCTCCCCCATTCTAATGAAACATCATTTAGAACATGGTCGTCCGGCGAAATGACTGTCACGCTTTTTCCGTAGACCCTGCAATTAGGTATCCTAGCTGCCCAAGTTTGAGGCCTCTCAACTGTGTGTGGAACGTGAAAACTGGAAACCTGATTCAACGACAGACAAGTAGCAGATGGATTCTGGGTAAAGAAACGTGAGGCTTTGATTTGATAAACATTTCCACCCCAGTGCTTGCCGACTCCTTTTTTTAAAACTTTAAATGTGTCAAAGTGAACTCCTTTAGGGGGTCCTAGTAAGGACGAGGGGATGGATGTTCTTCTCAGGGCTTTGGCAAGTGGTACACGAAACAAGCGTTTAAAGATAAAGGTCATCGACTTGTTGAAGCGTAAGAGAAATCATAATTTTCTCAAGCATGAACGATAAAATGGGGGGGCAGAAACCTTTTTAACATTTCGAATAATAAATAAATGAGTCTATCGCAGCCAATTTTCATTGAAAAGACTGCCATCGAGTTCAAAATATCTGAATGTGTGGAATCTTGGGAACCCTAAAATATGACTTTTCCGCTATCAGACTGGACCCCGGTGCTTTAAGGGTCTTGGGAGCGAGAGGGCCGGATGGTCAGGGGGTTTGGGAGGGGAGGGGGATCGCCATGGGAATGCGGCGACTGGCAATCAATGGCTTAAAAAATGGGCAGCAGCCTTTTTTTAATGAGGATCGTTCGGTTGTGGCGGTCGCAAATGGGGAGATTTACAACTATGTCGAACTCCGCACGGAGTTGCAAAAAAGAGGGCATCAGTTTCAGGGGGATAGCGACTGCGAGGTGATGGTTCATTTATATGAAGAAAAGGGAGAAAAGTTTGTCTCTGAAATGGCGGGGATGTTTGCCTGTGCAATCTGGGATCAGAAAAAGCGCAGGCTGGTTCTCGCACGGGATCGAATGGGGGAGAAACCGCTTTATCTTTATCGTCGAGGCGGAGAACTATCCTTTGCCTCCGAGATCCGGGCACTATGTCGCTTAGCCAAAGCAAGGTATTCATTGGATGCATCCGCCTTGGCAGAATTTCTGCTTTTTGAATATGTCCATGATCCGAAAACACCTATTGAAGGAATCACCAAGCTGGCCCCGGGAACCTGCCTGACGGTAGAGGCAGACTCTGCAAGGGAGACGATTCATACTTACTGGGATTTCCCTGCCTCTTGTCCAATTGGAAATGAGCCTGAAGAGGATATTCGGAGGTCGCTGGAGATCGCTTCCCGACAGATTCTAAGGTCGGAACGGCCCATTGCAGTAGCTTTAAGCGGGGGATTGGATTCTGGGTTGGTCTTGGCATTGGCGGCCAAATCTGCCGGGCAAACTGAAGGTCTTCGATCCATCACCGTGGGCTATCCCGGCAGGCCTGAGATGGATGAGAGAGAGCCTGCCAAGCGCTTGGCGGAGGAAATGGGGGTTGAACATCATGAGGTTGAGATATCGACGGAAGCGGTGGTCGAGGGCTTTCCAAGCCTCGTGGATCATTCGGATGATTTACTGGCTGACATTGCCGCGCAGGGCTATTTTACTCTATCCAAGAAATCTTCTGAAATAGGGGCGCCGGTTCTGCTGATGGGACAAGGGGGAGACGAACTATTTTGGGGATACTCTTGGGTCAGGGAAACAGCGCAGCGCATGTCGGAAGTGGCGCATGGTCGAACAAGCGGTTGGATAGAGATGTTGCTGGGGAGAGGGAATTCTTTTTATGCCAACTCTCCGGAAATTCAAAGAGCCAGAAGAACTCTTCCCCTATTTTCTAAAATGCCATCCTTCGGAAATATCTTTCGATCTGCCGGAAAAGAGTGGGACAGACCGGACGATCCAGCTGGATTGAGAATCACTAGAATGATTTCCCGCACTTATCTTTTGGCGAACGGGTTGCCACTTGCAGACCGTCTTGGGATGGCCCATTCCGTGGAAGCTCGTCAACTTCTGCTGGATCATCGACTCTGGGACAAAGTCTTAGCTCATCGCGCGGCGACACCGGACCAGTTTCTTCCGCCAAAAACATGGCTCAAAAACGTAGCCCGCGAGATTTTGCCCGAATGGTGGTTGGATCGACCGAAACGAGGGTTTGCTCCGCCCGGGAAAGAGTGGAAGAGGGCTATCTTACAAAAACATGGAGCCTTGCTTTGGGGAGGAGCTTGGACTGAAAGCGGGTTACTTCCCAAGCGTTGGATTCGACGTGTGATGACCCTAGGACAAACCAAAGCGCGGTATACCGACATGGCCTATAAATTAATGGTTGGAGAGTGTTGGATGAGAAATATCCGCAAGTATTGTGCCTAAAGCAGATCCAAAATCAATGAACCAGAAGTTAGAAGGATTGCGGGTGGCGGTCACTGGGGCGCGGGGCCGATATGCCCCCATCGTAGCAGGAGCTTTGACTAGAAAGGGCGCGTCGGTAAAAACATTTTCTCAAAAAGAGGGTGGGGAACATCAAGGATTGGGCGCACTTCTTGAGCCTGGCGTATTGGCAGAAGTTGATGCGATTCTGCACTTTGGATGGGGGACAGTTCCCAAAGTCGCCGAGGAGAAGCAGGGGGCAGAATGGCAAAAAGATCTGCCATTTATTTCCAGGCTGCTTCAGGCCTTAGGACGGTTGCCGGAGAAGCAGAGACCTATCCTTATTTTCCCATCTACCGGTGCGGTTTACGGAGAATGTGGGAATGAACCGGCAATTGAGGCTACGCCTTTAGCTCCCAAAAGTTACTACGCGGCAGGAAAACTCGCTGCCGAGGAACTGCTACACCAATACTCCGCCCATGGAAAAGGGAAGGTTGCGATTCTGCGGATCTCCAATCTTTACGGGGCCCAAGGGGTGAGCAAGGTGCCCCAAGGAGTGATCGCAAAGCTGGCTGAATGTTTTCATAAAAATACCCAACCCACAATTTGGGGGGATGGTACGGCGACGAAAGATTATCTTCATGTGGATGACTTTTGTGAGGGGGTATATCGGGTTCTTGCAGAACGGCTCGAAGGAGTATGGAACCTGTGCACAGGAACGTCCCACTCGCTTGTGGAAGTTCTGTCCATTTTCTCAAAACATCTGAAATGGAATCCTGATTGCGCATTTCTTCCTCATCCCTCATGGGACGTTGAGAAAACGAATATAAGCCCGCAAAAGCTAATTAGTGCAACTTGTTGGCTTCCAAAAATAGGCCTAGAGGATGGGATACGGAATCTTCTGTCTGCTTCAGCAGGGTGCCAACAAAAAGGGAAGAAAGCTTAGCTGTCCTTTTTCCACTTCTGGTTGGTGGCAAAAATATTCACCTGCAAGTCCATGCCCTCATTGGTCTCTAACTTCTCGTAGGGTCTTTTGGGAAGAAACTGAGACTGAATCCAGTAGCGAAAGCCCGATTCGGATAAGGTGTGGAGAGCTTGATCCAAGTCTTGCGGTCGACCGGCGAAAGAGTGGTGCTCAATGAAAAGGTGATGAATCTTATGGAGGTGACGGGAGGATGTCAGAACCTCTGTTTCTGCACCTTCCAGGTCCAGTTTTACAAAGTCGATGGGTTCGGACAGAAAATCATCCAAAGGAAGGCAATCTACCTCCACTCCTGTCGAAGCAGAAGCGAGAGGGACATCCAACCGTCCTGCATCTCCTGGATGAGGGTAAAACTTTCTTCGGCCATGTTGACCGGCCAAGGCGCAGTTTTTAAGGATAAGGGGGGAAGTAGCAGCCCACGCCAAGTTCTTCTGCAACAAGCTGAAGCAAATGGGGTCGGGTTCGATTGCGGTGATACATGCCTGTGGAAAAAGTTCTAGGAAGTACAGAGAGGCGAGGCCAAGATTGGCGCCTCCATCAAGAATCTTAGGATTGCCCGTAGGATGGGGAAAACGGTAGATCTCATCTCCAAAGATTTCGTGCCAACTCCAATAAAGGGAGAGAGGATCAAGGTAGTTAAATGTATGACCCCGAATCTTGATCTGACCTGCAGTTCTGCGCGGGATTTTGAGCAGTGAATCGGGCGGAAGATCGCCACGGCACCTACGAAACCAAGTTTTCAAAAGGGATTTTAGCATTGGGTCATTGGGGTGCCGGAATTCAAGAGGTAAGAATAGAGGATTTTTCCTTCGCAGGACAAACATAAAGCCTAGACTGATCACGAGATGCTTTCGAAAGGATAAAAACAGTGATTTCCAAGAAAAAAGATATGCGACTGCAGCAAGGGAAGGTTCCGGTTGTTGTATTTATCCACCGAAGAGATCTCCACCTTAAAAAAGTGCTTCGCGGAATACGGAAGTATCGACCCTCGAGGATGTTCTGTTTTGCTGACACATGGGAAGAAGGGAACGAAAAAGAAAAAAGACAGTGCCTGCGTGCAAGGAAAGCACTACGGGCGGGAATCGATTGGCCGTGCAAATTGGATATGCGTTGTGCGAAGAAAAAGTTGGGGCTGAAAAAAAATGTAGAAACGGGGTTGGCTCACGTTTTTCGAAAGATTCCGAATGCTATTGTATTGGAAGATGACTGCATTCCGACGAAGGAATTCTTCCAATTTTGTGAAAAAGGGTTAAATCGTCACCGGAGCGACCCCAAAATAATGAGTATTTCGGGAAGCTGTTTTCTTTCGGCAGAAAGACGGGTTAACGCAAGTGCGTATCTATCCCGATACCCACATTGTTGGGGATGGGCGACTTGGAGGAGGGCATGGAAATGGTATTCGGGCCACTACCCCGCAAATACTATGATGAGAATTCTTGAAAAACAAAAACTTGGACAGGAGGAGAGAAAGCATTGGCTGAGAGTAATTCAACAAATGCAATCCGGCCAAATCTCGAGTTGGGCTTACCTTTGGATGCTTGCTCATTGGCAGATGGGGGCTCGTTCCCTAAATCCCACTTCAAACCTTGTGAAAAATATTGGATTTGATTCTTCGGCTGAGAACACTAGGGAGATAGGCGAAAAAATCATGACGCGTTCCAACGGGGATATCTTCAATCAGTTGCTGGAACTAGTGCCTGAGGCAATCTCGAGAGACTGGGATAGGGAGGTCTTTATCAATCATTATAAGCGTCTCTCGGGAAGATTAAGCCTTTTAGAAAAAATAGTGGAAAAGCTCCGCAAGCTCCTTGCAAACCAATGAAGAAGCTAAGAATTCTATTCCTACATGATCATCTCTTTCTTGGAGGAGCTGCGAAAGCCGCCTTACGAATGCGGTCCATCTGCCGAGACCTTGGCCACGAAACATTCTCTATCCATGGGGATAGGGCTCAGTTGCCGGAGCAAGCTAGCCGAATCATTAACGGGAAGGCTGGGTTATGGGATAGGTTATGGGAAATGCCATTCGGGAAGGTGCGGCGGAATGAAAAACAGCGACCTCGGGCTATGAACCGAATAAGGCAATTTTTCAAAAAGAACCCGCAGGATCTTATCTGGTTCCAGAACATCGCCGGTGCAGAGAAATGGGGCTGGTCCTGCAACTGGATTTGTGAAGCTGTAAATCATGCTCCCGTAATCATCACCATGCATGACATGTTTTATCTTGGAGTGAAGGAATCCTACGTGTGGGATCAACCCGTAGAACCAACAAGATTTGCGGGATTGAAGATGAAGGAGCTGAAGGATTTGATCCAAGCAAAAAAGCTATTCGTCAATGCACCTTCAGACTGGTTGCGTGAACTGGCCAAGAGCCTTTACGGAATCGATGCCGGCAAGATTCTTGTCCCTCTTTTGCCTGAGCAGTCTGCCCAATTGCCAAAAACAAAAGAAGCTAAAGAGCCCACTACCTATCTGGTGGGGGCGGACAATCTTGCAGATAAAAGGAAAAATATTCTTCCAGCTCTCCGATTGATCCATGAAAGCGGTCTTCTAGAAAAAACAAATTCACAAGTCCTTTGTCTTGGGAGAAATCTTTCCACAGACCTTTGCTCGGATCGTATCATCTCCTTGGGGCATGTGGAAAATCCCGAAGCCTACCGGAAGCTCTTTGATCGAGTTCATTTTCTGTTTCATCCGTCGCTGATCGATAATTTCCCGTTGATCATTCAGGATAGTCTTGCCTTGGGCTGCCCCGTAGTGGCTCTTGATCGGGGTGGAGTGGACGAATCGGTTCGCAACGGGATTACGGGCAGTCTGCTACCAGAAATGACAAGAGAAACACTCGAGAAGGTATTTGTAGAAAATGCAAAGATGTCCCCTGAGTCTTATGGTCGCCTTTCCCAAAGCTGTTTAGACTTTGCCCAAACAAACTACAGCGAGGAAAACCTGAGGCCGGTCTATGCGAATTATCTTTTAGAGGTCTGTCCTAACTGAGATCTGTAGACCGAGTTACTCCCCGGGCAATTTATTTCTCTTTGCTAGGCGCCATTTCGTGAGGCCAAAAAACCAGCGGCGTTGCGCTACAGGTCTTAGTGGCCGTTGAAAAATACGATCAAAAAAAGCTAGTAAAGTGTTCATGTTGTAGGCCGAATTAGGAACATTCTTATAGAAAGGCGAGGCCTGAATGTATTTGGCGTAGAGTTCCGGGGTGTCGTCAACATGCAGGACGTACTCAGCAAGTTCATGGTCGGAGGAGAAATCGTCCCGGCAGATAAAACTTTCCGGGTTGAAGAAATCCTTCACCCGCGGGTCCCCCCAGTAGATCGGGATCGTGTTCACATGGAGCGGATCGACCAGTTTCTCTGTGCACCAACCTGCCCGGCGGCTGTTTTCGAAGGCGATGTTGAAGCGGTAGCGGGCCAGCCAATCAACCTTCACTTGGTAGCGATCGCCGGAAGGTAACCGGTACCCGGTGTTGTTCAGGGCTCGGCCAGCCGAATCGACTTTGCGAAGTCGGTTGAGAGCGTAAAAAAACTGTTCGCGCCGCCGCACGCTCCGGTCCACATAGGCGCAGAGCAGGGAGCAAAAGTGGGGCTTGGATTCCCGGATGGTCACTGGATCGGGGACGGAAGTCCGGATCAGCTTTTCCTTTCGGCCGTCAAAGGCGTAAATTGGCAGATATGCTGCTCGTGGATCGTCCACCAGAACAGAAACGGCCGCAAAGTCACATTCCTTCCAGTTCGGCCAATACTTTTCTTGGGTATGGAAGATTTTGATGCAGTTGTAGAGGCGGTGGCGGTGACCAATGTGCGAGTAAAAAAGAAAATCCGGTGTGTCGTCGAAAATGAAGTCGTAGTGGGGCGAGAGTAGATCCAAGAAAAAAGCCCGGCTCTGCGGGGGAAAATCGATGAAGTTAAGAGAGATCTTTGGTTTCATTTAGCAAAACCTTTTGCGCAGGCTGTAAGTTCCATTAAAGGGCGTCGAAAAGCCAGATGTTCTGCGACCGCCGCTTGGGCTTGAATCAGGGTCTGCATGCGGTTTGGATCATCTTGCAGGGCTTCGATCTTTTTCTGGGCTAAGGTTAGATCCGGCACGACCAAGCCCGGGAGAAGAACTCCGGGCATAGCAAGGGAATCGGCCCGCCCTAAAAAAAGACAGCCGGCCTGGATAGCTTCCAGCGCCCAGTTTCCCCAGCGGGTCTTTGGATCTGTTCGGATGGCAAACTGGCTAGACGACATCAGTCGAATGTAGGTAGTCGCATCTCCAGACAGGGGTTTCATGAATTCAGGTTTTTTCCCGGAATGGGATTGCCAACTGGCCCGGTCTACAATCGCTTCCCGGCGCTCCGTATTCCCGGCGGACGTTTCCTTAGCCAATTGCTCCCAGGCAGCCGAGGATTGGAAGGTGAAGGGGAATTCCAATACATGGTTTTTGTTATAAGGCCGTGCACGATAACGGCGGAAACAGTGATTTAGGTATAGATGGTATCCCTGAATGGGATCCACGAGGGACCTTTTATGAAGGGAGCCACCGGCTTCGACGGAGTAGTAGGCCCAGATCGTCTTTCTTGATTTGGAGACGATTCGAGTGGGGATAGGAATATCCATGCAGATGACCAAGTCGTAGTCGTCCCACCGCACCTGTTCACAATCCACCACACCCATCCTCTCTTGTTCTCTCTGCCAGGCTTCGACACCTCTGAACGCGATCCGGGGGTCCGGATCCCCGGCAAACTTTTCTTTCCAAAGATAGGTTTCGGGATCAGGCGTTTGGCGTACCACAAAATAGTCGGCATTGAGATCAGCCAAAAAGGACATGGGGCCAAGGTGGGCTGGGGCTGTCAGGATCGTTTGGATCCAGCTTCTTCCCGCTCCCGGAAGGTAGGCCCCTTGGTAGGCTGTTTGTTTGACTAGGGCGACTTTTCGGGAGTCCCAGAAATCTAGGCACGACTTGATTTCGGTATTTGATATGAGTTTTGGAGCGGCATGAATTTCAGCCCAATTTAAAATCGATCTGGGTAGCATCAGACCAAGCTTTTCCCACTCTTGTCCAACATGCCATGGACCGCCATGGGACGAGGATGGGTGGAGCGCCATGGGGGAACATTAACGGATCTGCCCAAAACGGCGATAGGAAGAAGACGATTCGAAGGAGATTCTGTGCTAGAAAAAGGGGCTATGAAACAGGCTCTTCGTCTTGTTCGCGGATGTTTGTACCGACGGTATCCCGCAATATCACGCGGCTGGTACCGCAAAAAGCTGGCGGGGTATGAGCGGAGATGGGGGCTAGAGGATCATGGTTTCACCAAGGAGGGGTTCTTAAGGGTATTTTATGAGAGATTTATAGGGGGAAATAAGCCCGGTCGGGTATACGAGCTGGTTGCAGGAGATGGGCTCGTGGGGAGCATAGGAGTTTGGCTTGAGGGGCTGGGTAAGGGATGGAGTCTAGAGGCCTGGGAGCACCGGCCTTTCCCTTTGGGGTCTTTTATCAAATACCGTTTTCAGACAAAGATTCATGAAAAGCGTCTGATAAATTGGTCTGCGAATGAGAGAAAAAATGATCTTGTTGGAATCACAACAAGGGGATCAAGGGAGGCTACCGGCGTTTGCAGGGAAATCTGCGCCGGTCAGATCCGGCCTCAATGGGTCGGCCTATGGAATCCGACGATGCGACCCGCCTGGTTTCAGCGAATGAGAAGTGCGGGCTATCGGCTCGTGTTGGTTTATCAACGGATGGAGTTTTACCGGAAGGTGAGAGCATGAAAGTTGCCTTCCATTCAAATTCGATGTCACTACGCGGATCAGAGAACGCCCTATGGGATTACGCAAACTTCAACGAAACGATTCTCGGCAACCATTCTGTGATTTGCCACCCGACTGCGCTCGAAAACGCTGAAAATCCCATTTTTACAAAATGGAAATCCAGATTTCAACTTGTTCCATATCGAACAAAGGTTGAATTAAGCTCCAAGCTTAAGGAGCGTGGAGTGGATATCTTCTATCAGATAAAGCCGGGGCCTTATGACGGATTTATCATACCTGGTGTGAAGAACTGCATCCATTCGATGTTTTTGAGCGATGAGTTTCACGGGGATGCTTTTGCATATGTGTCCCGGTGGTGCTCGAAGGTCATGACGAAGAGGGAGGAGTCGTTTGTCCCGCATTTCGTTCCGCAGTTGGGAGGCAAGGTAGGGCTTAGGGAATACTTAGGTATTTCGACGAAGGCGAGAGTCTTTGGGCGTCATGGAGGCTGGGATACCTTTAACATTCCCTTTGCTCGAGAAGCAGTAGTTCGACATGCCCGGAAAAATCCGGAAGATCACTTTGTGTTCCTCAATACGGAATCAATTCGCGAGGCAGAAAACCTGACAAATATCCACTATCTTCCAGCCACGGTCGATCCAGTGGAAAAGGCTAAATTTCTCGCCACCTGCGATGCGATGCTTCATGCCCGCTGGCACGGGGAAACGTTCGGTTTGGCCGTGGGAGAGTTCGCCGTATTGGGAAAACCAGTGATTACATATTCAGAATCAAGGGAGAAAGCCCATCTTGAGATGTTGGGAAATCAGGCTTTGCTATACCGAAACGCTGGAGAATTGGCAGGGATTTTGAGGGGGTTTCATCCTTATAAGACCCAGGGGACCGAGTACGAAATATATGCCGATCCGAAGGTTGTGATGGAAATATTTCGAAAAAAGTTTCTCGAGAACTAAAGTCCTAGGAGAGGGAGAGGAATGGATCGCTTTACCCCTGTTTGCTGGGCGGACGTGATCTCGTAAGAAAGGCTAAAAGGGGATAAACAAGCACCTGAAGCTAATTTGCGAAGTCGGAAAAATAACTTGGCGGCACGCATTCGAACCGTTTTGCGATTCACGTCAGCCAGGGCGTTTTCATTATGAGGACCGATTCTTTTTGCGATGTCGTCCTGGTGCCAGGTGAAGATTCCGATCGGTTTGCGAACGGAAGCAAGTTTCAGGCCCAGCTTCATTTGGCGGCGGAACCAAACATGATCCCCGACGACCCGGTATTCGGCGGGGTAAGGGCAACGTTCCCAGATCTTCCGGCGAAAAAGAAACGAGCAAGTTTGCACCGGCATGTGCCAGTCGGCATCGATGGGACGGGGAACAGTGATTTGGTTGAAAAGGTAAAGAAATTCCAAGTTTTCGTTGAGCATGATGGTGGGGCCAAAAACGGCGTCGGCCCCGGTCTGTTCCAGTTTCGTTAAGGCGTGGCTTAGGCCCGCCCGGTCGTGCTGTTCGTCGGCATTTAGGTGCCCGAGAATCCGACCACGTGAGGCAGCCATGCCCTTGTTCAGGGCGTCATACATACCCTTGTCCGGTCCGGGAATGAGCCGAATGTCTTTTTGTAGTTGGAGATATTCCAGGGTCCCATCCGTACTGCCCCCGTCACAAACGATGTGTTCGTAATCCCGTCCCTGCAGGGCATGACGGACCGACCGCACGCACAGGTCGATCCAGCGGATCGAATTAAAAACCGGGGTTACGATCGAAATCTCAATTGGTTCGCTCATAAAATGATTAGTAAATTTGCAAAAATACTAACTATTGTCCTTTTGCCTGTTTGGACCCCTGGCCTGT
>Ga0214917_10005009_pt1 | contig 14320 bp, 16 predicted proteins | sample LL_1208_BB_MetaG_FD_177983 | JGI IMG/M metagenome (GOLD analysis project Ga0214917, IMG submission 177983) | Freshwater microbial communities from Lake Lanier, Atlanta, Georgia, United States - LL_1208_BB | ecosystem: Environmental > Aquatic > Freshwater > Lake | place: USA: Georgia | collected... | reverse complement strand
ACGCGGCATAGACAGCTGGGTTGGGAATTCCGAGCACAGCGGCCATTTTTTCAAGCACAAAAAAGCTGACTCCTCTACGGATCATGTTCAACCACTGGCGATCTTGAATCAGCCTCTTCTCTTCTGAACTCAGCCCCCATTCCTCTGACAAGGCCTCAAAGTCATGGACAAACCGGTACCTGTGGGTGGGTTTAACCAAGTCGTGCAGGAATGAATTGATGCGTAAGTTTTGGTGGCTTCGGTCATGGGTGAAAGGGTAGGACCCCTGCAAGTGCTCCATGCCCTCGTATTCGGAACTTATGTGCTCCATATGCGTCCGAACGGCCTCGGGACTTGGGACGTGATGGGCATTCTCGAAAACCAGCGTGCAATATTGGTCACTGAGGGTGCATAGGTCTGTTTGTGAACCAACTTCACCTGTTCTGACAAGGCGCCGCGCATGATCAGCCACATAACCACCTCGGCGCCTTCCACGCCACTTTTGGCAGCGTATTCAGAAAGTTTCATGTTGACCAATTGATCTGGAGACTTTTCTAATAGTTCAAGAAACTCGGTGTCCCAGGGTTCGTTCAGAAAGCCCGCTCGTTCGCCATGCACTTGGTGTGACAAGCCACCCGTGGCCATGACAGCCACATTCAAATCCTCCGGATAACTCTCAATGGCTCGCTTTAGAGCCTGTCCTAACTTCCACATTCTTTTGGCCGAGGGCATGGGCTGTTGCAGCACGCCAACCTGCAGAGGCACCACAGAGCCTGACCACGGCCCAGACTCATTTCCAAGCATGGAGATGGGTGACAAAAAACCGTGGTCCACAGGTTTGCCCTGGAAGAATGACATGTCAAACTCATCTGCAACCAAGGATTTGGCGATGTGTTGGGACAAGCCCAGGTGGCCCCTGGCTGCCGCCACATTCCGAGGGCCGCCACCCTCGTCGGCAGCTGCATAGCGGTCGTCAATGCCCAGAACAAACGCTGAATAGTGATCGAAAAAAAAGGATGTGACGTGATCGTTGTAGATCAGAAAGATCACGTCCACATTCTTGGCTGTCACCCATGATCGAATGGCATCAAATCCGTCAAAGATGGGCTTCCAAACGGGGTCGTTGTGTTTGCCCGTATCTTTGGCGTATCCAATGGTGGGGGTGTGAGAAGCGCCTATTCCGCCAACAATGCGTGCCATATTCTTGATCGTTCAGTCCAAAGCCGCTTTGGCTTTTTGAATGACTGCGGCTTGCTTCACTGATTCCGCCTGAATGTACTGAAGGAACTGTTCACGAGTGGGTGTGAACGGCTCGTAACCAAAGCTGACAAATTTTTCCCTGATATCGGGTTCAGCCAGTGCTTTGGCAATGTCGGCATTGATTTTGTCGGCTACAGCTTTGGGAATTCCTTTGGGCGCAGCTATTGCAGTCCAGCCGCTCACTTCAAATTCCTTGGGGCCTCCAGCTTCGGCGACAGTAGGCACATCTTTATAGGCTGCCAACCGGTTGGGGGCGGCAATGGCCAAAAACTTAAGCTTGCCTGCACGGTACAGCGGGCCCGCAGTGGCACTGCTGCCCAACGCAAAAGCCAATTCGCCTGTAGCAACGCCAGTGTAAAGCTGTGAGGTTTCTTTGTAAATCACGTGTTGCATTTCTGTGCCTGTCACAGTTTCAAAGAGTGCGGAGCCCAGGTGCACAGGATTACCCACGGACCATGAACCGTAATTGAGTTTTCCAGGATTGGCTTTGGCATCGGCCACGATGTCGACCACACTCTTGTACTTGCTGTCCGCTGAAGCAGTAAAGAAGAAGTAGGTTTTAAAAAGAGGAAGCAAAACATCAAAGTCGGTTTTCGCGTCGTAAGGCAATTTTTTGAATAAGTGTGGGTAAGCGGTTAAGTGCACGTTGTCGAGCTGAATGAGGTCGGTGCCGTCGCTTGCTCCACGTTTGAATGCATCTATGGCAATAAAGCCGTTTCCACCGGGACGGTTTTCAACGGTGACCGGTTGCCCCCAGGTTTTGGAGAGCTTGTCGGCCACAAGACGTGCCACCCCTTCCGGACCGCTGCCTACAGGAAACGGCGTGATGATGCGAACAGGTTTGGTGGGAAATGTTTGAGCCTGAGCCAACAAGGCCATCGCTAAAACAAAAGCGGAACAAAGGTAACGAAACATGTGAGAGGCCTCCTAATTTTTGGGATGAATGAACGTCGCGTGATTCACGGCGAAATGAGATTTTGAAAAACAACCACAAGGTCGAATAGATGTCAGAATGCCGTTCGCGATATTCATTGGTTATCGCAAATCGCTCTGACTATGAAAATCACTGCTCTACAGGCCCTTGTGGCGGCTATTGAGGAAGGAAGCCTGCGCGGTGCTGCTCGCCGTATTGGCACCTCGCAGCCCGCATTGACCAAGCTCGTGCGCGAGCTTGAAATGAAGCTCGTGGCTCCTTTGCTGGAACGACACTCCAAAGGGGTGGTGGCAACCCCTCAAGGACAGGTGTTGTATGAGCATGCCCTAAAAGTACTGGGCGAGTTGTCTACCGCCACGGAGCTCATTCAGCAAATGGACGGCAGGATGCAGGGGGAGTTGAATGTGGCAGCGGTTCCCGTGGCCATGATGCTGCTCATACCTGAGACGCTTCGCACCTACAGCCGCGCTTTTCCTGAAATTCGACTGCGTGTGAGTGAAGAGATGTTTGTTGAGCAGCTCCAAAGGCTCCGAAGGGGGGATGTGGACTTGGTTGTAGGAGGCATTCCTGAAGGATTGCCTTCGGGAGAGTTCATCACCGAATCCCTGATGGAAACACGGATGGTGGTGGTGGCCCGCAGAGGCAGTCGCTATGCCCGCACTCAAAGCCTCGCTGAGTTGGCCCACGAGTCCTGGATCTATACCGGTCACTCTCTGCAAACAGGCTACGCTACAAGGCTATTTGAGGCAAATGGCATGCCGCCTCCCCCAGCGGGTGCTGTGGTGAACTCGACGTTGGCTCTGCTCTCGTTGTTGGGGTCGGCTGACCTCTTGGGTCTGATGCCAGAGCAAATTGTGTCTCACCCACTGGGACATAACATCATTCGAGTTCCGGTGAAAGAGGCTGGCCTGCCCTTGACCGTGGGGATCATCATTCGGAGCAGTTCAGTGGTGTCACCAGCGATACGACAGTTCATATCGCATTTGCATCGAGCAGCGCATCATCTGAAAAATCCATGATGTATTTGAACAAGCAAATTTTTTCATATCGACTTTGGGTTTGTTTATCTTTTGGTCTGGCCATGAGTTGCATGGTGATGGCTCAGCCGCCCGATAAAACCACTGCAGTGGGCTCGAAGCGCTTTACGGAAAGCTACGTGCTAGGGGAACTGGTCCGGCAAACATTAAGCAATGCGGGAGTCAAAGCCCAACATCGACAGGGTTTAGGCAACACCACGATTGTGGTTCAAGCTCTTGCAAATGGTCAGATTGATGTTTATCCGGAATACACCGGCACGATCCTTCGCGAAATACTAAAACGCCCTGAAACCGAAGTCTCTCTGAGAGATCTCAACATCTTTCTGGAGCCAATGGGATTGAAGGTTGGAGTTCCACTGGGCTTCAACAACACTTACGCACTGGCCATGAGGGCGGAGCACGCCATTGCGCTTGGCCTCAAGCAAATCGGTGACCTCAAAAATCTTACCGACGAACAGAAATCCCGTCTTAGGCTGGCGTTTTCTCCAGAGTTTAGAACCCGCTTTGACGGCTGGCCCGCGCTCGAAAAGGCCTACGATCTCAAACTTAAACCAGGAAAAGTACTCGAGCATGGTTTGGCCTACGACGCATTGGCTCGTGGCGATGTGGATGTTGTGGACGCCTACTCTACCGACGCCGCTATTGCACAAAAGGGATTCATCCTATTAAGGGACGACAGACAGGTGTTCCCGCGCTATGACGCAGTGCTTTTGATGCGCGCTGATTTTGATGACAAGCCCTTGCAAAGTTTGGCCGGAAAACTCAATGAGGCCACTATGGCACAACTCAATGGACGTGCTGAGTCTGGCGAAAGTTTTGAACAAGTGGCGCGTGGATTTTTAGAGGCCTCCACCGTTGAGCAAATTGAATCTTCGCAGCTCTCCAGATTTTTCAAATTGTTGGTTGGGTCGGATTTTGGGGTTGCCCTTCGAAATCATGTCCTGCTGGTGGTGATTTCATCCCTGATGGCGCTTGGGGTGGGCATGGTGCTGGGGATTCTTGCGCACCGCCACCCACGGTATTCAAAATGGATTTTGGGTGGCGTTGGTGTGTTGCAAATCGTACCTTCACTTGCTTTATTAGCGATTTTGATAGTGGCATTAGGTCAAATAGGAACTGTGCCCGCGTTGTTGGCATTGTTTCTGTATGGTCTGCTCCCCATTGTGAATGCGACCCACATAGGTTTGATGGAGGTGCCTTCTCATTTAAAAGAGGCGGCTCTGGCGCTTGGGTGCGACCAATGGCGTCTGTTGTTATCCATTGAACTGCCGCACGCCCGCCCCATCATCAGGACGGGTTTTGCATCGGCAACAGTCATTGGTGTGGGTACGTGTACCCTTGCAGCACTGGTTGGAGCCGGTGGTTTTGGTGATCGAATCGTCGCTGGATTGGCTGTAAACGATCATGTCTTGATGCTGGCTGGCGCCCTGCCCGCTGCTGTTTTGGCCTTACTGGCTCAAGCCCTCCTGACGCCCAAACGTTAACGGGTCGAAGTTTCATTCATGAGCGGCCCTGATCACTCCTCACCACAGGAAACCGATCCAGATGGTTTAACTCGGGTGGGTTGGCTTGAAGCTTTGGGGTTTTGGTTCAAGCTGGGTTTCATCAGTTTTGGGGGCCCAGCGGGACAAATTGCCCTGATGCACGAAGAACTGGTGGTGCGCCGGCGTTGGATTTCAGAAAAACGGTTTCTGCATGCGCTCCATTACTGCATGGTCTTGCCAGGGCCTGAGGCGCAACAATTGGCCACCTACATCGGTTGGCTGCTGCATAAAACTTGGTGTGGTATTGGGGCGGGCGTCTTGTTTGTGCTCCCGTCGCTTTTTATTTTGATCGCCCTCTCTTGGGTTTACCTTTCATATGGAGATGTACCTTGGATTGAAGGTTTGTTTTATGGCGTCAAACCTGCAGTGACGGCCCTCGTAATTCATGCGGCTTACAGAATAGGCTCAAGAACACTCTCAAACCCCACCTTGTGGGTAATAGCAGCTGCCAGTTTCTTGGCCATTTTTTTTCTTAACCTGCCCTTTCCACTCATCATCCTTGCAGCGGCTGTGATTGGTGTACTGGGTGGACGTATTTATCCCGCTGCTTTTGGGTCGGAAGGGAGTCACCCCTCGTCTGAACCTTCAACTGGCGCTTCTGTGATGGGTGACCATACGCCAGCGCCCCAACATACATTATTCAACTGGCAGCGCCTGTGTCTTGTCTTGTTGGTGGGTGGCTTGCTGTGGGTTTTACCCATGGGTTTTTTGGTGTTGAAATTTGGTGGGGAGCACACGCTGACTCAGATGAGTTGGTTTTTTACCAAGGCAGCGTTGTTGACGTTTGGCGGCGCTTATGCGGTGTTGCCCTATGTGTATCAAGGGGCGGTAGAGCAGTTTGGTTGGGTGACCGCTACTCAAATGATGGATGGTTTGGCGTTAGGGGAGACCACGCCCGGGCCTCTCATCATGGTGGTGACGTTTGTAGGGTTTATCGGTGGGTACGTTAAAGCAGTGTTGGGGCCAGACAGTTTGTTTTGGTCTGGGGCATTAGCGGCCACCTTGGTGACGTGGTTTACCTTTTTACCCTCATTCATATTCATCCTGGCCGGTGGGCCATTGGTAGAAAGTACGCACAACGATTTGAAATTTACGGCGCCCTTGGTTGCCATTACAGCCGCAGTGGTGGGTGTGATCTTGAACTTGGCTGTTTTCTTTGGCTACCATCTGCTTTGGCCCAGCGGGCTTGGTGGGCACTTGGACATGTTTGCAGCCGCAGTTGCTTTGTCAGCAGCCATTGCGCTCCTTAAATTTAAGCTCAATGTGATCTATGTGATTGCCGCCTGCGGACTTGCAGGTATGGCGTATCGTTTGATGATCTGACCGATGTATTGGACCTAGTTCCAATTGTCCTGCTTTTCGGTTCTCTTGATGCCTTGAGTTAACAATTTGCGCGGCGGTGGTCTGCCACCAAACGGTCGTCAAATTTCATCTCTGGACTTCTCAAAGCACGATGCTTGGTGATGCGCCCTTTCATGCGCTTGCGCCACATCAGGAACGAGCTCGGTTGTAGCTCACGACGCATGAGTCTAATGACATCAGATTCAGACAAACCCGTGCGTTCCTTGATGGTTTCAAAGGCTGTCCGGTCTTCCCAAGCCATCTGTATCACGGCCGAAATGTCTCCAGCAGTCAGACTTGAAAGTCGTTGTGAAGAATGTTCAACCACCGCGAAGCTCCATGAATAAACGAGTAGGGTAGTGCGCCTCCAGACACCAATACCCAAGCATCGATTGGGGTAAAGACATGATCGGACCGTTATGTAATGGCTCCATGCAGTATTCTGACGGCAAATGACTATTGTTCAACATATCAAGCCCATCCCCCAGCAACCTGTGACCCCAAATCTAACGAGTTATCTTCAGCGCGAATTGCGCTCGGACCATGCAGGTGAGACGGGTGCCGTTTACATATACCAAGGCATTGCGGCGGTTGCCCGTTGGAGAGGTGACGCCGAAATGCTCTCGTTTGCCAAGGCGCATGGGGCAACTGAAGCCGATCACTTGACTGAAGTAGAGCGCTGGTTGCCTGCATCACAAAGAAGTTTGCTATTGGGGCCTTGGAGGTTGGCTGGATGGTTGACAGGCGCTTTGCCGGCAGTGTTTGGCCGACGCGCCGTTTATGCAACTATCGCCGCGGTTGAGACATTTGTGGACCAACATTACCAGCAGCAAATCGATCACCTTCAGAAGTTTGGTGGACCTGAAGGCTTGTTGGCACTTTTGATTCAATGCCAAGCTGATGAGCAGCATCATCGAGACGAGTCTGCCGCTTTGGCAGGCGAAAAGATCAGCTTGGTTTTGAGGGCTTGGTGCTGGATTGTCGGGCAGGGTTCTGGGGCCGCAGTGGTGTTGGCGCGGCGTATTTAATTTTTAAAAAACGAGAGAGCAACTATGAAGTTTCGATTGAATATTGCCAAGTATTTTGTGGTATTGGGTCTGCTTAGTAGCGTGAGCGCATTTGCAGCTGAACCACCCAAAACCACCGCTACTCAATCCTGCCCCGAATTGCTTCGTTTTCAGTTTCCCAAGCTTCAAGACGAAAGCCCACAGAATCTTTGCCAATATGCCGGAAAGACCCTTTTGGTGGTCAATACCGCCAGCTATTGCGGGTTTACCAGCCAATACGAGGGGCTCGAAGCTCTTTATGCCCAATACGCCAAAAGGGGTTTGGTGGTCCTTGGTTTTCCTTCCAATGACTTTAGTCAGGAGCCGGGCTCTTCGAAGCAGATTGCGGATCTATGCTTCAACACCTATGGCGTGAAATTCCCTATGTTTGCCAAAACAACCGTGTCGGGTCCTGGAAAAAATGGCTTTTATGCCGCCCTGGAAAAAGCCACCGGCAAAACGCCGAAATGGAATTTTCACAAGTACCTCATTGCTCCAGACGGCAGGGCGGTCAGCAGCTTTGCCAGCGATGTGGATCCTAAAAATCCTAAACTGGTCCAAGCCTTAGAGCGTCTCCTACCTTGAGAGCCCCAAAACAGCGGAGCATCGTCGGTGGCCCAAGGTCGTATCAAGCGCTTGCAGTCGGTATCTCGTCTGCAAGAGAAGCAAGAGGAAAAGGATGACCTTGCAGTCTGCCCACTGTGTGAACGCCCCATTCCGCCAGCGTTACGGGACGCGCACCATTTAATTCCAAAATCTAGGGGTGGCGTTGCAACCGTTGTGATGCACCGTGCTTGCCACAGGCAAATTCACGCTTTGTTCACTGAAACCGAGTTGGCACGTCACTACGCCAGTACAGAAGCTTTAAAAGCACATGCCGAAATGGGAAGATTTATCAACTGGGTCAAAGACAAACCCAACGACTTCAACCCTCGAATCAGGCGCAGTCGCAGCAAGGGAGAAACTTACTAGTTTTTCTATAAACTTACTGGCAAAACGGATTCATGCCTAGATAGATGGTCAGTTTGTGGACGCTAGGATACGATCGACGCCATCACGCCCAATGCGAAAGGACATCAAGTCTTCGCCAATAATTAAAGGCCCAGAGTATGTTCGACGGGCCATCTCCAAAACATCTTTTTCGGTGAGCGGCGGTATCTTTGCCGTACCAAGAAGAACGAAGTGGTAAAAAACAGCCAATCTAGGTCGAATCCGAGAGAATACCTCGCCAGCTTCTTCTGGTTTGGTGTGATGGTCTAGGATCACCTGATAGACCGGATCTTTCAACAGTTCTGGCTGGACTGCAGCTACTTGATGAACCAGTAAATCGGTGCCAGCAGCACGCCGAATCAGATTTTCACTGGGCTTGGTATCACCGGAAATCACCACAGAGCGGCCGTCATAATCGATTCGATAGCCAAAAGCAGGCTTGAGTAGATCACCATGATCAACCTCTATGGCGGTGACCTTTAACCCATTGTGTTGGAAGACCACGGAGCCATCGGAGACTTCACTGGCCTGAACGGCTACGTTTTCGGCTTTGAGTCCTTGATCGGCAATGCGATGAGTGATGTCCCACTCGTAGGCCTTTTCCAAATGCCCCATCATGGCTTTAGTACCAGTTGGACCCCAAATTCGAAACGGCCCAGTGCGCTGTGCGTAGGCAGCTTCCAACCAACCTGTTAACCACAGATCAGGAATGCCCACAATATGATCCGAATGTAAATGTGTGATGAAGACCGCATCCACGGCACCAAGCTTGACGCCCAGTTGGAACAGTCGCTGAGTCACACCGCGTCCACTGTCGAATAACAAATTTTTACCGCCTGCTTGAACCAGCACCCCAGGCCCAAATCGCCGAATGACCGGAGGGGGCGAGCCAGTGCCAAGCAAGGTGACTCGAAATTCCTGACTTTGCATAGGTGGGTACATCGCAGTAACCACTTGCGCTTGAGACGGCACCATACCAAAAACACCCAATAGTGCTGCGGTCAGCAAGGCGTAATGCAAGCGGCGTGACTTTATGAAAAAGAGCCTTAAAAGATAAACTCGCATTACCACTTGCCGTCCTTGTTTGATGTAGGTATGAGTATCATGGAGATCAAAGCCTGAGAATGCTTTGTTTAAAAAATATTTAATAAGAACCGTGACCTTTGATGTAGGTCTCTAAAAATTTAATATGATCACCCTGAGCTTCAATAACATTTTTAACAAGGTCGCCAATCGAAATAACGCCTTTTACCATGTTATTTTCAACAACAGGTAAATGTCGTATGTGTTTGTGAACCATGATGGCCATGCACTCATCAAGCGTGTTTTTAGGCGCGACGGTCAGAGGATTGGCGGTCATTATTTCAAGAACGGGGGTGGCTTGCGGATCTTTTTTGGCTAATAAAACTTTAATAGCGCAATCACCCTGTGAAACTATTCCTACCAAACGATCATTATCAATTACCAATATAGCCCTGACACGGTTGTCGCGCATCAGTACCAGTGCTTTTTCGATGGTGTCTGTAGATTGGACAGAAAATATCGTCTTGGGTTTATTTTGAATACAGTATTGGGCGGTAGTCATTGGTCGTTTTCCTTTCTGGTTTGATCCGATGTATGGTTGGTCATGTTTTGCCGAACAAGATTGATGAGGTTCCAGCGAATAACCAGCGCAGAAATCGCAAGTAACAAAATGGCTCCGCTCTCGTAGATCAGGTCAATGGTGTCGATGCCCTTGCCTTGTAAAATAATGAGTCGACAAAGTGCTGTAATTGCAATAAATATTGGAATAGTGATGGGAATTTTTCGGTGCTTATAAAACCCGGCCACCATGCCTAAAACCTCAGCATAAATAAACATTAAAAGTAAATCGGTAAGCTTGACGCTGCCAGTATTCATAACCTGGTACATTTCGGAGCCCACAGCATAAATTGTGAAAAAAGCAATCAATACCAAAATTGTTTTTTCGACAGCTGTGATTAATTTATAAATATCAATCATTTAATTTCCTCAAAGCTAAAAAAGCTTCAATTATTAGAAAGTCTTATAAAAACTTCAAAAATACCTTTTGATTTTATTGTTAACTTAAACATTGAAAGGACTTGATGCAAGAAGGTTAACCACTAAAAAAATTGTCCGCCCACTTTAGGCGACCAACACCCAGCAGACAAGGGGTGGCATGATTAGCTCTACTGGTCCTGCTGATAGATGCTGGTTTTCAAAATAGTGTTGAACCAAGACAACCCTTCCTATTGCTTTAAAAAATTCACCTTTTAATGATCTATCCTATAGTCTTTGAATGTCAACCCGTCAATTGGAAAAGGATAACACCTATGAAGCTCAATTCCTCACTTCCTCGCAGACACGTCATTGGAGCCAGCTTAGGCACGCTTGCAGCGGCGGGTTTGGCCACATTCACTCGCGGCGTCTCTGCTCAGTCGACCCCGCTGGCAGCACCGCGTCCCCTGCCCACTTTCGTGAATTGGAAAGACCCCTCCAGCCTCATCGTCCACAGCAGCAGCACCATGGAGACCAAGCGCAGCGCCTTTGGCACCAGTGTGATCACGCCTGCCGAGCAGCTGTATGTGCGCAATAACCTTCCAGCGCCTGACCCCTCCATCCTGACAAGCCGAGATGCATGGGAGATCAACGTTGTAGGCGTTAAAAACCCACGCAAGCTCACCGTTGCCCAGCTCAAATCCATGGGGCTCGACACGGTCGCGATGGTGCTTCAGTGCTCTGGAAATGGTCGAGGTTTTTTTCCTAGCAAACCCAGCGGTACCCCTTGGACTGTGGGTGCAGCCGGTTGCGTTGTTTGGAGCGGTGTGCCTGTGCGAGATGTTGTCGAAGCGCTGGGCGGTTTGGATGGTCTACGGCCTTACATGACTGGGACCGGTGGTGAAAAGCTGCCGGAAGGTATCGATCCGAAAAGCGTCATTGTGGAGCGCTCGGTACCGGTAGCCGCCATGGCCGATGCAATGCTGGCATGGGAAATGAATGGGGCGCCTATCTCGCTGGCGCACGGCGGGCCTCTTCGTTTGATCGTGCCTGGCTACACCGGCGTAAACAACATCAAGTACATCAAGCAACTTGCCTTTACCAACACGGAGAGCGATGCACGGATCATGTCACACGGCTACCGTGTAACGCCACCCGGCGCCAAGGCAGACCCTTCCCAGCCTTCGGTTCAGGAGATGACTGTGAAGTCTTGGATTAATTCACCCAGCGGTGAAGGTAGTGTCCCCGCTGCAGGCCTGATGCAAATTCAAGGTGTGGCCTTTGGTGGAATGAATGCCGTCAAAAAAGTTGAGGTATCGATAGATGGCGGCAAGAGCTGGCGCGAGGCACGCCTTGTGGGGCCAGACATGGGCAAGTACGCTTGGCGGCAGTTTGTGTTGTCTGCGCGACTTCCCGCTGGTAACTACATGCTGGCCAGCCGCGCGACCGATATCGCGGGTAATGTGCAACCCGAAACTCGGGGCGAGAACGTCAGCGGCTACAACAACTGCAGTTGGGTTGACCACGCTGTGAAGGTTACAGTAGCTTGAGTTTGAAGTCGTTTTGGGGCGGGGCACTTAAGTTAATGCCTAGGTTAATGCTTTGGCCCATTCTGGGCTTAGCCTGCCTAGCCCACGCGCAGCCCGATGATCCCACCTACACGGCGGGAAAGTCGCTTTTTTTGAAGGCGGTACCTGCCTGCGCCATTTGTCACACGCTCAAGGATGCGGAGTCAGAAGGGGCTGTAGGCCCCGTGCTGGACGAGATCAAGCCTAGTGCTGAGCGCGTGGCCAAGGCGCTACGCAATGGTTTGGGGAGCATGCCCTCTTATCGGGCTAAGTTTTCTGACAGTCAGATCGAGGCCATTGCACGCTATGTCTCCAAAGCCAGTGCTGGTGCGCCTTGATTTTTAGACTGAATATGACGCTCGGCATCGTGCGGTTGATTTTCATATCTTTACTGGCTTTCATACTATCCGCTGCTCGATGCCATTGAGCAGCGCAAAAGAGATAGCCTCCATTATTCAAGAAAGCTTGGAAAAAGTTGAGCAGGGAACTAACCTTGTAGATTCTGCAGGCAATACGATGACTGACGTGGTGGCGAGCATTCAACGCGTGACCAGCATCATGGGAGAAATCAGTGCTGCAAGTGCAGAACAGAATCTGGGTGTTACCCGTGTCGGCGAGGCAATGAATCACATGGATGAGTCCACACAGCAAAATGCAGCCTTAGTAGAACAAATGGCAGCCGCAGCTTCGGGCCTTAAAAACCAAGCCATTGATTTAGTTCAAGTGGTGGCAGGATTTAAATTGGTGGACGACAGAAATACGCTGTCACCAATAACTGAAAAAATTCAAAATAAAAAATGAATTCCTCAGAGATGCTTGCTTTGTCTCAGAATTAGAATCAATGCAATGAACTAGTTTAAATCCTAACTAAATTACTTTAATGAAAAATCAATCTGATGCATTTTTTCAAAAACCCTTTCGATCTGATTTTTCGTATCTAAGACTTTGTTCTTGGTGTGCAGCCGCTAATTTCGACACCTTCGCCGCCTTTTCTGCCCCCGCCCGGCCTAGTTCAATCACGACCAAGACGACTTTAACGAGGAGGTAAGTGTAGGTTTTGACCTAAATACGGGCATAAAGATGAATACACAACACAAAATTGTCATCGTAGGAGGGGGTGCTGGCGGCCTCGAACTGGCCACCCGGCTGGGCCAGACCTATGGCCGACGCCAGCGCGCGCTCATCACCCTGGTCGATAAAAACCGCACCCATATCTGGAAACCCAAGCTGCACGAAATCGCATCTGGCAGCATGGACCTGGGCGACCACGAAGTGGATTACATGGCGCAGGCACATTGGAACCACTTCACTTTTCGAATTGGTGAACTCAAGGGCCTGGACCGTATCAAAAAGACCATCGAACTCGCGCCCTATGTGGATGAGGATGGTCGGGCCGTGACACCCACCCTGTACATTGACTACGACACCCTGGTGATATGCGTCGGAAGTTTGAGCAATGACTTCGGCACCCAGGGGGTTAGAGAGTACGCACTGAAGCTGGAAACACAGTTTGACGCCAAGTCGTTTCACTCCCGGATGGTCAATGCGTGTATTCGTGCGCACAACCAGGAGGGAGTCATCCACAAACGGCAATTGCATGTGGCCATCATTGGCGCGGGCGCTACCGGTGTGGAGTTGGCCGCGGAGTTGCACCGCACCACGCGGGAGGTGGTGGCCTTCGGTCTGGACCGCATTGATGTGGACAAGGACATCAAAGTCAGCCTGATTGAAGCGGCCGATCGAATTTTGCCAGCCCTGGTGCCGCGCTTGTCCTTGGCCACCGAGCAACTCCTCACACGCCTCGGTGTCCAGGTGCTCACCAACTCCAAAGTGATGGAGGTCACTCCCACGGGCATTCGCTTGGCCGATGGCCGCGAGATTGAGTCAGAACTGGTGGTCTGGGCTGCTGGGGTCAAAGCGCCGGACTTCCTGAAAGACTTTGGCGGGCTGGAGACCAACCGCATCAATCAGTTGGTGGTTCACGACACCCTTCAAACCACACGCGATCCCGATATTTTTGCTTTGGGGGACTGCGCCGCTTGCCCCTGCTCGGATGCCGATGGTGGCCGTGCCGGCATTGTGCCGCCCCGTGCGCAAGCAGCGCATCAGCAGGCCACACACATGAGAAAGCAAATTCAACGCCGCCTGGCCAGCCAGCCCCTCAAGCCTTACCGCTATAAAGATTTTGGTTCGCTGGTGTCACTGGGCAAGTTCAGCACTGTGGGCAACATGATGGGCGGCTTGATCGGTAAGAGTCTGATGATCGAAGGTTATTTTGCCAAGCTGATGTACCTGTCTTTGTACAAACTGCACGAGCTGGCCATTCACGGCGCCCTCAAAACCACGCTCTTTACCCTGTCTCGCATGATCACCAAACAAACCAACCCGACCGTCAAGCTGCATTGAGTTCAGGTTGCCGCATGGGTCGATCCGCACGACAGCCTATCTAGCGCTGGCCGCTGCCTTTTGTGCCACCAGCTCGCCCCAGCTCAATCACGGCCGGGTCGACTTGAACGAGGTGTTAAGTGCATGGTGTGCTTTGTGTCGAGATAGTTAATCGCTGTTAGATGTTTTGCTAGACAAACGTTTTTTCCTGAATTTGATATTGAGCATTTCGACACAA
>Ga0214917_10005008_pt1 | contig 14323 bp, 13 predicted proteins | sample LL_1208_BB_MetaG_FD_177983 | JGI IMG/M metagenome (GOLD analysis project Ga0214917, IMG submission 177983) | Freshwater microbial communities from Lake Lanier, Atlanta, Georgia, United States - LL_1208_BB | ecosystem: Environmental > Aquatic > Freshwater > Lake | place: USA: Georgia | collected... | reverse complement strand
GCTTGAGTGGTAATCACCACCCCCTTTCATAGGGCAAGATTTCCCCATGCGCTTAGACCATGTCTCATATGTAACCTCCCATGATCAGCTCGCCGACACCGTTCAACGCCTTGGCGCTCGCCTAGGCAGCACCTTTGTTGATGGCGGAGTCCACCCACGCTTTGGCACTCGCAATTTCACAATGCCTCTTCAAAATGGCCAATACATCGAAGTTGTCTGCCCACTAGATCACCCAGCAACAGAGCAAACTCCTTGGGGCAAAGCTGTTAGCAAGAAAGCACAAGAAGGCGGAGGCTGGCTCACTTGGGTTTTTGCAACTGAAGATATTGCAAAGATTGAAGAGAAGTTTGGTCGCAATGCAATCGAAGGTCACCGCACACGCCCAGACGGAAGCGATCTAAAGTGGAAGCAAATAGGAGTTAATGAGATTACCGATTCTCGCGAGCTTCCATTTTTTATTCAATGGTTAACTGCTGATCATCCCTCACAAGATGGAAAAGCAGTCGCTGCAATTGAGAAAATAACAATTGCTGACTCTGATCAATTGTCAGACTCATGGTTTAAGTCAGAAATTCTCAGTGGCTTAAATGGTGCAGACATTGAGTTTGTTGATCCGTCACTGAATGATGGTGAATCGGGGATTGTTGCTGTGAATTTGATGACGCCCAATGGAGTTATAAGACTAGATTAGAGACCACCAAAATAGTCATCGTTTAGTTATTTTGGGAGCGCTACTGGTAACAGCAAGAGTCAATCTCTTAATCAGGCCGGTGGGGCTCCAATAACTCTAAAAATAATGCCTTCAAAATTTTTAGGTGATAGTACTCGGCGTCCGTCGACTATCACCTTAACACCTGGGAAATCAACATTTGTAAGTTCTTTGTACTCATCGTGGTCAGCTTGCAGAATAACGCCATCAATCGGAGTACCAATTTGATAAGGAGTAAAACCAAGGGTGATTATCTCTTCGTCTGTGTACATGGGATCATGAACCAATACATTTGCGCCTGTCTGAAGTAACTCACTTACAGTCGGAAATACTCCTGAAAATGCAGATTCTTTAACGCCGCCACGATAAGAAATGCCTAACACCACAACCTTGGTACCAATTAATGTGCCTAATGCATTACCAAGAATTGAAACTGCATACTTCGGCATTCCTACGTTCGCTTCACGAGCTGCACGAACGACAGTCGCGCGTGGATCATTCCATAAGTAAAATCGTGGATATATAGGTATGCAATGTCCACCGACAGCTATTCCTGGCTGATGGATGTGGCTGAAGGGTTGTGAGTTGGCTGCTGTGATGACTCTAGCAATATCGATATTTGCAGTTTCAGCATAAATTGCAAACTGATTTGCTAAAGCGATATTCACATCGCGATAAGTAGTCTCTGCTAGCTTTGCCATCTCGCTTGCTTCACAAGTTAAAAGATTCCAGACACCATTTTTTTCTGAAAGATCTGGGCGGTCATCGAAATCCAGAACAGAATTGTAAAAATCCACCCCTGCCTGTGATGAGTTTTCATTAATCCCTCCAACTAATTTTGGATACCTCCGAAGATCGACGAAAACACGCCCCGTTAGGACACGTTCTGGGGAGAACACCAGGTGAAAATCAAATCCGGCCTTTAGGCCAGAGATTTTTTCAATTGCTGGCGCAAAGCGTTTGCGAGTAGTGCCAACTGGGAGAGTTGTTTCGTATGAAATCAACGTACCAGGCTTAAGTCCATTTGCAATCATTTCAGTCGCTGCATCCATCGAAGCAAAATCAGGTATCCCGTTATCATCAACAAAAAGAGGTACAACAACCACAACTGCATCAACCTTAGTCACCGCACCAACTGTGTCTGTTGTTGCTTGCAGGTGGCCTGAATCAACAACTTTCTTTAAACATTCATCTAGATTTGCTTCTCCTGGAAAGGGTTCAACTCCAGCATTTACGAGATCAACAACCCTTTGATTTACATCGCAGCCAATAACATGGTGACCTTTACTTGCAAACTGCACAGCTAACGGGAGTCCGATTTTTCCAAGTGCAACGACAGCGATCTTCACAGCACGACAACATTCTTTGTAGCTGCGCTCTCAAGGATTGCACCAGCGACTGCAACGGTCGCCAAACCTTGTTCCATAGTCACAATCCGCTCAAACGCATGGGGTATTCCCAATACGGCGTCTCGGAAAGATTCATGCTCAATGCGTAATGGCTCAGGTTTTGCAAATGCATACCGAATCACATCACCTTCGCTAACTCCCCGAAATGCTGCAACAGAATCCCATTGGGTGTCGATAGACGCATTTGCGTAGAGGGTTAAATCAGCAGTTAGGGTATCTGCAACTAAAGTCCCGCGTTCGCCAGTAACAATTGTTAATCGCTCTTTGAACGGTGTTAGCCAGTTTACAAGGTGATTGGTAATAATTCCGTTAGATAGTTGCCCGACAACGGACACCATATCTTCATGTGGTCGGCCAGATTTGTGCGCAGTTTTAGCAAAGACAGAATGAAATTGTGACCGAGCCACCCAGGCCGTCGAATCAATGTCATGTGTGGCTAGATCTTTAACGACTCCCACATCGGCGATACGTGCAGGAAATGGACCTTGACGACGTGTAGTTATTTGATAGACCGCACCAATCTCGCCGGCATCAAGTCTTTTACGAAGCTGCTGTAATGCAGGGTTGTAACGTTCAATATGACCAACCGCACCAACCAAACCTTTGTCACGAAACGCCTGATAGATCTTTTGTGCTGCCGCAGTATCTACAGCCAATGGTTTTTCAATTAGTGCATGGACTCCGGCATCCGCAAGTTCCAACGCAAGTTCTTCGTGGAAAGCTGTTGGAGCGGCAACCATTGCATAATCAATGCCCACTTTAATCAATTCGGAAAGAGAGGAGAATAAGGTGCATCCTCCGGCAACGCCATGCGGATCGCCCAGAGGATCAGAAACGGCAACCAATTCGACGCCATCAAGAGAGCTTAAAATACGGGCGTGATGGCGCCCCATGATCCCTAAACCAACCAGGCCTGCGCGAAGTTTTTTACTAGCCATGGCTAAAATCCCGCCGCAACTTCATTCACAACAGAAACTATAGTTTTTAATTCATCAGCAGTTAGTGAAGGGTGAACAGGGAGTGACACGCATTCTTTAATGACCACCTCTGTTTCTGGAAGATTAAGATTCAGCTTGAATGACGGTAACCGATGAATAGGAGTTGGGTAATAAACACCGCACCCAACGCCATTAGCCATAATTGCCTGCATAAATGCATCGCGTTTCTCGGCGGATCCACCAGGGATACGAATTGTGTACTGGTGATACGAATGCGTCGTGCCTGGCTGCAAATAAGGAACTACGACACCTTTAAGATTTGCATCTAAGTAGGCAGCATTTTCCTGGCGGGTTTTAGTCCATCCAGGAAGCTTTGCTAACTGCACACGGCCGATCGCGGCATGAATCTCAGTCATCCTAGTATTGAACCCGATGATTTCATTTTGATATCGAATCTCTTGACCTTGGTTCCGAAGTAAGCGCAATGTGCGCGCAACTTCAGCAGAATCTGTTACGGCCATTCCACCTTCACCCGCGGTCATATTCTTTGTTGGGTAGAAAGAGAACGATGCAACCAAACCGAATTCACCGGCATTGCGCCCATTCATTGAGGCTAAGTGACCTTGTGCCGCATCTTCAATAATCTTCACGCCGTATTTACTAGAAATGTCTTGAAAACGATCCATTGCAGCAATATGGCCGTACAGATGTACCGGCATAATGGCTTTTGTCTTTTTGGTGATTAGAGTTTCAACATGGTCTGGATCTAAATTAAAGGTTTTTGGGTTGATGTCGGCAAACACTGGAACTCCACCTGCAAGCACAACCGCATTGGCTGTTGCCGCGAAAGAAAATGAAGGCACGATTACTTCATCGCCGGGCTCTATTCCCGCCGCAATAAACCCTAGATGTAGAGCAGACGTTCCAGAGTTCATGGCTACGCAATGACGTCCACCCACATGAGCCGAGAATTCTTCTTCAAATGCCTTAACTTCAGGCCCTTGCGCCAACATTCCAGAGCGAAGGACTCGCTCGACTGCCTCACGTTCTTCGTCACCGATTATTGGTTTGGCCGCTGGAATCATTTTAGTTCTTTTCCATTTCCATTAATTGATCTGGACTAATTTGTTTATAGTGCGCACCTGTTTTAGGACAACGGAATGAATTATCCCCTAGATCTTCTAGAGGATGTCCCGTGCGCCCCACCCAACGAATTCTTTTTGCTGGAATCCCTGCCATGAGAGCAAACTCGGGGACATCGTTTACCACTACAGAGCCTGCTGCGATCAAGGCCCATGCGCCAATCTTTAGGGGTGCGACACAGACAGATTGCGCACCGATGCTGGCACCTTCGCCAATTACGACGCCGACCATGTCCCAATCGGATCCTGTCTTTAGGCTCATATCGGGATTAATCGCACGAGGATATTGATCATTGGTTAAGACCACTGCAGGGCCAATAAAAACACCACGACCTAATACCGCTGGTTCATACACAAGGGCATAATTCTGAACTTTACAATTATCTCCGATCTTGACTCCGGGTCCGATATAGGCACCTCGACCAATAATGCAGCTAACTCCGATTTCGGCACCCTCACGAATTTGAGCTAGGTGCCATACAGAAGTGCCTTCACCAATGTGAGCTGAAGGAGATACATCCGCCGTACCTAAAATCTTTACTTTAGTCTCAGACATTGGCTTAGCCTACCTTTTCGATCGGCGAAATTTAGGAGAATGACTATGAGACATCAGTTTTCTAGCCCTCATTACGGACCCTGACCAGGATTGAGTGAATGCGTCCCTCATCTAAGTTGGAACATTAACCGCTAGCGTTTAACAAAGTCATTCCATATAGATTTCGGCAGATCACCCATGCATTAACAACATAAAATAGTAGGGTTATGGTGTGGAAAAAGAGGATGGAATCGACGTTAGCGTCATAATTGCCACGCTGTCTCGCCCTACATTGGGCAGAGTCCTCAAAGCCATAAGAACGGACCTACCGAAGGCACAGATTATTGCCATTACACACGGCGCGGCATCGCAGGATGTGATGTCCCTTTTTTTGGAACATGGAATCCAACACGCAGTAAATGAAAATAATTCTATTGGGCATTCTTGGAACCTGGGCTTGGGGCTAGTGAACAGACGGTACTTTACTTTTTTTAGCGACGATGACTATTGGATCGCAAATTCTATAAGTAAACATAGACATAAATTAGAAGAATCAGATTTTGATTTTGTATTGGGTGCTGTTGAACTTAGGAAAAATGATAAAACTAAAAAAATCAAACCAAGGTCAGTTATCGAGAGAACCTTCCTGGAATTGCTACAAAATTCGACTTTTTTTCCTGGAACTAAGTACGTTTCACTGACTTCATTTTTAGGGAAAAGTACTCTAGCGACAGAATGTTTCGTTGAGGATGTTCCGTTTTGGGAAGACATACTTTGGCTTTTAAATCTGGAAAAATCTGGTTATAAATACTGTCAAGATAGAACAATTAGATCTTCTATCGAAATCAATTATTCCAGAGGGTCAAACAGAGAGACCATAGATTCTTATTTTGCTATTGCACAGTATCTAAATCGAATTAAACCGAATGCTGGAAAGCTCTTCATCAAGAATATTGCGGTGCGAAATAGCCTGGTTGCGGGTGAAAGTGAAAAGATCAGCAAATTATTAACAGCATTAAAACTTGAATCAAATGTCGTCGAATTAAAGAAACGGGAGATTCTTCAGTTGTTCCTAACATCGCAAATGGCACGGATGATCGGAAAGGTAAAAAAATGAATATTGTGATATTGACTGCGGATGGATACTCGAAGTATTTCGATCGTAGAATCGTTGATCAAGCGAAAGTATTTATAGAAAATGGGGATAAAGTTCAAATTATTACGATTGGAGAAAAAGATTCACTATATGAAAGTGATGATGTAGGTATAATTCAGTTTCGAAGAAATCAATCCAAAAAGTTTTTAAACCAAACGATAGAAGATTTTTGGAAATTTAATCCGACCAGTGAGAAAAAATCATTGTTAGATATTGAAGATTCTGGTGAAGTTTTGAAAACCAATTTAAGGATGGTATGGCGAAGATTGCCTGTGAGCATTAGGTATAGGATTGGGCCACTATTTCATTTGTTTGTCACACTACTTCGGATACCATCAATAACAAGAGAATCTTTTTTTCTCTCAAGAGGAAAGAATATCGAAGTAGATATTTGGAACGATGCAGCGAGCCTCGTATCTATTTTGGAAGATCACAACGCTGATTTGATTATCGCTTCGGATCTTGCTTCAGGTATTGCCAGTCTTGTTCTTCGCTTTCGTAATCACACAGGAAAAATTTGGTATGACGCTCATGAATATGGCAGTGAACAAGCTTGGTTGAAAAAACGACCAGGTTTCACAAATGAAATCAAATTAGCCGAATTAGCTATTGTGAAAGGTGCGGATCTATTCTCCTGCGTGAGTGAGGAACTCACATTATTAATTGCCGAGCACGCGAATAGAGTGAACGACAACGTTGTTCTCCCAAATATTGCCCTAAAACAACTGACCGGCCCAATCGATTCCATTGATTCACAAATGAAAACTCTGCGGGAAATCCGTAAGTCGTACAAAGTGGCAATTTTCCATGGCGTACTGAGTGATATTCGCGGGATTGACAAATTTATCGAAGCTTTTGATAAAGTGTGCCTAGGCGAATGGCGCCTAGTTTTAATGGGATATTTTCTGGAGGAGAGAACATCAAGAGCGATTTCCTCTGCAAAAAGTGCTCTACTGATAGACGCGGTAGACGCTTCCAGTGTCTTGAGTATAATTTCTGAAGTTGATGCAGTGGTCATGCCATACGATATTGTCGATCTAAATACTGAATTTTGTTTTCCGAACAAGTTAGGCGACTGTTTGGCAGTCCGATCCAAATTTATCTTTAATGGCAATTTAAAATCAATATCTAAAATCGCTGAAGAATTTTCCATAGGGCTACCTTTTGAAATGAGCACCGGCTCAATAAACATTGAGAGTCTACAAAATGCCTTACAGAACATTTCAACCTTGGAACCCAATTGGGATCAAGTTGAATTGAAGTTTGGTGAGGAAGCCTACAAGAAGACGATGCTTACTGCGGTTAAAAAATTATTCAGTGGTCAAAATGTTTAAGTTGATGAGCCAGCGCGGCAATCGACCAAACAGTTGAAGAGATCTGCCTGTCATTGTGCTCTGTTTTGTCCTCCAAAATTTGTTGAAAATAACTTCGATCTACAAAATCCCATATGGATTCGTTTTTGGTTAAGAGATTGATTCCAATGGGTAAAGCCCAGGTTGAGCCTGGAGCAGAAAACCCTTTTTTGCCTGCAGTTGACAGTCGGTCACCAAAAATTGATTGGGCAACTTTGCGCAGGGGCATCTTGCCTATAATTTCATTGCTCTGTTGATCGATTGAAAAGAGACTCTCTAACGGTACGCGGGAAGCAAAATCAATAACTCGATTTGAAAGATACGGGACTCGTGCCTCTAGTCCAAAGCGCATTGCTAGCGCGTCGTCCACCGTGAGTAGATGAGGAAGGAAATTCTGCTGATCAAACCGCATGGCAAGTTTAACTGGGGACCACGGGTCCGTATCATCAAATAAATCAACTCGCAAAGTCGTCCTTAAACGTATCATTCTGTTTTGAAGGATTTCTTTAAAGTTAAGAGCAGGAAAGAGTTTCTGAAGGGTGTTTACATCTCCGAGTTTGGTCCACTTTTGCTGAATCCATGAAAGTGATTCTTCGAAACTAAGGCCCATCGGAACTACTTGTCCGTTTTTCGTCATCAGGGGATAACGCCAAGGATATCCTCCAAAAAGTTCATCAGCGCCAGCGCCGGAAAAAACCACCTTTGAGTAGCGTGACGCCGCTTCATGGACACGGTAATTAACAATCGATTGTCCAACCCTTGGCGCTTGTATAGCAGTTAAAACTTCCTTCAAATTATTCTCGGCGTAGGTGTCGTTGAAAACTACGCGATGAGCATCAACTCCTAAAAATTCTGCAGTTTCCAGCGCTTGGGGAAACTCATCAGATGCCTCATCAAAAGATAAGGTGAAAGTTTTCAATTTTGGTTTATGTTCACTCAAATAGTAGGCGATCAATGAAGAATCGATACCACCACTTAGGTACGAACTATAAACAACATCCGTTGGAATTTGGGAAGAAACAGCTTCTCTCAAATGCTCGGCAATTTCGACGTCAAATCCAGGGTCACATGACCACTCGTAATTCCAATATTTTTCCTCTGACTTGATAATTTTATTGATGCCTATTTCGAAAGAAACAATTGTCGCAGGTGGGACTTCAAATACTTCATTTATGTGAGTTTCCGAATTCAATGGCATGTTGACCACTATAAAGTCGTATATAGCCTCTAAATTAAGTGAATTGGTATCGGCGACATCGACTAGTGGGTGAACCTCAGATGCGAAGTTAACTCCAGGCGAACTTTCCCTATAAAAAATTGGTCGTGCACCAAATCGATCTCTGAACAGATAAAGTTTTTTATCCTTGATGGAAATGTAAGCACCGGCGAAAACTCCATCAATTTCTGCAATTTGTTTCTTTCCAAAGCGCTTCCAAATCTCAGCGAAGACCTGCGCATCATCGGCAGGATTTGCTCTAAGTGACCATCGAGACGTTAACTCTTTCGTATTGTAAATCTCGCCATTGAAGACAAAAATGTCACCATTGTCGAACTTTATTGGCTGTTGATTCTCGATTCCGCCGGTGATTCTCAATCTGTGATGAACAATTTTGGCATAAGAATTTTCTATTTGTAAGTGCCCATCTGGACCTCGGTGACAAATTGACTTTGACAAATCAAAAACTTTTACACTGCTTAATGCCGATTGCTCTTGGGCAAAAGTTCCAAAAAATCCGCACACCCCGCTATGGTAACTGATACCGGCTACATATGAGGGTTCATCCTAAGGAACTTTGTTCTGAGCAAGATTCGGTTAAAGAATGACATTGAAAGATGCAATTTTGGGCCTGCGATTTTCTGAACCTATAGCGCTTTGGGATTACACCGATCCCGTCGTCGGCCAAGGCGCTGGCTTTAATGCAAGAACAATTTTCAAAATAGAGATATGAATATGAATAGTTTTTTGGACCTTTATAGCATGCTCAACAAATTAGCACATTCGCAGAGGCATTTGAAAGATTGCGTTTTACTCGCATTTAAGCTTATCTAATCACTGAATACTGTTTGAGATGTTCCGTCTTTTTTATTTGAACAACGATCTCTGACGTTTTGCTCTTCGAGACTTGAATTTTGAAGCTACCTTTAAGAGATGTGGCTTGGGCCGGGATCGAACCGGCGACCTAACGATTTTCAGTCGTTCGCTCGTACCAACTGAGCTACCAAGCCAACAAAGATCTTGCTAGTAGTTACCCACCAGTACGTATGGCACACAAACAAATTTGCATACAACACCAAAACCTTTGCGACCCGGACGGGACTTGAACCCGCGACCTCCGCCGTGACAGGGCGGCGCGCTAACCAACTGCGCTACCGGGCCTTAAGTAATTGATAAACATAAGTGGCTCTTATGTCACCTTAAAGCCGTTACTACCTTTACTTCTTCAGAACATTTGCTGCGGTACTGCGTGCCCCCAACGGGATTCGAACCCGTGTTACCGCCGTGAAAGGGCGATGTCCTAGGCCCCTAGACGATGGGGACGTTCTAAGGCTTGGCAATCTTACCCGTGAAAAGGTGTGCGACCAAATGGCATTTATAAGCACAAAAAAGCCATTAGCCGCCGAATTATCGGGCTAATGGCTATCTTGGTGAACTGCGTGTGGCTTAGTTAAGCGCCCAACGAACAGTGATTGTCACTGTTACATCCTGCTCGCCTAGATCAATCTGAACTGCTGAATCTGCGGCTTCTGCTTTTGCCATGGGAAATGGTGATGAGTACACGGGTGAAGATTGCTCTTCAAGTGAAAGTACTTTGCCGATTGATGTTCCAAGAAGTCTTGCGTATGAAGAAGCCTTTGACTTTGCATTTGCAACAGCTGCTGCCCGTGCTTCTTCTGTTGAAGTTGCTGGGTTAAGAGTTGTTGGCATTACTCCACCAAGTTGAACTGCGTCGCCACCTGCGGTGACGACCGCTTCGATGATTGTGCCAGCTTTTGATGCTGTGCGAACTAGAACATCAAATGATTGTGATGCGCGGTAGCCGGTGATCTTTGTGCCAGCTTCTTGTGTCCAGTTGTATTCAGGGTAGACGCTGATGTTTGCTGATCGAATATCCTTTGTTGCAATTCCTGCTTTGACCAGAGCTGCGCGAACAGCTGCTGCTGATTTGCTAGCAGTTGAAAGCGCAGCGGCATTTATTGAAGCAACCGTTGAAACGGTTGCGTTGAAGCGAACCGCATCTGGGACAACAGAGATCGTGCCAACACCTGTGACGGTGATGAATCGGTTATCTGCTGTGCCTGCACCATTTGCTGGGATTGCAAGAGCTACTACACCTGCAACGGCGGCGACTGTTACTGCAGTTAGGACTGTGCGAAGTTTTGTATGTTTCATGGGGGTAAGTATCTCTTATTAAGTGGGGATGGCGTGAATATGTGCTGGGAATAGTGGGAGAATAAAGGGGTGGCCCAGTTCTTAAGTAAGTGCAGCTCTGATGCGATGGCAGATGCCGCTGCGAATTTACTGGCCAGTGGATTGGTGGCGTTTCCAACCGAAACTGTTTACGGGTTAGGTGCTGATGCGTGTAACGCCGATGCGGTTGCGCGAATTTATTCAGTGAAGGGCAGGCCTGCTGATCACCCATTAATTGTGCATGTTGCATCGATGGATGGCTTAGGTGATTGGGCAGATGATGTGCCGGGCTACGCAATTTCATTAGCGCGTGATTTTTGGCCAGGGCCAATGACTTTGGTTTTTAAGCGATCTGAATTGGCTAGTGATTTTGTTACTGGCAGGCAGGACACAGTTGGTGTGCGAGTTCCAGATCATCCTGTTGCGTTGGGGTTACTAGAAGCTTTTGAGCGAGCTGGTGGCAAGGGTGTGGCGGCACCGAGTGCTAATCGCTTTGGAAATGTTTCACCAACGACGGCGCAAGCGGTGGCTGATGAGCTGGGTGATTATCTGGCAGATGGTGATCAGATTCTTGATGGCGGGCCATGTGATGTTGGTGTTGAGTCAACGATAATTGATTGCACAGGGGATGTACCGAGGATTTTGCGACCAGGAGCGATTACTGCACAGATGATTGCTGAATCCACTGGGTTAGAAGTTGTTGGGGTTGTGGAAGGAAGTGCCATTCGTGTCAGTGGTTCATTAGAGGCTCACTACGCGCCGGCGGCAAGAGTTGTCTTGGATCAATCCCCCGTCGCAGGTCAAGGATTTATTGCGATGGCAGATGTTGTGGCGGGTGTTGGTGTGGTGCGATTGGCTGCGCCGAAAACTCATGATGAGTTTGCACGGGTTTTGTATTCAGCGTTGCGTGCTGCAGACGAACAAGGATTAGGAACTGTTGTTGTTGAACAACCCTTGGGTGATGGAATCGCAGTTGCGATTCGTGACCGTTTAAAGCGCGCCGCTTTTGGCAGCACACAGAGTTAGGTCAATAGGATTTCACTTATGTCGTTAGACCAAGGTGCAATGAGCATTAGCACCACCCAGTTTGTGATTTTGAGTGTTGCAGCTTTTGCATTAACAGGACTATTGACTTGGCCTGTAAGAGCTTTAGCAATTCGCTTAGGTGCAATGGATGCACCAAATTTAGCGCGCAAAACACAGTCTGCGCCGGTGCCTTATTTGGGCGGAGTAGCAATTGCTCTGGGTATTTCACTGATCACTTTGGGCGCTGTTTTTGTTGGTACAGAAAACTTTGCAGGAGAAAACAACGATCAACTGCAGGACTTAGCGCTAACAGTTTTGTTGCCTGCTTTGGTGTTAGGTGCGATGGGATTGTTTGATGATCTGCGCTCGCTATCGCCATGGCCACGGTTGATTACACAAACAGTTATTGGAACTGTAGTTGCTTTTGTGATTGTTGAGAACGGAACGATTGGCACACCGTTTGGTGCCGGAGATTTAGCTTCTGATGCTGCAAATGGTTCTTGGCTGAATACCTTGGTCACCATTGTGTGGATCGTTGGTATTTGTAATTCAATCAATTTCTTTGACAACTTAGATGGAGCTGCATCTGGTGCGGTTGCTATTGCTGCAATTGGAGTATTTGTAATTGCATTTGATCGCGGTCAAGAACTTGTCAGTGCGCTGTCGATTGTGACAGCGGGTGCAACTATCGGTTTCTTGATGTGGAACAAGTCCCCGGCAAAGATTTACATGGGTGATGCAGGTGCATTGTTTTTAGGAATCATTATTTCGGTTGCAACGATTCGTCTGAACCCAGGAATTACACCAACTTGGCAATCACTGGCGATTCCTTTGATGTTGTTGGCAGTTCCTTTACTTGACACATGTGTTGCTGTTTTCTCACGTTTAGCGCGTGGATTGTCGCCACTGACTGGTGGAAAAGATCATTTATCTCATCGCTTGGTACGTGCAGGATTGACCCGACCAATAGTAGCGATTTCATTGTGGTCAGCATCTGGTTTGTGTGCTTTGTTTGCACTAGGCGTTTACTTCTTCGCAGATTCGTTAGGTTCAGCATTAATCGGGACATTCGCCACTGTTTGGCTAATTGCTTTAGTTCTTTTTCTGCGCACGCCATCCCATGACTAAAGCCATCCCTGTATGGATTTATGGCATGGCACAGAGCCCCTAAATCTCCGATACGATTAACCCCGCAGCGAACCTAAGGGAGAAAAACCCAACAATTCAGCGTGCAGCGGGGCCTATAGCTCAGTCGGTAGAGCAACGGACTTTTAATCCGTGGGTCGACGGTTCGAGCCCGTCTGGGCCCACAGTTCTTTTTAAGGTGTCACGCATAAGTTTTCTGTTGATTTACGCGTGAAAATGACTAAAAATGCCCATTCAAATCTTGACTAGTCACTTGGCCGTTACCCACCAGTTTGTCCCTCGCGATGTTCTATGTTTTCAGTTGAGAAATTCAGCTGGAGATTCATCTCGGCCTTCTTCCTCTGAAAATCAGGGATGACGGTCGCATACCTGCGGATCTTTTCTTTGTAGGGGTTTCCCTATTCACAGAAGAGATTGTGCGCTCCGAACAGCTGCGGAATCGGTAGGCAACCTTTGTGCGGGAAGGTTGATTGTGTAATGTTTTTGTCGCTTGAACAGTTCAATCAACAGGTGGTGCACCCATGACGGTGATTCGAAGATTTGTTGAATGGTTAAGTTATCACCCAACAACTGAAGAAATCGCGCGTGCACTTGCAACCGAATACTTATCTGAATTCTCAGTGCGGGGCTTGCGTTTTGGCCGCATAAACAACGATGACTCAATTACCAATTTAGGCCAGTTTGGTTTCCCGGATTCAGAAAAAAATCGTGGAAAAAATATTCCAAGCCAAGAATGGCGTTCAGTTAATTCTCCTGAAGTACAAATAGTGGCTGGAATTTCTAAAGAAAAATGGACCCCTGATTTGACCATGTATGTCGCCACTTTGCGCGATCGTGGAGTTATTCAGGGGCACTTGACCATTCACTTCCACGCAGAAATCCCCGAAACCCAAAAACCCCGCACCGCCGAAGCAATCGAAGATCTGTGCTTTCCGCTGTCCCTATACCTTTCCTTTGTCAGTAATCCCTATGGCAACTTGGGTGGGGTCGTGCCCCTTTCGGCTGAAAACCGCGATGCCGGGGCCGGCCAGTTAAGCCAGCGCCAGATCCTGATCCTGCGGGGCATGGTCGAAGGTAAGACCAACCACGAGCTAGCCACCGAAATGGGCTTCTCGGTCTCAACGATCCGCCACGAGACCATGCGGATCTACCAGGCGCTGTCAGTCAGCGATCGCAAGGAAGCGGCCAAAAAGGCCATCATGCTCAGCCTGGTCTAGGCAAGGCTCAAAACTGGCCGTAGACACGCTCAAACTCTCAATGCCGGCTTTACCCTTGCCTATCCCATAGACTAGAGACCTGATTCCGGCAGGCTCGTTTCTCGCTGCCATTCGGCGAAAGCCCTGCTAGCTATTCCCCCACCTAGACACATCCACGCTCAACCCACCGCAACCCAGGGATCTTTTTAAAGATTCTTTTCAAAGGGGCACAACATTTGGCCCCCAGCGGTGTCTTAACTAATAGAGGGCAAGACGTTGCCTTCGTTTTACAAACTCGCGGGAGT
>Ga0214917_10005007_pt1 | contig 14323 bp, 13 predicted proteins | sample LL_1208_BB_MetaG_FD_177983 | JGI IMG/M metagenome (GOLD analysis project Ga0214917, IMG submission 177983) | Freshwater microbial communities from Lake Lanier, Atlanta, Georgia, United States - LL_1208_BB | ecosystem: Environmental > Aquatic > Freshwater > Lake | place: USA: Georgia | collected... | reverse complement strand
AAAGGTGCAGTTCGCCAGAACCAGAAGTTGGGAATGCACCGGTTGATTGCGGATCAGGTTCCGAATTTGAAGCAGTAGATTCGGAGCCACAAGCGGCAAGTGAAATAACTAATGCTGTCGCAACCAGTAACTTTAAATTCTTAGCAACCATTCCAACTCCTAATCCAAACTCACTAGTAATCGTAACGCTCACTGCAAATGACTACGTTTCTCCCGAATCAAATTGGCTTAACAAAACAAAAAGACACCCGAAGGTGTCTTTTTGTTTTGTTGGTGGAGCTGAGGGGAGCCGTCGCTTCGCTCCTCCCGAATCCGTAGGGCTCATAAACGAATAAAGACCGCCATAAAGGCGGTCGTTATTCGTTTGGTGGAGCTGAGGGGGAAACTTCGGTCGAGGCTAGTCCGAGACTTCGAAGTTTCTATGAAGGCTGTATCCCCGAAATCCGGCCCTAAAACAAAAGACACCCGAAGGTGTCTTTTGTTTTGTTGGTGGAGCTGAGGGGAGCCGTCGCTTCGCTCCTCCCGAATCCGTCGGGCTCATAAACGAATAAAGACCGCCATAAAGGCGGTCGTTATTCGTTTGGTGGAGCTGAGGGGATTCGAACCCCTGACCCCTTGCATGCCATGCAAGTGCGCTACCAGCTGCGCCACAGCCCCGAACCTTGTCAATGTTAGTGGACGTTACTTATCATCACCAATTGCAGGCTCAGGTAACGATCCTGCGTTGTATTCCTGTAATCGCCACTTCAAACCTGGCAACTTAGGCATACTTTCATCAAGTTCAGAAAGCACTGACCACTGTGCGTTAGCAAGTACTCCGAGAATTGTCCATTGCTCTGGTGCTAATCCCAAAAGTCGACCAAGCGCAGAACGTAAAGCACCTCCATGTGAAGCCACAACTAAAGTTCCACCCGCTGGGATTCCTTCAAGTGCAGTTTCGATTGCTGCAACAACTCGCTCAGATACTTCCCATCGAGTTTCCCCACCACCAGGACGAATCTCAGAGTCACCGCCCCAAGCTGCATAATCTTCTGGGTACTTCGCCATGATTTCATTACGCGTCATGCCCTGCCATTCGCCGGCAAAAGTTTCTCGTAAGCGCTCATCAACAGTTAGGTCAATTCCAGCTAACTCAGACAAAGTGCGTCCAGTCTCAAGTGCTCGAGAGAGATCGCTAGCAATGACATGCGTTGGTTTCATCGCTAGCAAAGTTTGAGCTGCATGGCGAGCTTGTTCGATCCCGACAGCATTCAGTGGAATATCAATTTGACCCTGGTGACGATTTTCGGCATTCCAAACAGTCTGGCCATGGCGCCAAAGTACTAAGCGGCGAGAACTCATACCAATTCCACTGGAATGTGAGGACAATCGCTCCAGAGGCGCTCAAGGTCATAAAGACTACGCTCTTCATCTTGCTGAACGTGAACGACGATATCGAAGTAATCCAAGAGAACCCAGCGACCTTCGCGATTACCTTCACGACGAATTGGATCTACATCAATTTCATCAAGTGCTGCTTCAATAGCATCGACTATTGCACCAACTTGGCGTTCGTTGTCTGCTGAGGCAATTAAGAAAATGTCGGTAATCACCAAGTGCTCACTGACGTCAAGCAACACGATGTTTTCGGCTTTTTTGTCGTAAGCCGCTTGCGCCGCAATCTTTGCAATCTTTAGGGCATGTTCAGAAGCAGCCACAAAATCCACACTTTCTCATCAAGACTTCAAGACTACTTAATTACTGGGCACGCGGGAAATGCTGGCACTTGACCACTGGTTTGCAGCGCGAAGTTCGACAATCAATCGCGCGATACTGTCGGTTGGAACATTTGATTGAGCAAGTGACCCCAAAGCTGAAAGAACTTCATGTACCCGTGCTTGGTCACCTTGTTGGTTCTCAAACACCGCTCGCAAAACTTGATTAGTTCGACTCATAAACTGATCGGTTGTTTCAAATTTAGATTTCACCATCGCATAACCCGCAGCAGGTCCGCCCGGTAGAAGTGCGCTTCCGAAGCGCACGTAATCGGCAGGTTCACCCGCTTCGTTAACGCGATAGAGATTCTCAGAGTTAATCGTTACCCCACCCACGCCATCAACCAGGCCTGCCAACGCCAGGCGACGCAAGTACATCGAACCATCAATCGGAATTCCAAGTGCGCCAGAAATGGTTTGGTCAATTCCATCGAATGATCCTTGCAAGCCTGCGTCACTTATGGGCACAAAGCCTTGACCTGGAGGCACGATTAATGTGGCAGGGTCGACATTAACAATCCCAAATTTGGTTCCATCTTCGGATTGCCTAAGGACAGTCACTGAAACGATCTTTTGCTCTGAATCAATCAAAGCAATCATTAAATTGTTTATGTCACCTGCTGGTTGTGCAGTTGAACTTGGGATTGGACTTGGCGTTGCAGTTAGCTCAACGGGTAACGGGGCAGCCTGACCATCACCCCGAACAACAAACACTCCAGTGAGTATTGCAATTGCCAAGATCGAACTAATCAACCACTTAAGAAATGATGGGATTCGGTTCACGCTTGATACAGACCTTGATCAGAAATATAGTCACTAACTTTTCGGGGAACTAAGTATTGGGTATCCATTTTGTGAGTGAACCTGTCGCGCAACTCTGTTGCCGAAATCCTAACTTCGGGCATCTCGACTGAAGCGTAATTAAATGGAACTGAAGCGCTTTGCCCGATCCGGTTTACTGCAACCACCGTTACTTCACTCACAAAGGCTTCCCATTCGTGCCAACTTGGAATTCCACTCAGGGCATCGGAGCCAACAATCCAAAACAGTTCATCCGCTGGATTCAATTGCTTCCATTCTCGAACGGTGTCAATTGCGTAGGTCGGTCCGCTTCGATTGATTTCTAAATCACTTGCCGAAAATCTGGCATCATCTGAGATTGCCAGCCTCGCCATTTCAAGGCGGTGATGACCCGCACTAAGTTCTCGATCACGCTTTTGCCAGGGATCACCCGCTGGCATGAAGACGACGGAATCAAGACTTAAAGATTCATAAACTGAGCTGGCTGCGATCAAATGACCGATATGAATCGGGTCAAATGTACCCCCCAATATGCCAACTCTCATATCCATAAGAATACTTGCAACTAGTGTTGTGCTATTCGCCGAAATAGAGAGGTGTTCACCTTGGAACACATTGATCATGTTGTGATCGGTGGCGGCGCCATGGGAAGCGCAACTGCATGGCAATTGGCCCTCCAAGGCAAGGAAGTTGCCTTAATTGAGCAGTTTGGTGTTGCCCACGACAAAGGGAGCTCGCATGGTGGATCTAGAATTTTTCGACTTTCTTATCGCACTCCCCTCTACACAGATCTAGCAGCTAGAGCACTGCCTGATTGGCGCGAACTCGAAGCTGATTCCGGCGAACACCTCCTCGAACAAAATGGCCAACTCGATCATGGATACCAAGAGGCGATCGATGAGATCGCCGTTAGCTTGGATCGTCATGATCGAAGTTACGAACGTATGGATGCTGCCGAAGCTCACGCGCGCTGGCCTGGTATGAATTTCGAAGATCACGTGATCTATAGCCCAGATGGAGGACGTTGCCTTGCCGACAAAACTGTCTCAGCTCTAATTAGACGGACACAAGAACTTGGTGGTGCTGTTCATTTGAATACGCCTGTGCTTTCAATTCACCTCGATGGCAATTACGCAATCATCGAAACCGAATCAAAAACCTGGCGGACTCCATCTTTGGTTGTGGCTGCAGGAGGTTGGGTTGAAAAACTCATTGGGCATCTAGTTCCACTTCCAAAGCTGATTGTTGATGCCGGACAACCTGCGCACTTTCAACCAATCCCTGGACTGGAATCCGAATCTTTGTGGCCAAGCTTTTTACACCATGGCGCCAATGGACGCGGTGGTTCACCACTAGAGGCAAGTGCCTACGGTCTGTATACACCTGGTGAAGGCATCAAAGTTGGAACCTGGAGTGATCGAGAGTCAATCGATCCAGACAACCGAGACTTTGAAATCAGTCAAAAGCATCTGGCTGAAATGAAAGAATACGTAGCTCACTGGTTTCCAGGTTTGGACCTCGAGACTGCAGTGGCAACCACATGTTTGTTTACGAATACACCTGAAGAAGATTTCATATTGGATCGCCGTGGACCAATCACTGTTTGTTCACCATGTTCGGGTCATGGGTTCAAATTTGTGCCGACCATTGGAAAGATAGCGGCAGAGCTCGCACTAGGCGGAAAACAAACTACTAAGCAATGGCAACTGCCGATTTAGTGCCTGGTGTGCCCATCTCCGACAACAACATAGCTGGAAGTTGTGAGTTCCTGAAGTCCCATAGGACCACGAGCGTGTAACTTCTGTGTGGAAATCCCGATTTCGGCGCCAAATCCAAATTCGGATCCATCAGTAAAGCGCGTTGAAGCATTAACCATAACCACCGCAGAATCTAGCTCAGAAGTGAATCTAGAAATTGCCTTTTCATCAGTGGCCACAATCGCTTCAGTGTGACCTGTTGACCATTTCTGAATGTGGCTCAATGCTTCGTCTAAGTCGGATACAACTCTTGCAGCGATATCAAGTGAGTAGTATTCATCCGCCCAATCTGAATCAGTTGCAAGTTCAAAGTTGATTCCAGCAGCTTGTGCGTACGCAATCATCGAATCATCACCATGGATGGTGACACCTTCACGCGCAAAAGCTTCAAGCAATTTTGGAACAAACTGAGCGGCAATTTCGCTGTGTATGAGAATAGTTTCGGCTGCATTGCAAACACTGACTCGTTGCACTTTTGAATTAACTGCGATTGCGATTGCCTTGGGAAAATCGGCAGATTTATCAATGTAAACATGGCAGTTTCCAACACCGGTTTCAATCACCGGAACTTTCGACTCAGTTACAACTTTTTCAATCAGTGCGCTGCCGCCACGAGGAATTACAACATCTATCAATCCCCTGGCCATCAAAAGCTCAGTAACCGAGTTATGTGATTTCGCGGAAACTAGTTGAATTGCATCTTCCGGTACACGAGAGTTCGCAAGTGCTACGCGCATAATCTCGACTAGCTTTGTATTTGTATTGATTGCTGACGCAGATCCACGGAGCAAGGCACAGTTCCCGCTCTTTAGCGTTAGTCCGGCAGTGTCCACAGTTACATTTGGTCGCGCTTCATAGATTACGGCAACAACTCCGAATGGAACTCTGCGCTGAGTTATTCGTAATCCTGATGCGACATTAAATTCTCGGATGACTTCGCCAACCGGATCGTTAAGTTTCGCAATTTCAGTTAGACCATCAGCGAGCGCCTGGATTCGGGATTCATTTAAAGTTAGTCGATCAATAATTGCTGAATCAATCTTCGCGTCCACAGCATTGCTAACATCAATTTCATTTGCCAAAATGATTTCATTGGAGCCTTCAATTATTTCCTTCGCCATTAAGTTCAGAGCTTCGTCTTTTTGTGCCCGAGTGCAATTGGCTAATTCTCTTGCTGCGTTTCGAGCAGCTTGGGCAAGTGTTGTGACTTCAGTCTTTTCGATACTCATCACAGAACCACCATGTCATCTCGGTGAATAATCTCACGATCAAATCCGGTGCCGAACTCTTGCAACAGGTCAGTTGTTCGCTTACCGATCATTCCTGGCAATTCGTCAGAATCAAATGACACAATTCCTCTGGCCAAAGTTTTTCCACTCTGATCACAGACATCAACCGGATCCCCAGCTGCGAACATTCCCTGAATTGAAACAACGCCAGCTGGTAACAATGAAAGTCTCTTATCTACGACAGCAGTCACGGCCCCATCATCGATAACAATGGAACCTTGAGAAGTTGTTGCATAAGTCAGCCAAAGTAGCCGGGTAGGAATCTTTGAGCTCGCGGCCGTGAATAAGGTTCCTACTGCAGCACCTGCCAACACGTCATCTGCCAGATCTGCGGAAGTCACAATCGTAGGAATTCCAGCCGCAGTTGCAATCCGCGCTGCTTCCACTTTGGTAGTCATTCCGCCAAGGCCAACACCAGATCCACCTGTGCCACCAATTTGAACATTGTCTAGATCGGACATTGATTCAACGCGCGAAATCAATTTGCTGCCAGGCAGTTCTGGTGGACTATTGAAAAGACCTGGAACATCAGACAGCAGGATTAACGCGTCGGCCTGAACAACTTGTGCCACCAATGCGGCCAGTCGATCATTGTCGCCAAATCTAATTTCGTCAGTTGCAACTGTGTCGTTTTCATTAACAATTGGAAGAATGTCTAGCTCCAACAATCGATTCAACCCACGCTGAGCATTCCGATAGTTGGCTCGTCGTAAAACATCAGCTGCAGTTAACAGCACCTGACCTACGGTTATTCCAAACCCACTGAAAGCTGAAGCATATTGGGAAACCAATAGTGATTGACCAACGCTGGCAGCTGCCTGTTGAGTTGCAACATCGGAAGGTCGCGCGGCTAGACCAAGAGGTGCAAGCCCCGCTGCAATCGCACCACTAGAAACCAAGACAATCTGAGTACCAGTCAGTTTTTTTTGGGCAATTACGTTTACTAGTGCATTAACACGTTCAAAATCAATGCCACCTGCTCTTGTGGTCAGTGAGGACGAGCCAACTTTGACGACAATTCGTCTGGCTGTCGTTATCTCAGCTCGCGTTACCGTCATCTAAATCCCCAGCAAAATCTTCGATGATTAGCGGATCTGTTACTTCCTCAAACTCACCCGTTCCGTATTGACGAATTCGGTGAATTGCAAGACGCTCTTCTGCGCTGAGACGACGCTTGTCATAAAGACGCTGATCAGTACCACGTGGACCTTGATGTAAGTCCCCTGCCGTTGGTGCCCAGTCGAAAACGACTGCACTTGGGCCTTCACCAATAACAACTTCATCGCCTGCTACCGCGCCAGCTTTTGCTAACTCGAGTTCGATGCCAGCTCTTGCCAACCGGTCAGCCAAATAACCAACGGCTTCATCATTTGCGAAGTCAGTTTGATGAATCCAGCGCTCAGGTCGTTCACCAACAACGCGGTAACGAATGGTTTCGGCACCCGACTTTTCCGCTGTGACGGTGAATCCAGAGTCATCAACGGATTTAGGAGTAACAATGACGCGCGGTCGATTCTCGGCAGCAAAGATCGCTTCGGCACGTGAGGCCTTAACAATTTCAGCAAGAGCGAATCCCAGTTCCCGCAATCCTTCATGGCTAACTGCCGATACCAAGAAAGTTTGGTAACCGCGTTCGTGCAGATCAGGAAGGACAAACTCAGCTAACTCTCGGCCTTCTGGAATATCGATCTTGTTAAGAACAACGACGCGCGGTCGATCTTCTAAGCCGCCGTATTGCTTCAGTTCATTTTCGATTACATCTAAGTCGGTTAATGGGTCACGATTTGGCTCCAACGTTGCACAGTCCAAAACGTGCACTAGTGCCGCACAGCGCTCGATGTGGCGAAGGAATTCTAGGCCCAAACCCTTGCCTTCACTTGCGCCCGGAATCAGTCCAGGAACATCGGCCATTGTGAAGATCATCTCGCCCGAGCGAACGACGCCTAAGTTTGGTTCCAAAGTTGTAAATGGATAATCAGCAATCTTTGGTCTGGCTGCAGACATTGCAGCAATCAGGGACGACTTACCGGCACTCGGATAACCAACAAGACCGACATCGGCAACGGTCTTGAGTTCTAGAACCACATCGCGAGTAACGCCTTTTTCACCAAGTAAGGCGAAGCCTGGTGCTTTGCGTTTGGTTGAAGCCAGCGCCGCATTACCGAGGCCACCTCGACCACCAGCGGCGATCACATATCGAGTGCCAACACCCAACATGTCAGTCAAGACCGTGCCGTCGGAAAGTGAAACTACAGTTCCTTCAGGAACTGCTAACTCAAGATGTTCGCCGTAAGCCCCATTGCGATGATCGCCTTGTCCTGGCTTGCCATTACCCGCACTGCGGTGAGGACTTCGATGGAAATCTAAGAGTGTTGTGACAGATGGATCGACTACTAGAACTACGTCGCCGCCATTGCCGCCATTGCCGCCGTCTGGTCCACCTAATGGTTTGAATTTCTCACGATGCACCGAAGCGCAACCATGGCCACCGTTACCACCTTGCACATGGAGAGTTACTTGATCGATAAACGATGTCATTGACTCTCCTTTCCAAAAGAAAAGCGGGCCCGAACCGGACCCGCCTAACTACAAACTCGCGCGGAATTATTCCGACGGGATGATGTTGATGACACGACGGCCGCGACTGCTGCCGAACTGAACAGCGCCAGCAGCTAGTGCGAATAATGTGTCGTCTCCACCACGGCCAACATTGTCACCTGGGTGAAAATGTGTACCGCGCTGACGAACAATGATTTCTCCGGCGTTAACAACCTGACCACCGAAACGCTTTACGCCCAAACGCTGTGCATTTGAATCGCGACCGTTTCTGGTACTGGAGGCACCCTTTTTATGAGCCATGAGTTATACCTACTTCTCTGTCTTCTTCGTAGCAGCTTTCTTGGCTGCAGGGGCGGCAGCTTTCTTTGCGGCAGGAGCAGCCTTCTTAGCGGCAGGGGCGGCGGCCTTCTTAGCGGCAGGGGCCGCAGCTTTCTTTGCGGCAGGGGCCGCAGCCTTCTTTGCAACTGGCTTTTCTGCAGCTTCAGTTTCCACTGCTACTGGAGCAGCTTCTGCTTTCTTAGCAACCGGTGCAGCTTTCTTTGCAACTACTGGCTTAGCCTTTGCTGTCGCTTTGTCACCAGCAGCGATTTTCTCGCTACCGATAGAAATAATTTGCACATCAGTTAGGTCGGAACGGTGTCCTTGACGACGACGGTAACCAGTCTTGTTCTTGTAACGAAGAATTTCGATTTTTGGTCCACGGTTGTGGTCGATCACTTCAGCGGTTACGGTGACGCCTTTAGCGTCGGTATTGACCTTGTCGCCATCCACGATCAAAACAGTTGGAAGAACCACTGTCTCACCTGGCTTGGCTTGAACGCGGTCAAGGCAAATTAGGTCGCCAACGGCAACTTTCTCCTGGCGGCCACCAGCACGAACGATCGCGTACACGAGGTATCTCCTTGAACTAATGCTTGTTTCGGGTGAAAACCCTAAGTCTTAAGCCTCATAAGGTTACGGACTTAAGGCCCTTAGGGTCAAACCGAGACTTGCGCTTCGGGGTTTGAATCTGGGGTTGAATCTGTGGAATGGTCGTGAGAATGGTCGTGATTATCTCTTTTACCCTTATTTTTCGGGGTTTTTGAGGTGTCATGACCATCCATGTTTACAACTGCGCCCCGACCTTGGCAATGATCGCAAGACTCACTAAAGACCTCAAGTAGCCCTGCTCCAATGCGCTTGCGGGTCATCTGAACCAGCCCAAGTGAGGTTACTTCTGCAACCTGATGCTTGGTGCGATCCCGGCCTAGGCACTCAATAAGTCGACGGATTACTTGATCGCGGTTGCTTTCTAGGACCATATCGATGAAGTCAATAACGATGATGCCACCGATATCGCGCAATCTGAGCTGTCGAACGATTTCTTCGGCAGCTTCCATGTTGTTCTTTGTAACAGTCTGTTCCAAGTTGCCACCCTGGCCGATGAACTTGCCAGTGTTTACGTCAACAACTGTCATTGCTTCAGTGCGATCGATTACAAGTGAACCACCGGAAGGCAGGTATACCTTGCGATCAAGGGCCTTGGCAATTTGCTCGTCGATTCGGTGCTCAGTAAATACATCGGTTGTACCAACATACTTTTCCAAACGGTCAGCAAGATCAGGCGCAACATAACTTACGTATTGCTCAACAGTTTCCCAAGCGTCTGCACCAGAGACAATTAGCTTCTTAACGTCTTCGTTGAAGATGTCGCGAACAACCTTGATTGAAATGTCTGGCTCACCATAAAGCATTGTTGGCGGTGAAGCGGTTTTTGATTTTGCTTCAATGTCAATCCATTGTGCTGCGAGTCTTGCAACGTCGCGGCCCAACTCTTCTTCACTAGCTCCTTCAGACGCAGTGCGAACAATCACACCAGCATCTTCTGGAACTACTGCCTTCAAAATTGTCTTCAAGCGAGAGCGCTCACGATCTGGAAGTTTGCGTGAGATTCCAGTCATTGGATTGTTTGGAACGTAAACCAAGAAACGGCCGGGTAGGGAAATCTGACTTGTTAATCGAGCACCCTTTTGACCAACTGGATCCTTAGTTACTTGAACCAGTACTGGGTCGCCAGACTTTAGGGCGGTTTCAATCTTCTTTGGCTGTCCATCAAGTCCAGCTGCGTCCCAGTTAACTTCACCGGCGTACAGAACCGCATTTCGTCCCTTGCCGATGTCTACGAAGGCTGCTTCCATACCTGGTAGCACGTTTTGGACGCGTCCTAAATAAACGTTGCCAACTAACGAACCGCTACTTGATTGATTGATGTAATGCTCGACCACAATGCCATCTTCAAGTACTGCAATCTGAGTTCGAGCACCTTGTTGGCGCACAACCATGACTCGCTCAACGTTTTCGCGACGAGCTAAGAATTCTGACTCAGTCAAGATTGGTGCCCGGCGGCGTACGTTATCTCGCCCATCGCGGCGACGGGCGCGCTTTGCATCTAATCGAGTTGAGCCAGACTCGTTATCGGAACCATCGCGAGTGCGCTTGCGACTGCGTTTGCGGGCGGTTGCAGCTTCGGATGATTCAGTTGAGTCGTCATCACTGTCTTCCGTTGTGATCTCTTCTTGTTCGGCGCCTTCAGCACTATTGGCTGACTTCGCACGATTCTTGTTCTTGCCACCACGACGGTTGCGATTGCGATTTCGATTGCTACCACCAGTGCGCTCTTCGTTAGATTCTGAACTTTCACTTGGTGCTGATTCGGTATTGTCTGCAGATTCAGTGACCGCAGCTTTTTTAGCAGGAGCCTTTTTTGCCTGCCCCTTCTTAGCAACTGAAAGAACTTCTTCGTTACTCACAGACTTTGCAGCCGCTTTTTTCTTAGCTGGCGCAGTTGTTACAGGCGCAGACTGGAAAACTGGAATTGCAATTGGCGCTTTTTTAACCGCTGGAGCCTTCTTCTTTGCCGCGGCTTTAACCGGAGCATTATCTTCCTTGGTGACCGGCGCATCCACAGGTGGTCCGGCAGGGCGCCCAGCGGCACGTCGACGTGGTTTAGGTTCTGGTGTTACTTCGTTATCCGACATGAAAGTCGTCTCCTATCGCACAAAATCAATGCCGAAGCACTGGTCTTGCGTTCACTCACGCCCTGGGGCGCATAAGCCTATGTAGTGACGATGTAGGGCTCAAGCTTGTGTGGCTTCGCGATCCAAGGTGAAAGGATCACCCACGGACCAACCATCTTCAAGCAAAGGACCTTGCGCCAGTCGAGTGACCCGAGGTGGGATCTCCTGGGCGAAGTCCGCAACTTTTTTCAGAGCTGCCAGAACATCGTCTGGTCGAACAGCTGGCACGCCATGCCGAACGACTACTTGAAGTATGGCACAGTCAGCGCCCAACTCCACATTTGCCCGAATTACCGCGGTTCTGGCGTCGAAGGTTCTAATCCCTGACTTAGTCATGCGATCCACCAGGACCTCAGAACTGGACATAAAGGTCTCAAGCGCTTGGTCCAGCGTGGCTACCGATGTGCCCGGGAGCTCGATTCGCCAATGACTTGCTTCCAAGCGAGCAACAAAGTCCGGGGTTCGGGCCTCGACTACCGCCAAAACGTCAAGACCCGGCGGCAAGACTTCATCCAAAACGGCCAGCAACTTGTCCGGATCAACAACTTGTACGACACCAATTTCTACATACTCGGCTTCGCTTGCTACTCCAGTTGGAGCGGCGTTGGCATATGAAATCTTTGGATGCGGCGAAAATCCCGCGCTATATGCCATCGGTACACCAGCCCGCTTTAGGGCGCGCTCAAATGCGCGCTGGAAATCACGATGAGATGTGAAGCGAAGTCGGTCCCGCTTAGCGTGCTGGATTCTTAACTTTTGAACCGCCGGAATGATCTCTCGACCTGGATCGCGATCACGTGCCACTGGTTGCTACTACTCGCGATGGAATCGTAGGCATTGGAAGCATTACGGCGTTAGTTGGACCAACTTGGATTTCGGTACCCATGTGATCACAAACTCCACAATCAAAGCAAGGAACCCAGCGACAGTCATCAACTTCAACTTCGGACAGCGCATCTTGCCAATCATCCCAAAGCCATTCTTTATCCAAGCCTGAATCCAAGTGATCCCACGCAAGAACTTCAGATAAATCACGTTCGCGAATGGTGTACCAGTTGACATCTACTGGTTCATCTGCAAATGCGATTTCCGCAGCTGCCATCCATTTGTCGTATGAGAAGTGTTCGCTCCAACCATCAAATCGCTGACCATCGCGCCAAACCTGTTCAATAACTTTGCCAACGCGACGATCTCCACGGGACAACAAACCTTCGACCACACCTGGCTTGCCATCGTGGTAACGAACGCCAATTGACTTTCCAAATTCCCGATCTTGGCGAATTGCGTCACGAAGTTTGTAAAGGCGGGAATCAGTAGTTTCGTGATCTAGTTGTGCAGCCCACTGGAATGGTGTGTGTGGTTTTGGCACAAACCCACCAATAGAAACTGTGCAGCGAATGTCCTTACGACCTGACGCTTCGCGGCCAGCCTTAATAACTTCATGCGCAAGGCGAGCGATCTGTAATACATCTTCATCTTCTTCAGTAGGAAGTCCACACATAAAGTAAAGCTTCACTTGGCGCCAACCAGATGCGTATGCGGCAGTAACAGTGCGAATCAAATCCTCTTCAGTGACCATTTTGTTGATGACTTTACGGATCCGCTCACTGCCGCCTTCGGGAGCAAAAGTTAATCCACTGCGGCGACCGTTGCGAGAAAGCTCATTAGCTAAGTCGATGTTGAATGCATCCACTCGAGTACTTGGGAGTGACAGCGAAGTTTGAGTGTCTTCGTACCTATCTGCTAATCCCTTTGCAATTTCAGCGATTTCGGAGTGATCTGCACTGGAAAGTGACAGCAAACCGATTTCTTCATAACCAGTTTTTTCTAAGCCATTTGCCACCATGTCAGCAATAGTGGTCATCGAGCGCTCGCGAACTGGACGAGTAATCATGCCGGCCTGACAGAAACGGCAACCCCGAGTACAGCCGCGAAAAATCTCCACACTCATTCGCTCGTGGACACTTTCGGCGATTGGAACTAGTGGTGCCTTTGGATAAGGCCATTCATCAAGATCCATTACGGTGTGCTTTGCTACCCGCCATGGCACACCTGGACGATTTGGAGAGACTCGACGAATTCGGCCGTCTTCCAGGTATTCGACGTCATAAAACGCAGGAACATACATCACGCCAGACTTTGCTAGACGCATCAATAGTTCGTCACGTCCGCCTGGACTTCCTTGGTTTTTGAAATCAGCAATGATGTCGGTTATTGCAAGGACAGCCTGTTCCCCATCACCAAGAACTGCGCCATCGATAAACATCGATATTGCTTCGGGATTGAATGCAGCATGTCCGCCAGCAATTACTAGCGGATGAGTTTCATCACGATCTACTGCGTGTAATGGCACTCCAGCTAAATCAATGGCCGTGAGCATGTTGGTATAGCCGAGTTCTGTGGCAAATGAAACACCAAGTGCATCGAATGCCCCGACTGGACGGTGGGCATCAACAGTGAATTGTGGAACACCGTTTTCCCGCATCAGTTTTTCAAGGTCAGGCCAAACTGCGTAAGTTCGCTCACACAAAGTGTCGGCACGCTCGTTTAGTACTTCGTACAAAATCTGAACGCCTTGATTGGGAATGCCAACTTCGTAAGCATCGGGATACATCAGACACCAACGCACCGTGGTGTCATCCCATGACTTCACGACAGCGTTAAGTTCGCCACCAACGTATTGAACAGGTTTTTGCACCCGAGGCAATAACTGTTCCAGTGCCGGAAATACAGACTGGACCGTCATCTTTTAACCCTTTACAGTTTTGGGAAAAATAGTGCAATCTCGCGAGCCGCAGACTCTGGTGAATCTGAACCATGCGAAACGTTTAGTTGTGTTTCAGTTGCGAGGTCACCACGAATGGTTCCCATGGCTGCGTTAACAGGATTTGTTGCGCCCATCATGGTGCGCCAAGCAGCAATCGCTTCGTTGCCTTCAATTACTGCAGCAACAAGTGGTCCGCCGCTAATGAAATCAACTAAGTCTTTAAAGAAAGGCTTATCAACGTGCTCGGCATAGTGAGTCTCGGCAATCGAGCGCTCAAGCGTGCGCATTTCTAGGGCAACGATTTTGAAGCCTTTGCGTTCAATGCGCGAAATTACTTCGC
>Ga0214917_10005006_pt1 | contig 14324 bp, 13 predicted proteins | sample LL_1208_BB_MetaG_FD_177983 | JGI IMG/M metagenome (GOLD analysis project Ga0214917, IMG submission 177983) | Freshwater microbial communities from Lake Lanier, Atlanta, Georgia, United States - LL_1208_BB | ecosystem: Environmental > Aquatic > Freshwater > Lake | place: USA: Georgia | collected... | reverse complement strand
CGCGTCGCGGCAAATAAGGCTCTTCGAGTTTCGCACCGTCAATGTAAATTACACAGTCTCGAATCTCTATCGTCTCTCCTCCGAGACCAATGACACGCTTAATCAGGTCGTCATGTTCAATTTGGTCGCCATTCATCGTTGCGCGATCGAAGACCACAATGTCTCCGCGATCAATCCCACCAACCTCATAGTTCAATTTGCTAACGAGCACTCGATCATTACTAAACATCGTGGTTTCCATACTCGGTCCAGAGATATAGAACTGTTGGAGTAAAAATAATCGCACCAACACGGCAACGATCAATGCGATAACAATCACAACCAACCATTCAAGAATTAGTCTGACGAAAAGGGATGGCCATTTCTCTTGCGGCTTTAATTCAATTTTTGACATTCACACAGCGTAGTTGGTCAAAAACATTGCTATAGCGAGGCAATTAATTTGTCGACGCGTTCATCACGAGATTTGAATGGATCTTTGCAAAGAACTGTACGTTGTGCCTGATCATTAAGTTTCAAGTGAACCCAGTCGACTGTGTAATCCCGCTTCTTTTCTTTTGCCCGCTTAATAAAATCACTGCGCAGTTTTGCGCGAGTCGTCTGCGGTGCAATCACGCGAGCAATTTCAATTTCTTCGTTGCTGCAGATGCGGTTGACAAGGCCGTTGTGTTCTAATTTGTAGAACAATCCCCTATCTCTACAAATATCATGGTATTGCAGGTCAACTAATTGCACTCGTGAGTCGTCAAGTGCGAGCTCGTGTCTCTTTCGAAATGCCTCGACAAGGTGATACTTGATAACCCAGTCAACTTCACGATTCAATTTGAGTGGATCGTTTTCTATTGTCGATATACAGTGCTCCCACATCTCAAGGGCCTTCAATTCAAGTTCATCAAATCTTCCGGTATCCGCATAGCGCAACGCCTTGTCAAGTATCTCTCTTTGAATGTCCAGCGCCGAGAGTTCGCGTCCAGAGGCAAGTCGAATCTTTCTTCGACAAGTGATGTCGTGACTGATTTCTCGTATCGCTCGTGTCTGATTTTCAAGAGTTAAGTCACGCAATACGCACGACTCATCCTCCATCATTTTCAGTAGGCATGCTGTTGAACCTACTTTTACGAAGTTGGTATATTCACTCATGTTTGAATCACCGACAATTACGTGAAGCCGACGATACTTCTCGGCATCGGCATGTGGTTCATCGCGAGTATTAATGATTGGTCGACTGCGAGTCGTCGCCGAACTAAGTCCTTCCCAAATGTGCTCTGCACGTTGAGCAATCGAGTAAATCGGTCCACGAGCAGTTTGCAAAACCTTGCCGGCGCCGGTGAAGATTTGACGTGTAACAAGGAAAGGAATCAACACTTCGGAGTATTTCTCGATCTCATCGCTACGTGAAGTCAAGTAGTTTTCATGACACCCGTAGCTGTTGCCTGCTGAATCTGTATTGTTTTTAAAAAGATAGATCGTTCCGCGAATTCCTTCATCGCGTAGCCGTTGCTCGGCACCAATTAGCAATTCTTCAAGAATTCTCTCGCCCGCCTTGTCGTGTACAACGACATCATGAATCGAGTCGCACTCGGGTGTCGCATACTCGGGATGCGAACCGACGTCTAAATAGAGTCTCGCGCCGTTCTCAAGAAAGACATTCGAACTACGTCCCCAACTCACGACCTTGCGAAACAGATATCGGGCGACCTCATCTGGGCTCAGCCTGCGTTGGCCTCTAAGCGTGCAGGTAACGCCGTATTCATTTTCAAGCCCAAAAATTCGGCGATCCATTAGATTTCAGCCCAGAAGAGCTTGAACTTGGGAATCCTCAATGCGCCTAAAACAGCGTCTGCGACCGTTGCGCTCAAGAACTGCTACTTCAAGTTCTTCATGCGACAACTTGCGATCTGGTCCTGCTAACACCGAAGTTGCGATCTTAACTACCTCACTCAGCCCAAGATCTGGTTTGAATGCAGTGCCGAGTCTTGCGGCCACAGAATCACTGTCTCCGCCGAGTACACAATAATTGTGTTCGTCAAGCACAGTGCCGTCATAAAGCACGTGAAACAGGCGGTCGCTTGCTCGATCCACCCCAATTTCGGCGATCAACAACTCAACTTCCATTGGTTTTGGCGCTTCGCTAAACATCTGACTGAGAATCTGTGCATATTGATTGGTCAAACTACGAGCGTCGACGTCTTGCCGCGAAAACTGGTAACCCTTCAAGTCGGCTGCACGCACGCCCGCAACTCGTAATTGATCAAACTCGTTGTATTTGCCAACACCTGCGAAGGCAATGCGGTCATAAATCTCGCTGATCTTGTGCAGTGTTGTTGATGGATTCTCAGAAATAATCGCGATTCCATCTTGGTATTGCAATGCGACAAGCGTGCGACCTCGTGCGATTCCTTTTCGAGCGTAGTCCGCTCGATCTTTCATGAATTGTTCTGGCGGTACGTAGTACGGCATACTCATCGCAAACCAACTTCATTCGTGATCTCTTTATAGATTTCTGCCAGCGAATCATCGCCGACCGAAAGCCAGCCATCTTGGGTGATCGAAGCAACAACTGGATAGATTCCGCGCAACGAATCTGGGCCACCAGTGGCAGAATCAGCATCCGAGGCTTCCCAGAGTGCTCTCGCACAAAGTTTTATCGCATCATTCGCCGTTAAATCACGTCGCCACGCAACTCTCATGACGGTGCTGGCATGAAGCATTCCCGAACCTGTGGCTACAAAATCTTTTTCTTCGTAGCGACCTCCAGTCACGTCGTAATCCCACAGACGACCAGAGTTCGTAAGCGAATCAAAACCGGCAAAGATTGGAACAACAACCATGCCTTGCATCGCGGCTGGAAGATTGCTGCGAACGAACATTGACAATTGATTCGCCTTACCTTCCAACGAAAGAGTCTGACCTTCGACCTTTTCATAGTGCTCAAGTTGAAGCTGAAATAGTTTTATCATCTCCATTGCTGGGCCTGCTGCTCCGGCAATCGCTACGCCACTGAATTCATCGGCTTGAACAACTTTTTCCATGCTTCGGTGACTTATCAAATTTCCAGAAGTGGCGCGACGATCACCTGCCATTACGACACCACCAGCAAAACGCATCGCTACACAAGTCGTCGCATGTGGAATCATCAAATCATTGGCGTCTGACCGCAGCGCAAACGGTGACATTCCGACTCGTTTAAGCAATTCTCCAAAATTTGCACCCGGATCAGAACCGGCAGCGAACATCGGCATTGACATAATTTTAGGATACGGCTACTGGCCGCCCTTTTGCACATAACTCTTTACGAAGTCCTCAGCGTTCGTCTCGAGTACTTCATCAATTTCATCAAGCAAGTCGTCGAGATCTGCTTTCAACTTTTCACCCTTTGCAGACACATTGGTCTCAACTGTCTCTTCGGTGTTTGTGCGTTCTTTTGAAATTTTTTGTTTGCGAGTTCTTTCAGCCATATTCGCACCATAGCCAATTCTTAAAGACTTGTAAAACTGCTGTATGTGACAAAGGTTGTCTAATTGGTCGGTTTGAAACTTGATGACGACACCTGATCGCCAAGTGCGGTTACTAGTTCGGCTGGTGTAGAACTTTGTGCAATAAGACTTTCAGTTAGATGTCGGGTTCCACGTAGTGGCTCCATCATCGGCACCCTTCGCAATGGTTCTCGCCCGATATCAAACACGATGCTGTCCCAGTTGGCGGCAACTACATCTGTCGGCCATTTCTTCAAACACATACCCCTGAAATATGCACGAGTGGTGTCAGGCGGTGTTGTTGTCGCAGAAATGACTTCTTCTTTAACGGTCATAGTTTCAAGATTTGCGCGCAACGCGAGACATTTTTCGGCGCGCATATCGTGATATTGCAGGTCGATTGCCTTAAGTCTCGGATCATTTGACTGAAGATTGTGTCGCTCTGACATGCCGTCAACAATTCGCTTTTTCGCTACCCAATCAATGACATGGCGCATTGACATCGGATCTTCTTTTAGACCTTCAATGACCTCGCGCCACCTGCGCAAAATTAACTTGCCATCTTCTTCACCAACACTTTCAAGACCAAATTTTTCGGAGTATCGCTCGGCTCGCTCGCATAATGCGTCTTGAAGCTCTAGGGCCGTAAAAGTCTTTCCGGACTCAAGTAGAACTTTTTGGCGAAGCGTCGGATCGTGACTTACATGTCGTATCGCCGCAACGGGTGTTGCGAGTATCAAAGAATTGTCTAGTTGTGAATCTTCAATCATCGACAGCAAAATCGCTGTAGTTCCGAGTTTTAAGAACGTTGATACCTCGCTCATGTTCGCATCGCCGACAATGACATGTAACCGCCGATATTTCATCGGGTCACAATGAGGCTCGTCTCGCGTGTTTACTATCGGTCTTTTGAGTGTTGTTTCGAGCCCGATCTCTTCTTCGAAAAAATCTGCTCGTTGCGAAAGCTGAAAAGCTACCGATGAGGACGGCATGCCCTCAAACTCGCTTCCAACTTTTCCTGCCCCACAGAAAACCTGGCGCGTAACGAAATGTGTCGTGATCAGCGCTGCCAATTCACCAAATGGTGTCGAACGGCTAACCAAATAGTTTTCGTGACAGCCGTAACTATTGCCTTTGCCATCTGAGTTGTTTTTATAGGCGACCAGCTCGGCTCCCGCTGGCAATACGCGCTTGGCAGCCTCCATACTTTGACGCACAATTTCTTCACCAGCGCGGTCGAATAGCACAGCTTCACTGGCTGTGCGACACTCAGGTGTTGATACTTCTGGGTGGGCATGGTCAACGTAATAACGCGCACCGTTTGTTAAGACCGTATTGACCATGCTCATTTCAATATCTTGCGGAAAGACGTCGTCGAGACTGAAGCCACGAGCGTCCGAACCTGGTCTCTCGGCGTCGAAATCCCAGCCGATTTTTGCATCGAATCGACTCACATATGAATTGATGAGCAATGACGAGGATGTCACCGGACTTGAGTCGACGCCAGTTGCGATTATCCCGTATTCGGTTTCGATTCCAAGTACTTTGGCGATGCTCATAAGTGAGTCTTAGAGATACTGGCCTGTGGCGGTCTTCTCAATTGCACGGCCACCAGAATTTGAGTCCGACGCGTCGCGCACGAGAGTGCGAATAAATACGATTCGTTCACCCTTCTTGCCAGAGATCTTTGCCCAGTCGTCAGGGTTCGTTGTATTCGGCAGATCTTCGTGTTCTTTGAATTCTTGTCGAATCGACAGCCTTAAATCTTCAAGATTGATTCCGCGCTCTCCGCTAGCGATTAGGCGTTTGATAGCTAATTTCTTTGCGCGCCGAACGATATTTTCGATCATCGCCCCTGAAGAAAAGTCTTTGAAATACATCACATCGCGGTCACCATTTTGATAAGTGACTTCCAAGAACCGATTCTCTTCGTCCTGTCGATACATCTCATGAACGGTCGCATCAATCATTTCTGAAATTGCGACGTCAGTCGAGCCACCAAACTGTTCGACTGTCGTCGAGGAAATGGGTAGTTCACTCGTCAAATAACGGGCGAATATTTGTCGGGCCGCTTTCTCATCTGGACGATCGATTCGAATCTTTACATCGAGCCGTCCTGGTCGGAGAATCGCTGGGTCAATTAGGTCCTCGCGATTTGTCGCACCGATCACGATCACATTGCGCAGTCCTTCGACGCCGTCAATCTCGGCGAGAAGCTGCGGCACGATGGTCGACTCCATATCTGACGAGATTCCAGTTCCTCGTGTTCGAAACATCGAATCCATTTCGTCGAAGAAGACGATCACAGGCCAGCCCTCTTCGCTCTTTTCGCGGGCACGTTGAAACACCAGTCTGATTTGACGCTCGGTCTCGCCTACATACTTATTCAACAATTCCGGCCCTTTGATATTGATGAAGTAGCTTTTCGCTTTTTCGCCACCGTTGGATAGTGAAACCTTTTTAGCCAGACTGTTTGCTACAGCCTTGGCGATGAGTGTTTTGCCGCACCCAGGCGGTCCATAAAGAAGAATTCCCTTAGGCGCGGGAAGCTGATGTTCGGCAAATAGATCTCCGTGCAAAAAAGGCAACTCCACTGCGTCGGCGATTTGTTCTATTTGCGAATCAAGACCACCGATGTCCGCGTAACTGATATCTGGTACTTCTTCAAGTAAAAGATGCTCAACTTCTGGTTGACTCAAACGCTCTAGCAACAAGTTCGACTTCGGGTCCATACGAAGCAAGTCTCCGCTTCTCAATAAAGTGCCACGAATTGAGTCAGCAAGTTCACAAACTCGCTCGTCATCACCATGGCCAGTCACAACTGCTCTAACACCGTCTTCCAGTACTTCTTTTAGATGCACGACTTCGCCTATCGCTTCCGGCATACGAACTTTGACAACGTTGAAACTCTCATTAAGAACGACCTCGGCGCCACGCTCGAGACTTTCAAAGTCGATTTCAGGATGCACCGTTACTCGCATCTTTCGACCGCTCGTCAAAATATCAACCGTCTTGTCTTCATTCTTTCCGACTATTACTCCGTAGCCACTTGGCGGTTGGGTCAACTTTTCAACTTCGTCGCGAAGCGATGCAATATGTTCACGAGATTCACGCAACGTATACGAGAGTTTTTCGTTCTGAGCGACAGCATGTGCTAACTGTCCCTTTATTTCAAGAAGTTTCTCTTCTAGTTGGCGCGCGCGTTCGCGAGCGATTTCTGGACTCGCATCTGCCTCTCGTGCCATAGTGAAATCCGCCTCTCAACTAACAAGGCATACCGTATAGGTCAAACAACGGATTTGAAAAACCGCAGATATGCCGAAACTTCCCTTGTTGCCGTGTAGCCTATTTTCGTTGCCATACCGATTATTTAGTTTCGAGGAGACTCTGCGTTATGAAAGTTTGGATTGATCAAGATCTCTGCACAGGTGATGGTCTTTGCGAAGAAATCGCACCTGATGTTTTTACACTTCTCGATGATGGCTTGGCCTATGTCAAAGAGGGTTCGACGATTTATGCAACCGCAAAAGGTAATCCCCAGGGTGCGGCGGGTGTTGCAAACTTTGCTGATTCCCAACTTGACGCAGTTGTGGAGTCCGCCGAAGAATGCCCCGGTGAGTGCATCTTCATTGAGCCGTAAGTATTAGTTTCCGACAAATCTTGCGCTAGTTAAGAAACCCGTGTGGGCGACCATGCGATGATCTGGGCGCACTGATGTGCCCTCGATATGCCAACTACGGTGCAGCACTTCGATAGTTCGGTGATCTAACCAGCCCTCGCCTAGCGTCTCACGTGTTTTGACGGCTTGAGTGATGCTTGGCGAGTATGAAACTAAAATTGCCCCTCGCCTCAGTGACTTCTCAGCGTGTGGCACAACTTGCCAAGGTTCAGGCAAATCGAGAACCATACGATCGAATCCAACTTCGTCGATTCCCGCATAAACATCTTTCACTGAAACTCGATAGCGACTGAGCGAGTCAGCCCCGAGAAACTCGCGCACGTTTGTCTGTGCCCGATTCGCAAAATCATCACGAATTTCGTATCCATCGACAATTGCTCCGTATCGCAGCATGGCCATCGAAAGTGCACCTGAACCTAAACCAGATTCAAAAACTTTGGCACCAGGGTAAATATCAGCCATCATGCAAATTGGTGCCAAGTCTTTTGGATAAATAACTTGAGCGCCACGAGGCATTTGAAGCACAAAGTCTTCGAGCGTCGGTCTTAAGAGAATGAATTCTGCTCCTTTTGTCGAACGAAGAACCGATCCTTCATGAGTGCCGACCACGTCGCTGTGACTTAGAAAGCCCGAATGAGTATGAAACTCACCACCGGCTTTGAGCGTGAACAAGTATCTTCGCTTTTTAGCGTCGATAAGCAACACTTTCTCTCCGTACGCAAACATCAAGCGTCCGAACTATTGAGCAGTCTCAGAACTTGAACCTGGCTTGCTTTTCTTCCCACTTTTACGCCCTAGTAAGAAAGATGAGATCATGGCGAGAGACGATGCACCACCGATTAGGGCCTTGAGTTGCGTCGATTTGCTACTGATTGAATCTTTGAAATCGTCTTGAAATTGCTCAAGACTCGCAATAAGTTCATCGCGTGAGATCTTGTCATCTTGGCTCATGACTTTTGTAGTGTGCCTTTGCGAATCCTTGAGATGGTTGCAAACAAAATCGCCACACAAACAACTAGGGCGACCAGATAACTAGTCCACGACCAAGAAGTTGACTCATCAAAAAGCACTGCTTGAGAAAGTCGTAAAACTCCGACTGCGCCGAGCACAATGCCAATGCTCAAAGACAAGGCCGCTAGTAAGCCAAAAGTAATCCAACGACCAGCACCCTTGATTGGCTTTATCGTCTCGTGCTTTACGTAGTTAAGAAACATCTCGAAGATCTCGGACACCGAGTTCTTTTCAGATGTGCTCTTTGACTTTGCGTCGATCTTGAAACCAGTCACATCGTTATACTACGACCGATCGGCTGCTCCTCGGTCTCCGATTAGTGACTACTTAGAAACGAACTAAGGCGCATCCGATGAGGTTACAGGCAACAACATTTCAACTTCGAGTTTCTTGTTGCCAAACGATAGGGCTGTGACCAGGTTATTCCATATCGGACGGTAGAAATTCACCGTTGATGCTCCGCTTCCATTCATAATTAGAGCGAACACGGTGCTTCTGCCGTCATCAAGTGGGAACATTCCCGAAAGTGATTTGACTCCATTTAAAGTGCCGGTTTTCGCTCGCATAGTTCCCGAACCCGGGCCCGACAAAAAGACGTCACGCAGAGTTCCAGTCTTTCCAGCAGTTGCCAGAGCTGTTGTAACCAAACCGTTTTGTCCGTCCCGTTCTAATAACTGTGCGAGAAGATCACAGGTGAGAAGATTGGTTCGATCGAGCCCAGACCCATCGAGCAATGCAACTCCCTCGCCCGGCAAACCCCATTCGGCAATCTTTGATGCGATCACGTTCAAACCATCAATGCGAGTTGCTGAAGATCGCCCAACTCTTCCGATTTCTTTAACCAACAACTCGGCGGTGTTGTTGTCACTATTGACCAACATTTCTGTCACAACTTCTCGCATCGAGACAGATTCGAGACTCGCAATAAGCGGCGTATCGCTCGAAGAAATTCCCACTTTTGGCGCATTACGAACCGAGATACCGCGAGACGTTAGAAGCCTTGTGAATTCAGTAGCGGCGGCGAGCGCCGGATTTGCCGGCTTTATTGGCGAACCTGAAACAGCGCCGTCATTAATCATGAGCGCACCGAGAGGCCCAGCTTCAACGCTTCGAATTCCATCTCCCCAACTCGGCACATATCTCTCAGTGTCATAGAGAGACTCATCCCCGACAATCGAACCTTCGATTGCCGATACTCCTAAGGCGACGAGTGCATCGACCAACTTTTCGACGTCAGTCGGAGTAATAGTTGGGTATTTTTCGGTTGATGGGTACACACGAGTTGTCAACAATGGATCTCCAGAGCCAACTAGCCAAAGGTCTCCGCGTACAACAGATCCAGAAACGATTCCGAGCATTTTTGTGGAATATCTGTGCTCTGGCCCAAGGACATCTAGAGCAACCGCCGCTGTCAACAATTTGAGGTTGCTACCCGGGACCAACGCCTTGGTCGTGTTGACACCAACTATGGTCTTCGAGTCTGTGATTACTTTCAAACACGAATCAGGTGGTAGTGCTGCGATGACTTGCCCCAGTTTTGCGTTCACACGACCGGCCGAATTCAAGTCGACAAGAGACTGAGGTACGCGACGTGCTGACAAAATTGGAGTGACTGGCGAGTCGGGCAACTCACGTTGTATTGCAAGTGGCCGAACTTCGTCACCCGCAGCGAGTGCAACTTGCCAAACTGAAAGCAGAGGTATTGCACCACAAAGCGTAAACACAACGAAAGATACAATCAGTCGTCTCGTCGGGAGCTGATCTGCGATTCTATTTAGTCGCTTTAAAGCAACTGAAAGAAATTTATTCGATTTCACTATTTTGCTAGTCCTCGCCACTTCGCGTAAAGATACGCACTTGATAAGGCGCGTGCGGCGCGCTGTCCACTTGCATAACACAATCGCCCAGTTTTTTGAACTGCGACTACACCTGCATTTTTCGGGTCGGCCACTGCCAGTTCAGTTGCTAAAAGGATTGGCTTTTTAGTCTCGACCGACAAATCAGCCGCAAACTTCGCATACATTGCATCTTGGCGCTCGTGATAACTAACTATGCGCTCTAGTTCGTAATCTGGAAAATATCTCCCTTCGCGCATCATTCGGGCCTGATTTGACTGAATACCTATTCCGAGAAAGATAATTGCGTCAACTGCTTCATCGGTGGCAACTAGTCGCATAATATCGACTACGGTCTCACGCGTTTCACCGCCGGCACAGTCGATGGGGTTATTCTTGCTCCAGCGCTGTGGCAATAACCTCGAGATTTCAGCCTCAAGGCGTCTGGGCAAATCGATAAGACAAAGCGTGCCTTCTTCATGAATCGCATCTGAAGTGACAACACCCCAACCACCAATCGTCGTTAACACGACCGTGTTCTTACCGGTCGGCAACGGCTGAGTTGCAAATGTTGCAGCCACGTCAAATGCGCGTTCAACGTCATTGACCCTTGTTACGCCGGTGTTTCTGCAAATTGCATCAAAAATTTTGTCGTCACTAGCAAGCGCGCCCGTATGACTTGTTGCGGCTCGTGCGCCACTAGCGGTTGAGCCACCCTTGACAACTACGAGGGGCTTCACTGCACACAATTCGCGCATTGATTTGGCAAGCAGCCGGCCATCAGTGACACCTTCAATATAAGCAAGCGCGACTTTCGTCGAATCATCAGTCGAAAAGTAGTCAAAGAAGTCTGGTACCCCAACCATCGCGGCGTTTCCGGCAGATACAGCGCGAGCAATGCCGACTCCTGTCTGTCGGGAATAGTTCATGAAACTCGAAACGAAATTGCCACTTTGGCTGACCACAGAGATCGAACCTTGTGGCGGATACGGACCAACAATTTGCGCACAAAGGTTGTGCGGTGTGCTGATAAGACCTTGACCATTTGGTCCGACCAACAGTATGCCTAGCTCGGTAGCGAGACTTGTTAGTTCAAGCTGTGCTTGCAATCCTTCTGCACCCGAATCTGCATAACCTGCCGAAGTTATGTATGCAGCCCTAATTCCCTTCTTTGCGCATGCTCGGAGAATTTCTTTATTGGTTGCTGCAGGAGTGCAGATAAAGGCCAAATCAACACTGTCGTCAGGAAGGTCATCGAGTGACTCAAGGCATTTGGTGTCTAAAACAGTTGCGCGCTCGAGATGTGTTGCAAATACGCGCCCAAGATAACCGTTTACCAAAATGTTGTGCAAAGAAACAAAACCAAATTTGCCAGGGTGAGTAGATGCGCCGACCACGACAACGCCTTTCGGAGAAAAAAGTGCTTCATAATTAGGATTGCTTTTCGCAATTGGATTAATTATCGACGGATTCGAATCGTACATCTCAACTAAGGCATCGACTGGCACAACCGATCCGTTGGGTCTGACAATAAGCGGATTCAAATCGATTGATTTGACATTCTCATTTTCAACCTGCGCTCGAGATAACGAGAGCAAAATCTCTGCCAACTGATTACGATCAACCGCCCGCTCTCCCCTGAACTCGCCAAGTATCTCTTGGCTTCTAAGTTGATCAACAAGGGCGATCGCTGAGGTGAAATCGAGTGGAGTCGGCGCAAATGTGGTGTCATTGAAAACTTCTGCAAAAACACCACCCATGCCGAGCATCACAAAACTTCCAAATTGCTCGTCGCTGATCACACCTGCGATCAACTCGCGACGACCTGATTCCATTTTTGCGACCAACAGCGACGCTTTCCCGTCTTCGGGTCTAACTTGACCAAGCAATGCAACCGATGCGTCATAAGCATCAGTTGAAGATCGAATGTTCAGCTTGACCATGTCGCGCTCGGTTTTGTGACTAATCGTGTCGGCGCATATTTTGATCGCAACCGGATAGCCGATTTCGCTTGCCGCACTCACGGCATCATCGGCCGAAAACACTTCAATCTCCTTGGCAAACAAAACTCCGTACCTCGACAAAAACTGCTTTGATTTAACCTCTGAGAGCATGATTTGCTTCGATTCAGGCACGTTGTAACAGTAGTGTGAAAGCCTGATCCAATTCGATAACACAAGAAATGTGATTGCAATCTGATGCAAATAATTTCAGCGCTTTTCGTCGAGAACTTTGCACTTCGTCAGGCACCCGGCCCGAGCACCCGAGTGGATCTCACCGGAGCTTTTTTCTCAATCGCTGCGCCATCGCCCGTTCCCGTGACGATTGATCCGCATTTAGTTGTCCTGATCTATTGTCCTAAGTCCGAAGCCGGCAATTCAGTACTTGAGGTGATTTTTCGGTCTGGGCCCCAAGAAGATGCCGAGCAGTTAGCGCGAAATGTGAGTCCCTTCACGGTTGAGCCCGGCAAGTTCACTTATCGCTTGGTCAGAGGCGAGCTTTTAATTTCACAATATTCACAAATTTTTGCCCACTGTCGACTCGGAACGGGTCAATGGCATCTTGTGCCTTTGACCGTTCTGCCGCCCGTTGATGAATCATCAAATCGGGGTTAGGTCTGCCAACCAACTAGTTTTGTCGCAGTGGTAATGAAACTTTCTGCACAACAAGATCGTGATGCTGTCAACCTGATTCGTGGCATCGCCATGGATGCACCGCTTGCAGCAAAGAGTGGTCATCAAGGCACGGCCATGGCTCTTGCACCACTTGGGCACGTTCTTTATAGCCGAATTTTGCGACACGATCCCAAGAATCCTCACTGGAAGAATCGTGATCGGTTTATTCTCAGCAATGGTCATGCATCAATTTTGCAATACACCCTTTTGTTTCTTAACGGATATGGCATCGAACTAAACGATCTCAAACAATTCCGACAATTTGGTTCTGTTACACCAGGACATCCAGAAGCCGGTCACACACCTGGCGTTGAAGTAACTACCGGCCCTTTGGGTCAAGGTTTCGCCAATGCCGTAGGAATGGCTATTGCCGAGCGAAATTTGCGCGCTCGTTTTGGCGCATCGGCTTGTGATCACAACACATATGTTCTTGCCGGAGATGGTTGCCTTATGGAAGGAATCAGTCACGAAGCGGCGTCGTTAGCAGGACACCTAAAACTTGATCGGCTTGTGTGCATTTTTGATGACAATGCGATCACGATCGACGGCTCTACTGCTTTGAGTTGCTCGGATGACGTTGCAAAACGTTTTGCCTCATACGGTTGGAATGTGATGCAACTTGGGGACGTTGCCGAAGATCTTGACGCTCTCGAAGAGTCGCTCGTCAGCGCGCGAGCAAATAGGGGGTCACCGACCCTGTGTATTCTGAAAACACATATCGGCGCACCATCGCCTGACTTCACAGACTCGCATGAAGCACATGGCAATCCGTTTACAGCAGCGCATGTAACAGCGACCAAGAAGGTAATGGGTATCCCAGATGTACCTTTTTGGGCGCCTGATGATCTAGTTAGCGCGTGTCGTTCAGTCGCTCAATCACGTGGTCAGAAGTTGACAACCGAATATTCGACTGAAATCACCGAGACAACTGATAAGTATTTGTGGGAAGCCGCATGGAAGACCCCAAAATCGTCATCGTTCAGATCGTTGCTTCCTGAATTTGATGGGAGCGCAAATTTTGCGACTCGGCAAGTCATTCAAAAAGTCCTCGACGCCTCGTTACCTGCGCTACCCGGTTTGATTAGTGGTTCAGCCGACCTCACTGGCAACACAGGGTCAAAACTTTCGAAGCAAGTAGCTCAAAGTGAGGCTGCACCCGACGGAAGACAGATCTATTTCGGCATTCGTGAACACGCAATGGGAGCCGCAGTTGTCGGCATGGCATTGCATGGCGGTCTACTGCCCGTCTGCGGAACCTTTTTTGTTTTCGCCGACTATATGCGTCCTGCGATTCGATTGGCCGCGCTTTCCAGGGCAAAATGCGTTTTCATCTTTTCACATGACTCCGTAGGTGTGGGCGAAGATGGTCCCACACATCAGCCTGTTGAGCAGTTGGCCTCGCTGAGAGCAATACCCGATTTACAGGTCATTCGGCCAGCCGACCCAAATGAGACGGTTGCGGCATGGTGTGCTGCCGTCGATCATGACGGTCCAACCGCAATAGTTTTGTCGAGACAAAATGTTCTAAGTGTCACCGATGGCTCGGCAGTGAACAACGGCGCAGGAATCGTCGGCGTGCAAATTGCCAACCCAGATGTCGTATTGGTTGGGACGGGAAGCGAGGTCGGGCTTTGCACACAGGCCGCCG
>Ga0214917_10005004_pt1 | contig 14328 bp, 11 predicted proteins | sample LL_1208_BB_MetaG_FD_177983 | JGI IMG/M metagenome (GOLD analysis project Ga0214917, IMG submission 177983) | Freshwater microbial communities from Lake Lanier, Atlanta, Georgia, United States - LL_1208_BB | ecosystem: Environmental > Aquatic > Freshwater > Lake | place: USA: Georgia | collected... | reverse complement strand
GCTCACCCTACGGTGATGCCAATGACTGCTGTGTCCGAGGTACGCGCCTCGTCACCTACAGGACTTCACCTGCGCATCCACCGTAGGATGCCGTTGTTACCTGGTTACTGTTGTTCTCATAAACGAAATAAGTTTGGGTTGCTGGCAGTAACCAAACTACCACTGCGCAGTAGTAGTCTCCACCAGTCTAGCTGGTGGCATCCCGTAGACACGGGATGTGTGTGTTGCGATCGCGGCTATTTCGTTATCGATATGCGATATCGTGGGACTGCTCACTACACATCGTGGACGAGATGACGTGTAGTGAACGGTTCGGACTGGCTACCGGCATTGTACGGCCAATGGTGTGGACAGGTCATACCCACCACAATACAATTGTGTGGCAGACCGCAGTCATCGCTCAACCTAAGGTGATGACGGTGACTGTTGTGTCCGAGGTGCCCACCTCGTCACGTGCAGGGCTTTCACCTGCGCATTCTCCGTAGCGAATGTTGTTGTTACCTGGTTACTGTTTTCACTATTCACTTGCGTCCATGGACGGGCGAACTCAGAGCGACGTGCGTCACTCGGGCGAAACAGTGTGAGAGCACATTGTGTGCCAGGCCATGATGGCCACTTCTCAACCAAACGTATATTTACATATGTGTTGGTTTGCTGGGCAGTAACCAAACTACCACTGCGCTGTGGTAGTGTCCACCAGCCAAGCTGGTGGCATCCCGTGGGCACAGGATGGGCGCGTTGCGATCGCGATTATTTAGTTGTCAAGGTACTGGTGCGCACACAGCGACACCATTCTGACCAGCGCCAAACGGCGTGACCAAGTGGCTGAGCATGGCAAGCACCATGCGAACGAATAAATAAGCGCGGAACACGAGGAACAAGCGAACGAGGCGATTTCAAAAAGAACATTTAACAAACGCAATTATATGCAATTGACGTGCAGATGTCAAGAGCATATTTTATGAGATTTTGATGAGTAACGCAATTTCATAATTTTGCCGTTTCAATAACGGATTCACTCGTTATTTTTTCCATGTACAATTTTATTTTTTGTTATTTTCGACAAAAAACACCTCCCGCAGTGGTGAATTTGTCACCAGAAATCACTCATCGCGGCCCAACTGCCATACGAGGGGGGCACGATGGTATAAGCAACACGAGCAATGTAGTTATGGTGCGTCGTAATGAGCAATCTGCTAGCACGCACCGACAATGGTATAATTTGGCATAGGTATTGGCATAGTGTGACGAGATGGAACCATGACAGACATCAAAGGACCGGTGCGCGTGCGTTTTGCACCCAGCCCGACGGGTTATTTGCATATCGGCGGGGTACGTACCGCCTTGTTTAATTGGCTTTTTGCGCGGCATTACGGCGGGCAGTTTTTGCTCCGCATCGAAGACACCGACGAAAAACGCTTCGTTGAGGGTGCCGCCAACGATTTGATGACCTCGATGCGCTGGGTGGGTATTGATTGGGACGAAGGTCCCGACATCGGTGGCCCCTGTGGCCCCTATGTCCAATCCGAGCGCCACGCCCAAGGCGTCTATCAGCCTTACGCCCAGCAGTTGCTCGAGGCCGGGCTAGCCTATATGTCGTTTACCACCGAAGACGAATTGGCCGAAATGAAGGCCGTGGCCGAAGCACGTGGCATCAAAGCTTTCCGCTTCCGCGGGCCCGAGCGCGATTGGCCCCTCGCCAAACAACAAGAGCTCGCCGCCAGCGGCAAACCCTATACCGTGCGCCTCAAAACCCCCACCGAAGGGAGCACCCACTTCCACGATATCGTGCGGGGCGGCGAGGAAGGGATTCGCATCAACAATGCCGAATTGTACGATATTGTCTTGCTCAAAAAAACCACCATGCCGGTCTACCACATGGCCCACTTGGTCGATGATCACTTGATGGGCATCACCCACGTGTTGCGTAGCGATGAGTGGGTGTCGTCGACCCCCTATCACGTGCTGTTGTACCAATACTTTGGCTGGCAAGCACCAGCCTTTGCCCACTTGCCGCCGATTTTGCGCGCCGATGGCCACGGCAAATTGTCCAAACGCAAAGACGACGTCTCGGCCAATCGTTTTTGGGAGCGTGGCTATTTGGCCGATGCCATGTTTAACTATTTGACCTTGCAGGGCTGGAGCTTCGATGATCACACCGAGATCATGACCCGTGCTGAAGTAATCGAGCGCTTCACCATTGACCGCGTCTTGTCATCGCCTGCCCGCTGGAATCCCGCCAAACTGCTCGACATGAACGGCATCTACATCCGCGCCATGGCAAGTGCCGATGTGGCGACGGCGATAACGCCCTTCCTACAAAAAGCCAACCTTGTCCCCACCCCGATTGATTCGCAAAGTGCCGCCTATGTGGCGCGTCTGACGCCCCTCATCCATGAGCGTCTCAAAGAGCTGGGCGAAGCACCCGAATTGCTCGACTTTTTGTTGGGTGACATCGAAACACCCAGCGCCGAGGCACTCATCCCCAAAAAGATGGATGCCGCAGGCACGCATACCGCCTTGACGGCAGTCTACGCATCACTCAGTGCCATCAGTGCGTGGGATGGCCAAGAGGCTCAACTCGAAGCAGCCCTCCGTGCCTTGTGCGAACAGTTTGAACTCAAACCAGGCCAATTGTTTGGCGCCGTGCGGGTGGCAATTAGTAATCGCACCGTGGCACCGCCGTTGTTCGAAACGCTCACCGCCCTCGGGCGCACTCGGAGCCTTGACCGGATTGCGGCAGCGATTACCGTCGTCGCACAATATTGACAATCATCCGCACGCACCTGCAAGGAATCCTCCGCGCAGGTGCGTTTTTATACCACCACCACTGTCGTCGTAATCTGGGCATGTTGCAAGGCTGGCATGATTTGTTGGACTGCAATAGATTGAGCCACCAAAACTACCGCCAAGCGCTCGGATTGTGCCGGTGTGGCAAAACCAAATGCCGTCACCCAGTCAGGCTGACAATCGTGGGTAATCACACAGGTGGTCATATGACGCTGACCACGCCAATCGACCTGTGCAATGACGCGGGCGAGCGGGGTGTGCCCTTCACACACGAGCATCGCCAACGCATCCATGATTAGTAGGCGTTGTGTCGCACCGCGAGCCGGTGACAACACGATGGGGTGCAAGCCATAGGCAATCAACCCCACAGCATGCCCTGCGGCCAACCATTGATGCGCCCGTGTGGCAGCCACTGCAATCCCGCGTTCGTGCAAACTTGCCATATCCGTTGGTAGTAAAGTCGCATCATAGATTATCCAAATTTGGGCACTAGGCTCATGCGTCTGTTCTTTAATCATCGGCAGGCCACGTTTGGCGGTACTGCGCCAATGGATGCGACTACGGGCGTCCCCGGTACGGTATTCACGCACAGAGACGACCGTGGTGGCCTGTGGCGACAATTGGCCCCCTGCCTGCTGACGCCCCCATTCAGGACTGCGTCCTACCACAAGCGGGGGGGTAGCATTGATTGCAGGGTGCACAATCACTGCATCGGTAGCGGCAAGCATGCGTTCAACACGAAACAGCCCAAATGGATCACTCACAACAATCCGACTTGGTCCCATCGCAACATAACCACGCTGATCGGGGATACTCAGCCATTCACGTGGCGTAGGACGACGCGTCGGCGTCAGCACAAACCCGGGCAATAAATGAGGGATTGGCGCATCATCACAAAACTCAACCACGCTCCAAGGGACTGACGTCCATATTGCAATCTGTTCATGAATACGCTCACCAACTGCCACACGCGGCGTGCGTACGGTGCGCGTAACACGGACTTGTAGCGCACCTAACCACGCCCACAGCAGTGACAACCCCACCACAGCGAAGAGCAGATAACCAATCCGAGCAAAAATAGTACTCCCAGTCCCTTGGGCTGCCACCAGACATATTCCGGCAATGCACACAATCAACAGTGGGCGCAGGCGTGACGATGTAAGTCGGAGCATTACCAACACCATACGACAGTGATACCGCAATACATTAGCAGACGTAGTTTGATCATCTTTTTATTTTCCAATGCAAAAGCGGGCAAAGACCGTGTCAAGCAGGGCTTCACTGACATCGGTACCCGTAATCTCGGCCAAGGCAGCGACCGCCGCTTGGAGATCAACTGCCACTAAATCAGCTGTATAGTGGGCATCAATTGCCACCACGGCATCAGCGAGGTGGTTCCGACAGCGCTGCAAGGCAGCGACATGACGGCTATTACTCACCCGCAAATCATGGGCAGGCGCATGGTTGAGGAGGTGGGCTGCGATGGCTTGTTGAAGCGTCTCAATCCCCTGCCCTGATGTGTTGGAAATCTGGATATTGGCCAGAAACGGTGTATCGCGTAACAACGGTGCTTGCAGCAAAGTCACATCGTAGTACGGCAAATCAACCTTGGTAAACACCAAAATAGCAGGCAAATCACCACGAGCAGCGAGCGCCACATGGTCTTGGGCAGTCAATGGTTGCGAGGCGTCAATTAACACGAGTGCTAAATCGGCGTGGGCTGCAGCAGTGCGACTACGTGCGACCCCTAGTTGCTCGACAACGTCAGTCGTATCGTCGGTAATCCCTGCGGTATCGATAAAGCGCACCGGTACACCGAGAATATCGGCAGATTCTTCGAGGGTATCGCGGGTGGTGCCCGCAATCGGCGACACGATGGCGCGTTCATGACGCAACAACGTGTTGAGCAGGCTTGATTTGCCTACATTAGGCCGACCCATCAACACCACCCGCGCCCCATCACGCAACACCATCCCAGTTCGGGCACCAGCCAACAATGCGTCAATGGTTGAGATTAATTGTTCGAGTGCCGTCATATCCACAGCGGTTTCGGAAACTTCATCGGGGAAGTCGATTCGCGCCACCACTGCCGCTAACTCATAATTAATCGTGGCGATGAACTGGGTCACTTGTTGCCCGAGCCACCCTTGGAGTTGGGCTTGCGCTTGCCCAAGGGCTTGGCTGGTCTGCGCTTGGATGACATCCATGACCGCTTCGGCTTGGCTCAAATCGATTCGTCCCGCCACATAGGCCCGCATCGTAAATTCGCCAGGATTCGCCATCCGCGCCCCACTCGCCAAACAACGCTGGAGAACAGACTCGAGGGCAATGCGGCCACCATGGCACGAGATTTCAACTACGTCTTCGCCGGTATAGCTCCGCGGGGCGCGCATCCACACCACCAATACTTCATCGATGATGTGATTTTGGGCAGACAGGATATGCCCATAGCGCATCACTTGTGGGCGCCAAGCGGCGACCCGACGCGGACGGTAAATTTGTTGCAAAATCGCCAAGGCATCATCCCCGCTGATGCGAATAATCCCAATGGCACCTTGACCGGGGGGAGTGGCTATCGCCACAATCGTGTCGTCATACTTCATGATTGTATTATACCCAAACCGTTACTCGCATCGACACATAATCACTGTATCAGAGCGACATTCAAAATCAATATTTCTCCATTCTATTTACAATACATACACAAATAATACACAATACCATTTTGCGGCATCGAGAATGCACACAAAAAAAAGAGTATGCTATGATGGGAAATTATCACCCCAAGCAGACTGAGGAGCATCCATGGCTGCCAAACGAGATTCTATTCGCAGTGTATGGCAAACATCTCGTGCTGAAACTAATGCGTGGTTGTTGGCACATCCACAGATTCATTGGTGGGTCAAGGTGTTACGTTTGGGATTATTTCAATTTGGTGTGGGGGTGTCATTAGCACCAATCACCGGCACATTGAATCGGGTCTTGATTCATGAATTTGCCTTGTCGGCAGGATTCGTGGCGTTATTGATGTCGATCCACTATTTTATTTCGCCAATTCGCACGGTTATCGGGCATGTATCTGACCGCAAGCGTATCGAAGGGCGCTGGCGTACCCCGTACATCATGTTGGGCACCATGTTGACCTTTGGTGGGTTGACCACTGCGCCATTTTCACTCGTACTTTTTAGTCCCGAAAGTCTGCTTAAAGGCAATATTGTCTATGTGATCTGTGTGGCGATTTTTGTGGTATATGGCGTGGGAGTCAATATTGTCGAAACCACCTATCTGGCCTTAGTAGGTGATATCACAACTGACAAAGACCGCGGCAAAACCCTAGCAATTCTTTGGTTAATGTTAGTAAGTGGAACGGTGGTAGGAGCGTTTTTTACGGGACTATCGTTGATAACATATTCACATTCCAAATTAATCGGGGTGATGCAAGGGAGTTCGATGGTGTTTTTGGTGTGTACCTTGGTGTCGCTATTTGACCAAGAGCGGTTACGCCCTGATGGTACACTCGTCAACGATGTAGTCCGGAAGGCTCGATATTCCCTCCAAGAATCCCTCGCCTTGGTATGGGCAGCACCGACATTGCGAAGTCTGTTTTTTGTCTTTTTTATTGCGACCTTAGGATTTGGCACCCACGATATTTTGCTTGAACCGTATGGTGCTGAAATTTTGCATATGAGTGTTACTGCCACAACGTTTTTGACTGCGCTGTGGGGGGTAGCGATGGTATTGGCGATTGTCATGGCTGGATTGTGGTTGTGGTGGGGCGGAAGTAGTGCCCGCTTGATTATCGCTGGCGGGATTACAGGAATGGTAGGGTTTGGCTTAGTTTCGATGAGTGGCTATTTTGCAATTGTCGGCGGATTCCAGTTCGGCGTTGCCACAATTGGGGTTGGGCGCGGCTTGTTTATCGTGGGGAGCATTGCCACAGTAATGAATCTGGCGGACCGCGATCATACGGGGTTGTTTTTGGGGATATGGGGGGTCGTGCAATCACTTGCCCAAGGATTTGGTACGATTGGGGGGGGCATTGCCCGTGATATGATTAAAGCACGTACCAACGACGCATTGTTGGGGTACGTGAGTGTCTACAGTACGGCAGGAGTGCTGCTCATCATCATGGTGATGTATATGGTGCTTAGTCGAATCGGCAATAAACTTGAAAACGGCGAAGTACGTTCGCCGTGGAGTGGACTCCAAGACATCCCAGCCGATCAAATATTGTATTAGGGGGGCGGAATGGGCTATCTACCGGCCATTTGTTTTGCCCTAGTGCTTTGGTGGGTAAGTACTGGCGTAATAATCGTGCTATATCGTCAGCCCCGTTGGACTTATGATGCCACCTTTGGGTTATTATCGGTGCTAGCAGCGGGGTGTGCGGCACTCCTTTTTCTTTTGCGTAATGACACCAGCATAACTGCGACCTACCTATCGTTTAGCGCGGGGACATTATTGTGGGGCTGGAATCTCGCGAGTTACTACACGGGCACAATCAGTGGTCGCCCGACCACGATCCCCCATACCCCGCTCACCGCCCTGCAACGCTTTCGTTTGGCGGTGCGCAGTGGGCTGTACCACGAACTAGTGTCACTCGGCATGGGGATTGTCGCGCTGTGGTGGAGCGTGGGTGTCCCTAACGTGAGCGGGCAATACACCATTGTGTTGTTTTATGTAATGCACCAATTAGCCAAACTCAATATTTACTTTGGTGCGCGCAACTTTAGCGGGGCATGGTTACCTGAGCATTTGCAGTACATCATGGCATTTTTTGGTCCAGCCCGCAATCATTGGTTTTTTGGGGTCTCGCTGAGTGTGGCGCTCACAATTACCACATGGACGATTATATCGGCATGGAATGCCATCGATCCTGCGCGGCAAATTCAAATGACGTTTTTAGGATTATTGTCCGGGGCTGCAGTTTTGGAGATTTTGGTGCTTATGATTCCTCCCGCATATTTACACCGCAGCCTGGCATTTCTCACCCATTTATCTGTTGCTGCTCATACCAAATCACGGTAATTTCGGATATACTGATACAGATATAATCACACCGTGATAATTGGTGGAGTATAACTATGGCAGTGATTTTGGCAGTCGACGAAGATGTCGTGCTCACTATGAGTTTGGATCTCCAACTCGGACATATTGGACACGTTGTTCGTCGCGCAAACACCATTGCCCTCGCCACGCAATATATCGCAGCACAGCAGCCACAGCTCATCATCATTGACCCAAGTGTCGAAGCGCAAGCCGGCTGGCAAATTGTCGAACAATGGGTCAGAAGCATCCCCATCATTATCATAAGTCACGATCCCACACCAGCCAGTGCGACCCGAGCACAGAGCCTCGGGTGTCAAGGATTCATGGCTAAGCCCTTCCCGATACGTGAGTTAGTTACAGTGCTCACCCCATTTATCCAACCAGTCACCCCCCCTCCTGCAGCTACAGACTCGCAACCAAAGGAAGAGCAGAAGCCCAAACGATCGACACGCAAACGGACGCAAAGCACCGACAGCCAAAAAACCATCCCCGCCAAAAATCGCACAAAAGAAGATTTGGGATTAGGCATGAGCGATGCCGATGAGTTGCTACTTGCAGGTCTACCGACTACTGCCCCTGAAGATGCTACACCTGAACCCAAAAAAGACTCATTAGGGAGCAGGCTACGGGCCGAACGCACCAAGCGCAATATCCCATTGACTCAAATCGATTTAGCCATTGGCGTTCATATGACATATCTCCAAGCAATGGAAGAAGATCGATTTTCACACCTCCCCCGTGGCCGGATGGCGGAAGAGATGATTACCAAATACGTACGTTATTTGGGAATGGATGTCAAAGGTGCGCTGGAGGAATATCAGGGCTTTCATTATTCTGAAGTTGTCGAGCCAATTACCGCGTTTGGTGCCGACAAATTGCAAAATTTTTCGTATGGCCGTTTTATTAGAATAATATTGGCGATTGCAGTGCTTGCAGGCATTGGCTATGGAATTTATATTGTCGACCGCAATCGTGTCAATACGGCGAGTGGTGGAGTAATCAAGTTTATCTTCCCCGATACGCCAACCTTGACCGCCACGGCGACGGCCGTCCCGAGTGCAACAGCAACAACTACCCCGACTATAACGTTGACAAACACACCATCGCTGACACAGACACCATCACGCACCGCCACCAATACACCAACGGCAACGCGTACGGCGTCAAGCACTCGCACGTTGCGGCCATCGCGCACGTCACGAATGTCGCGCACCCCAAGTGTTACTGCGACAACTTCATTGGTGCCCTCAGCAAGTATGACGCATACGGTCACACTTACCAAAGTTGGTCGCACACTCAGCCCGACAATCACAGTCACGCGCAAACCATAGGCATGGTTAGGGCCAAACCGACCAAAGGTCTGCGACAGTTGCCATGACCCAGCTTGCATATGGCTGTAGCACTGCGGCACTGCTCAACCCAGAGGTAACCCCTATTTGGGCCATGACACCGGCGTTTTGGCCCATTTGCATGTCAGCTGGGGTATCGCCGAGCATAATTGCATCACTCGGAGCGACACCAAGTCTGTTGCATACTGCAAAAATCTTGTCTGGTGCCGGTTTAGGTGCTATACCGACATCATCGGCACAAGCCACCGCCGCCACCAACTCAGCAACACCGAGATGTGCAAGTGTAGCCAACGTTGGCGCACGATTATCCGCTGTGGCCACAGCAATTTGCGCCCCTTTGGCGCGAATTGCCGTGAACAATCCGCGCACATCGACCAATTGGACTGCCTCACGCACCGGGTCAGGAGGTTGCCACGCCTGTTGCACCAGCACGTAGGCATTGGCAACGCTTACCCCGTACGGCAACATGATTTGGACGGCAATCTGTTGCATGGTGGCCATGCTGGCAATTGCGAGGCGCCCAGTGGGGTCAATGTGGGCAGTCACTGGATCATACCCGTAGGCTTCAGCAAACGCCAACTGTACATCATGACCAACCGCCGCACTAATCCGTTCTGCAAAGCGAACGGCCCACCGTCCCCACATTTGTTGAAAGTCAATCAGCGTGCCGTCTTTATCAAAAATCACTAATTGGGGTGCACGTTGCAACATGGCCTGCCTCACTGGTAATTCCGAAGCCTTTATTCTGCCAATACCAACACGGTGCGGGGGTCACATGCCACAGTCATCGTCGCATCGACGTGAGGGATTGCATGGGTTGCGTCATTAAACAAATCGACTAGCACGCGTTGCCCTGCGACGAGCAAAGTGACACGCACCGTGGCCCCCAAAAAAACGACATCTTGGACGGTACCCGTCAATTGATTGTGCAAATCTGGTGTCGCCATACGCAATAATTCGGGGCGCACCGCACATTCCACGCTACTGCCAATTGGTTGCGTGATTGCATCAGCCACTTGCCACACCGCATCACCAATACGTACCTGATGGGGAGCAACAACAGTAGCCGACAAAATATTGAGTGTTCCCACAAACGAAGCCACAAAACGCGTCCGTGGCGTGTTGTAAATTTCGTTCGGTGCGCCCACTTGAGCAACACGGCCGTGACTCATCACCACAATCCGATCCGACAACGCCATAGCCTCTTGTTGGTCATGGGTTACATAAATAGTTGTAATGCCGAGGCGGCGTTGAATTTCGCGGATTTCTTGGCGCAAATTTTCACGGATTTGCGCATCAAGCGCAGACAGCGGCTCATCAAGCAACAACACTTGCGGCTGCAAAGCCAAGGCACGAGCCAAGGCCACCCGTTGTTGCTGACCACCGGACAGTTGATAGGGATAGCGCGTGGTATATTCTGACATCGCAATTAAGTCAAGCATTTCACGCACTCGGGCATCGATTTTAGCCTTTGTGCGCCCAGAAACCATCAAACCAAAGCCAATATTTTCGGCTACGGTCATATTAGGAAACAACGCATAAGATTGAAACACCATCCCAATATTGCGTTTGTTGGGTGGTGTCATACTAATATCAACACCATCAAGAATGATTTTGCCCGCAGTGGGTTGCTCGAAGCCGGCTACCATTCGCAACGTGGTCGTTTTGCCACAACCACTCGGACCAAGAAACGACACAAATTCACCACGAGCAATTTCTAAATCAAATTGGGCGACAGCAACCGTCGCACCGAATTGTTTGCGGATACCCTGTAATGCTAAAAAGCTCATTGCTGTTCCTCATTCATCAAAAAATGCACCACAATTGCTACCGAGGACCCGCCATGGTCGCAGTCGTATTGCGCCCAAGCAGTTGCATAATAATTACGACGCCCCAGGTCAACAACAAGCTCAACACCGTAATTGCGGCAGGTTCGTACGCTCGGGCGCGCCCGATATCAGCAAGATACGGTGCAAATGCCACCGAATTACCTAACAAAAAGGTAGCCAACGTAAGTTCACCGATTACAATTGCAAACGTCACAAATGAACCATTGAGCACTGCGACACGAATATTTGGAAATATGACGCGCACAAAAATCGTCACCCAACCCGCACCGAGACTTTGTGAGGCTTCTACCAGCGTCCGTAAATCGATGGCACGTAACCCAGCATCAATCGAGCGATACATGTACGGCATCGACAAAACGATATACCCAGCCAGGAGCAACGCATATGTCCCTAACGTACTATTGGTAAACGATAATGGTGGGCGCGCAAAAAGACGCAAATAGCCAAATACCAGCACCACACTTGGGATCACAAATGGCACCAACGCGACGAATTCTACGATTGGGCGTAAGCGCCGTAAAAACAAATGCAACACCGTCAAGGTTGGGATGAGGAGTAACATACAACACAAAATCGTCAGTAAGGCCATTTGGGTCGAAAACAAAAAACTCGCCCCAAAGCGCGGGTCAGCAAACACTTTGTCATAGGCAATAAGCGAAAAAATGCCTTTTTTGGCTTTCAACGAAAAAACAAAAGTGGCATAAATCGGCAAAAAGAAATACAACACCCCCAGACTTACCCACAGCCATGACCAAAATCGACGCATCATTAGTAGTCCTCCTTTAGGCGCGCAACCAACGCTCAGCACGGCGTTGGAGCATGGTATACATGCCAATTGTAATCGTCATGATGACAATCATCCCTGTCGCCAAGGCGTACGCGAGCGCCTCGTTATGGAGCACATCGCCACTCATTTCTTGGGCAATTACATTTGTTACCATGGTGAGGGTCCCACCCGTCAACGCATAGGCGGTTGCAAAGGCACCAAAGGCATTGCCAAACAACAATAACGTCCCGGCTAATATTGATGGCATCAAGATTGGTAACGCCACATGTCGCCAATATTGGGCAGTGTTTGCCCCCAAAATCGCACTTGCTTCGCGCCATTCACGACGCAATCCATCGAGTGCGGGGGTCATCACTAATACCATCAATGGGAATTGGAAATAGACGTAGACAATCACTAAGCCGACATACGAATAGAGATTAAACCCATTTTTATAGAGATTTACCCCTAATTGTGTCAACAACGCCGTAACAATGCCGGTACGGCCTAACGTCGCCACAAACGCAAACGCCAACGGCACCCCACCAAAATTTGAAGCGACACCACTAAAGGTCAAAATTGCCGCTCGAATAGACCGCGGCAAGCCACCAACAGTAATTGCATATGCCACCAGCAGGCCAAGCAGTGCGCCAATAATCGCCGTGGTGAAACTAATGCGCAAGCTCATTGCGTAGGCTTCAATAAACAATGGATTATTCATGTCAGCGAAGTTTGCGAGAGTCCATTGCCCTTGTGCGTTGTGAAAGCTCTCGATGAGCAATGAGCCAGCCGGCAAAATCATAAACAGCACGGCAAACAACAAAAACGGCGCCACGGTCAAGCTAACGCCGACCCTTCGCCATTCAATCTGGCGCCACCATATTTGTGCGGCTCCGTTGTCCATGATATCCCCTTTTTTTCAAAAAATACGCTATTGGTATTATTGCAGAAATTGCTCGTTGAGGTTACCCCTCAACGAGCAATTATGGATTAATCCATCACGAATCAGCGCACTATTAGGCTTTCTTCTTGATTTCCATCTTGACGATGGTGTCCCATTGTTCAGTGATGACCTTCTTGGAAGCGGTCAACTGATCAAGGGTTGGGAAGACAGCCTTGGCCATCAAGTCAGCTGAAGGAATTTTCTTCAATACATCAGCAGGAACCTTTTTGGCGCTCAACATTGCGGCGAAGCGAGTGGGGATACCATAGGCCTTGGCCCAAATCAATTGCACTTCGTCTGAGAAGAGGTGCTCTTGCCACAAACGAGCAGCATGGGGGTGAGGAGCGTAGGCGCTGATGGCTTGGACGTACACACCACCGAACACGGGCTCAGGAATGATGACTTCAACTTCGGGATTGCCAGCGGCCGTGTCGCGCAACCCGAGTGCCAAGTATGACCACATTGGCAAGATTGGGGTCTCACCTTGGGTGAACAAGGCAGCTGAGCCCATGGTTTCGATCAAGGTGCCCGATTCCTTCAATTTGGCGAAGAAGTCGAGGCCTGGCTTGGCATCATCAAGGCTACCACCATTTGATTGCGCGGCGGCATAGATGGTTTGGATGGCTTGGTTTGAGCTGCGGGGGTCGCCGGTCAGCGCAAATTGACCCTTGTAGTCAGGCTTGAGCAAATCAGCCCAGCTTGCTGGTGAAGCTTTGACGACGTCTTTGTTGACGGCAATTGCCAACACGCCGTAGTAGGCACCGAACCAGTAGCCATCGGCATCTTTGAGTGAATCAGGAATTTCGCTCCAAGTTGAGACCTTGTAGGGTTGGAGCAATTTGGCATCCTTTGATGAAGGACCAAACGCAAAGCCGACGTCGATGACGTCAGGAGCCTGCGGACCGGTGTTGCCGGCGTTGGCTTTGATGGCGGCAATTTCGTCGCCCGAACCAGCGTCTGGGTTGATTTCATTGACCTTGATGCCATATTTTTTGGTGAAAGCGGTGATAACTTCACCGTAGTTCAACCAGTCGTGTGGCAAAGCAATGACGTTGAGTTCGCCTTCGGCCTTGGCTTTGGCAATCAACCCATCCATACCACCGACATCAGCAGCTGACAACGGACCGGGAGCTGGAGCTGGTGGCAACGCGGGCTCAGCGGTTGGGGCAGCAGTGGCGGTAGCTTCAGGAGCCATGGTTGCAGTGGCTTCAGGAGCCATGGTTGCAGTGGCTTCAGGAGCCATGGTTGCAGTGGCTTCAGGAGCCATGGTTGCAGTGGCTTCGGTGGCAGGAGCTTCAGGAGCCTTGGCACCACAAGCTGCAATTACTGCACCAGCACCAACAAATGCGCTGAGTTGCAAAAACCGACGACGTGCCAAAAGTTCTTTGTTGATCGACATGAGACCTCCTATTAGAAAATTTGTGTTGTGCAATGCAATTTGTTGCACCAAAGAATTTTATATTTAGTACATCAACACCTAAGTGCTATCGTGTTAGCAAAATGTTAATTTTTCAATTAATTGTCAAACCTTACCTCCACATTTGTGCTGCTTTCGTACGCCTCTACCTACTTCATAGCACA
>Ga0214917_10005002_pt1 | contig 14330 bp, 16 predicted proteins | sample LL_1208_BB_MetaG_FD_177983 | JGI IMG/M metagenome (GOLD analysis project Ga0214917, IMG submission 177983) | Freshwater microbial communities from Lake Lanier, Atlanta, Georgia, United States - LL_1208_BB | ecosystem: Environmental > Aquatic > Freshwater > Lake | place: USA: Georgia | collected... | reverse complement strand
GCATTGCAATTCGCGGTGGCGGCAGGGGCGGAGGTCTGGGTGACGTCTTCCAGTCCCGCTAAAATCGATCAGGCCAAGGCGCTGGGGGCGCGCGGGGGCTTTGATTACACCCGACCGGGTTGGGCGGAGACGGCGGAGCGGGAGGCGGGCGGCCTGTTTCATGTGCTGGTGGACAGCGCCGGGGGCAGTGGTTTCGAATCGCTGGTCGATTTGGCAGCGCCGGGTGGGCGGATCGTTTTTTTTGGCGCTACGCGGGGCAATCCGGGGGTGCTGCCCATGCGCAAGGTCTTTTGGCGGCAACTCAGCCTGCTCGGCACGACCATGGGGAGTCCGGCGGACTGGGAGGCGATGCTGGCGGCGGTGGCGGACTGGGCCATTCGACCGGTGGTGGGCGAGGTATTTTCCTTCGCGCGGGCCGCGGAGGCCTTTGCGCTTATGGAGCGGGGCGGACAATTTGGGAAAATTGTCCTGAAACCCTGAAGCGGCGGGGGCGTCCCATGTGGAGGTTGCCAAGTGCCGCGCGGCCTGCCTGCCTAGTCCTTTCTTCAGTGAAACTCCCCGCCCACCTTCTTCTTGTTGTTCTTCCCCTGCTTGCGACGGTCATGCCGGCAGCGGATTTTGGCACCCTGCTCGAGCGTTCGCCTTTTGCCCCGGCGGCCGGCCCGAAGCTGAATCCCGGCGATGCGGCGGCGGAGCAGGGCCCGCTGGAGTTTCGCGGTATGGCGGTGGACGAGACTGGCGCCTCCTACAGTGTTTTTGATACCACGCAGAGCCGGGGTTTCTGGATCCGCGAGGGGGGCGAAGGGCCCTTGCGCGTAGTTTCTTACAACGCCCAAGAATCCCTCTTGGAGGTCGAGCAAAACGGTCGGGCGGTGAAGCTCCAGCTGAAGCGGGCTACCGTGCAAAACGGCGCGGCTGCCATCCCGCATCCGGTCGCGGCGGGCCAGCCCGGCGGCCAGCCCCCTGCGGTGGGGCAGAACAATCCCGATGGCCGCCGACTTGAGCAGGTCGCCGCCGAGGTTCGCCGCCGCCGCGCCTTGCGCAATGCCGCCACGAAGCCTGGCCAGCCCGGCGCGCCCGCCCAGCCGGCGGCACCAGCCTCACCCGCCGCGCCTGTTGCCGAGACCCCCGCCCCGGCGCCGGCCCAGTGAGCGGAGTCCGTTTCGTTTCCCACGCTTTCTTTCCTATGTTAACCAACATCCGCCCCCGTCTGCCGCGTGCCGCCCGCCAAGGTTTCACCCTGCTCGAGATTCTAGTCGTCCTCGCGATCATCGGCCTGCTCGTCGGCCTCGCGGTCAAGAACGTCGACAAGATCTTCGGCGACAGCCAAGCGTCCATCGCCAAGATTTTCGTCAACGACTCGATCAAGACCTCGCTGGTTCGCTACCGTATCGACCTCGGTGATTTCCCTTCCACCGCCGAGGGTCTGGAGGCGCTGGTAACGGCGCCATCCGGCAAGGCTGATCGCTGGAAAGGTCCCTACATCGAGGCGAAGGGCGGCAAGCTGCCCTCCGACCCGTGGGGCGAGCCCTATGGTTATCGTTACCCCGGCACGCGCAACAAGGGCACTTACGATGTGTTCTCGAAAGGCGCGGACAAGGTCGAAGGCGAAGACGACATCGGCAACTGGTGATCCGGGTGCCCCGCGAACGCGCATTTCCCGCGGGTCGGCGGGGGTTCACGCTCCTGGAGATCCTGCTCGTCCTGCTGCTCATCGCCTTGCTCGGCACGGTGTTGATCGGCGGGGCGGTTTCGCTGCTCGATGCCAACAAGGAACAGGACCCCGAGACGGCGCTGCTCGCGCTTTTCCAAAAAATGCGCGGCCGCGCGGTGGAAACCGGGCAAATCATCGAAGTGGTCCAGTTGCCGGACGATCAGGGCTTCCTCTGGGGGACGGATGAAGTCGAGGTCCTGCCCCTGCGCGAGGGCGGTCCGCGCGTGCGCGTGATCAAGGCCGAGTTTGGCCGGGCCTCTCTGATCGGTGGACAGATCGAGGAGTATCCGCTCGAGCGCATGCGTTTTTATCCTGATGGTTCCTGTGATCCGGCCCGGGTGCAGATCCGGCTCAAGGATGCGCGCCGGGTGTTGGTGATCGATCCATGGACGGCGGCGCCGCTGCCGGCTGGCACGGGGGGAGGGACATCATGAGCCGTTTCTACCGTCGGCCCCACCGGGCCTTCACTCTCGTCGAGGTGCTGGTGGCGTTGGCCATCTTTGCTCTGGCGGCGGTCGCGCTCGGCGCGGCCTACGTCAACCTCATCCAGCTGCACGCCGCCTTGAAGGCGCGGGACGGCTCTGGTGACGACATGCAATGGGCGCGGGCGGTGTTGCTAGCTGAGCCTGACCGCGGGCTGGCCGAGCGCGGTGGCGATGTGGTGCTGCCCGACGGCCGCAGCGCGACCTGGCGGGCTGTCATCACGCCTACTGGGGTGAGCGATCTTTTTGATGTCGAAATTGAGCTTAACGCCCCGCCTCCGGCCGGTGGTGGCGACCTCGTGCGGACGCGGGCCAGGCTCCGCCTCCTGCGTCCGACCTGGTCCGTCCCGGCCGAGCGGGAAGAGTTGCGCCGCAAGGCCAAGGATCGTCTGAAACGCGAACGGGAGGCGCTTAAATGAACGCGGGCCGGACGAGTTTTCGTTTCCGCCGTGCGGGCGCCTTCACCTTGGTGGAGGTCTTGCTGGCGCTGGCCTTGCTTGGCTCGCTGCTGGTGGCCTTGAACGTCTTTGTTTTTTCGATGGCCGAGGTCTGGGGCAAGGGGCGGGATGAGCGGCTTTTCGGCCAGCACTGCCGCGCGGTCTCAGCCCATGTTGAGGATTTGCTCCGAGCCGCCGTGCTCGGGCCGGGGGGCGACGGGCTGGCGATCAAGGAGGTCAAGCAGGAGAACGGCGGTGAGACTCCCGAGCTGTGCTTCACGCTGGCGGACGGGGATCGCCTTCTGCCTTGGCCGAGTGCCGCGATCCCCGACGTGGAGCTCTCATTCACAGTCGATCCACAAGGCAAGGGGCTCATCCTGCACTGGCAGTCCGTCCTTGAGCTGCGGCGAGAACAGGAGGCGCCGCGGGTGGTGGTGGTGTCGCCTTTCGTAGCTTCGATGGGCTGGGATTATTACGACGAGAGTTTTAAGCGCTGGGAGACGGTGGAAGAGCCCAAGCGCGAGCCCGATGGCACCTACCTGCTGCCAAAGCGCCTGCGCCTGCGCTTCGCCTACAACAAACTCACCGCCGAGCGCGTCCTGCGCGTGCCCACGCACGGCGAAGGGGCCACCGACTACTGACATGATCTCACGCCCATTATTTCCCCGGTCGCGGCGAGGCTCGGTCATCGTCGTGGTGCTGGTCACCCTCCTGCTGGCCTCGCTCATGATCGTGAAATTCATGGAGAGCAGCGCGGTCGAACTCACCCTCGCCACCCGGCGAGCGGACCGCGAGCGGCTGCGGCAGGATGCCTACGGCGCGCTGGAGACGCTTCTGGCGGTGATGGCGGAGATCAAGGCGGCCGACGACGACCAGCTAAACGACCCTGGCCAGGGCTGGAACGACCCCTACTCCTATGCCGGCGAGTCGCCACGCGAGGGCGTGACGGTCAGCTACGCTTTCCAGGACGAGAGTGGCAAAGCCTCGCTGCCGAGTATGAAATTCGAGGAGTTGATCGAGTTGTCCCGCGCGCTCGGGCTGGGGGACAACGATGCCAAGCGGTTCGCCGACGGTTTGTTTGCTTGGAGCAAGGAGAACCACCAAACTCAGGACATTGAGGCGGAGGCTTCGCGTTACGAGCGCGACGACCCGCCCATCACGGTGCCGAAACGCTCGCTGCGGTCTTGGGACGAGCTCAAGGCGGTGCGGGTGGCCCGCGAGTATGTTTATGACGAGCAGGGGGTGCTCACGCCCTTCGGCGCAGCGTTGCGCGAGAATGTTTCCCTTTATGATTTTGAGGGCACCAACGTGAACTCCCTCGCGCCCGCCCTCGGCACGGCCCGAGGCTGGGATGCGACGCAGGCGCAGCAACTGGCCGGCTACCGGGCGGGAAAAACCGGGCGCAAGCCAGGTTCGCCCCCGTGGTTCCGCAGCATGGAGGACGTCACGGGGGTCATCGGGGCCAACGTGGACGTGAAGGGACTGGATGCCTCCATCAAGCTGCTGCGCGTGACCGTCACGGTGCGCGAGGGGGCTGCGTCCATGAGCCTGCAAGCCCTGCTTGGGCTAGCCAAAGGGGTCGCCTTGCCTGAGGTGGCTAAGCCGGGCGAAGCGTCGACTGCGGCCGGGGCTAATGGTGGCGCCGCCTCCGCGCAGGGGGCCGCTGGTAAAAAAAATCAAGCCGGCGCGAGCCAAGCCGATGGGAAGCAGACCACGACCGGGCAGGCTGGGCGCCGGGGCACGGGATCGGCCGGAAATGCGACTGCCGGAGCCGGCGGCACAACGGAAAAGTTGGACTACCCGTTTAGCATCCTTGAAGTCGTAGAAACCGCCGCCCCCCCGTCGATTCTTTCCCCGGAAGCCGAACCCACCTCACTTTGATGTCTGCCCTTACCCAATATCTGCCCTCCGCCCTGCCTCCGCCGCCGGTCGTGCTCGCGCGCGGCGACGCTTTTTTCGTGCGCCGGGTCGCGCTGGCCGAGGGCGAGCCGGTCGAGGCTCAGGTGACGCTCGCGCTGGAGGGCATGGCGCCGTTCCCGCCGGAGCAGCTTTACCACGGCTACCTGCCTGCGGCGGATGGCCGCTCGGCGCTGGTTTTTGCCGCCTTTCGCCGACGTTTTGACGCGCTGGAAACGGAGCTTTGGGAAATCGCCGCCTTGGTGACGCCAGATTTTGTGCCCCTGCTTTTGGTCAAGCCGGCGGGCGCGGGCGTGACTCTGCGGGTCGCCGAGGGTCGGGTGACGGCTCTGGCCTGGCGGGAGGGCGAGGATTTGCCCGAGGTGGTTATCGTGCGCACCGGGGGACCGGAGCAGGTCGCCGCTTTGCTCGAGGAAGTGCGGGCGAGGGCGGGCCTGACGGCGGAGGCTGAGCTGATTGAGTCGGTGGGAGATTTTACCCTCAGAGCCGGTGGCGAGGGCGAGTTTACCGTATTCGAGGGGGAGCGACTGGTTGCCCCCCTGCCGGTGGCGTGGACGGCGGGCGCGGACGTGCGCGATCCGGAATTTCTTGCTGCGCGACGCCGAGCGGGGGTGCGCGACCACTGGCTCTGGCGCGGTCTGCTCGGCGCGGCGGCAGTGCTGGCGCTGGCGGCCTTGCTGCAGGTCGGTTCCGGCGGCTTCGGTTTGCTCACCCGCAGGCGCGAGGCCCAGGTCGGGGCGCAGAAGCCGGTGGTGGCGCAGATCGACGCGGCCCAGATGCTGGCCAACCGCATTGCCGAGCTGAGCGAAAAACGCCTGATGCCTTTTGAAATGATGGCCATGATCAACCCTGCGCGGCCTGAATCGGTGGTGTTTCAGCGCCTCGTCACGCGCGGTCTGCTCGGCTTGGAGGTCGAGGCGCAGGCGGTGAATCCCGAGGATGTCGGGGCCTATGCCAACGCGCTGAAGGCGCTGCCGGCCTTGGCCAGTGTGCAGACCCGCGAGGTGCGGGCGCGCGATGGCGTGACGAGCTTTATCCTCGCCCTCGAGTTCAAGGCCGACGGTCTGAAGAAAGGAGGCGCGTTGTGAATCTTCTTCGTGCTTTCTTTCTTAGCCGCTTGTTGCGGGAAAAGCTGCTCTTGCTGGCCTTTGCAGGGCTGGGCGCGCTGATTTGGCTGAGTTCGGCGTATCATGACCTCAGTGCTAACCTGCGGTCCTTCCGCGCTGCCGAGTCCGAGTTGGCGACTCAGGCCGTCTGGCTGGGCAACCGTGAGGCGATCGAGGCGGCGGCCTCCGCGGCGGCACGCAATCTCGATGGCTCCAAGACCTACGACGCCACCTTTCTGGTGGCCGAGGTGCTGGGCATGGCCAAGCGCTCCGGCCTGAGCGTGGTCACCGAGCCGCCGCGCACCCAGCGCTCGGCGCAGTTCGCGGTGCACACGATGCAGGTGTCCATGCGCAAGGTGGACCTCGCGGCGGTCATCCGTTTTTATCAGGAATTAGCCAGCAAGGCGCCCTATCTCGGACTGGAGCAGATCTCGGTGCAGGGTGATCGCAGTGCGCCGGGCATGGTCAACGTCACGCTGCAGGTGACCTCGGTGGAGTTATTGGGCGATGCGGCTGGCCGGGCGGCCGCGCCGGCGAAAACCTAGCGCGTATCGGCTGGGATTGCCGCGGTTGGCGGGTGGGGCGGGACCGCTGGGCCCGCCGTTTCGGGATGGGCGAGCCAATCCGAATACCCGACCTTTCTAGAGCATTTCAAATGAAGTTATCGCCGCAAAGAGTCACAAAATTTCTCATCCTCCGGTGAAGCACTTCCGCGCGCCTATAGGCGCCTATAACGCTTCATGCGCGCTGGGATCTTCTGCGCCTTTTTGCGGCAATTCTCCGTTTCCGTTGGCTACAACTCTATTTGAAAATCGCTAAAAGAATGATTTAGCCACGGATGGACACAGATGAACACGGATTCAAACCACCCTTTCCTGATCTGTGCCCATCCGTGTTTATCCGTGGTTAAAGTTTAAAAGCCTGGGGGATCTGATATCAGGGCGCCTGAACCCGACCCCGCAGGATCCAGCCCAGCCCCGCCGCCAGGAGCAGATCGCGGCCGATCAAGACCGGGTAGTTTGCCTTTGTCTCCGCGCCGCCGAAACACCCGCAGGAGATGTCCAGCCCGCGCGCCCAGGCGCTGAGCAAGGCGAGGATAAAAATGACACAGAGTGCGAGCAGCAGTCCGGCCGCGACCTTGCGCCAGGCGTGATGATACAAGGCCACGCCCCCCACGATTTCCAAAGCGGGCAGGAAGTAGCTCCACAGGTAGGCCAGGCGATAGGGCAGCAAGTGGTAGCTTTCGATATCCGCGAGCAAGAGGTCCGGCCGCCAAAACTTGAGGGCCCCCGCGTAGATAAACAAAGCGCCCAGGACCCAGGCCCACGCCACGGCTACTTTTGATGCGCCAGCCATGCCTCCCACCCTCCTTTCAGCGTATAGACCTCTTCCATGCCCATTTCTTCGCGCAGACGACGCGCCACGTCGTGGCTCGCCTGGCATTGTTGACTGCTGCAATACACGATGACCCGACGCCCCGGACGCCATTGCTCCAGAACTCTTTGTATTTGACCGTTCCAGTCATCCTCATTGAGCGGGAGCGCTCCGCCGATACGACCAGCGCGATACTGCGTCTCCGGGCGGGCATCGATCCACAATGCGGTGTCGCCCACCGCCATGGCATCCGTCAACGCGATCTCCCCCTCGGCCAACACATCCAGATTCCAAGCGGGGCGATGAGGATTCAGCCACGCGTTGGCGGAGGCCAGCACGACGGACAAGCACAACAATCCGGCCAAACGTAGCCCGGCGACTCGCGGCGCGGACGATATCATTTTACATGCGCCAAAAGATAAAACGTGCGCGGCTTTTCACGGGGAAAATCGGTCGACAGTGTGATTCGCGCCGTGAGGGACTCGTCGGTGCTATCGGGAAAAAGTGTCAGGCGATAAGTCTTCCCGGGCTCGGTTTCCTCAAGCTGCACCTGCACCGCTGGATTATCCGTTTCAATCTTGGTTATATGCACGGCTTCGTCCGCGCCAATCCTTGCGATCACCGTCCTGGCATCGGGTGCCACGCCGCGCTTCCAGGCGACAAAGGCGGGTTGGAGATCAAGCAACTTCGGGATCAAGGTCTTCATCGTCAGGACCGTGGGCGTATCTGAATCGTCCGTCTTCACTTGAATGGTCTTGGTCTGAAGCCCCTGCCGCCCCCCGATCTTAAACTTGGCCACGATTTCTCCGCTTTCGCCCGGCGCATAAGTTTTTTTCTCCAATTCGGCCGTCGTGCATCCGCAGCTGGATGTGATGGCAGTGATCGAAACCGGAGTATCACCTGTATTCGTGAACGCAAAAGATGCGTTGGCCTCTTGGCTCAACGCCGTCACGCTTTGACTTAACTCTGTGTATTGCCAATTTAAAGCCGCCCAAACAGAATCAGGCAGGAACAAGGCGATCAAAAGAAGCCCAGATTTTCCGAAAGCAATAGGTGAAAATTTCATTACACAGCTATTATAGACGCCTCAGCAAACAAATCGACAAACGCGTGACGTAATCAACGTAAACGATGTTAAATACTGAAAACACTTGCCTCGAAAACCCTCAATCGAAAGCGACTTGATAATGACGGTCATCACTTTATTGGTAGATTGGATGTTTCCAGCGAACTAACGATGGGCGTGGGTGTTCTAGTCCAGTCCCAAAAGGCAGATGCCCTAGATACTTTCGTTCTTGCGCGCAAGTCGTCTAAGCTACTTCCTCTACGAAACATGATTCTTCGTTCACTCCCGTCGCCCATCCTCACCGATACAAATAAATCCGTGTCCTGTTGATAAACGACCGCCTCGGGTTGTTCATCCGAGCCCTTATCATGAAACGGAGAAGTCCCGAGTTCGATCTCACGGCCGCCCTTGGTGCGGATGCGAATAATAAATGAAGTTTTGTTATCGACGCGCTTGAGTTCCTTAAAACAAAAGCTTAATTCAGTCCCATCCGAGCTGTATATACGCATTGGCAGCCAATCGCCAATCTTATTACGTATAAATTCATCTTCCTCGAAACAAACTAACCAAAATTCTGATTGTTGGGATACAGGAAGCCGATACCAAAGATTCGCTGCGATCAATTCTGGATAAAATGCTAGCAAAACAAGCAGGTATCTAAAGGGGTTTTTCATCGTAGATTAACTTTATCAACTTTCCGGACATTCTAGAGTGCCAGACACGTCACGTAACGTGCCGTTATCTGTCACAGTTCCACCGAATGTAAGCTGAAGTAGCGTCCCTCCCCCTACGCTTACACTCCGTTTTAGCTCGAAAGTAGGTGTTGCGGTTATAGTAAAGGACGGGCCGCTACCTGTTGTAGGGCGAACCGGATTGAATCCGGTTATAGAGAAACTGCCCTCCAACCGTAATTTAAGGAGAAAGTCAATATTGGCCTGCGCTACCGCACTAGCCCCAACCGCAAACTTAAACTGAAACTCCCCAAAAGCTGAAATCGATGATTTACCTTCCCTATTTGCCGCTCCTCCGGCCCATTGGGCCTGCTCGCAGCATCCCCTATAGTAAGTAACATCCGCTTGAAATTTTGCCTTCGGCTCGAGACTGGAAATTCTTCCGGATATCGCCCCTTTGGCGCTGCTGACAAGAGCGGCGGCGGCACCGTCTTTCGCTTCGTTTAGCCTCTCAACAGCTTTGTCAATTACTTCGGTCACTAACTGTGCGATGAACTCTGCAGTCCATCCTTTACCCTCCGCAAGAGAAAGAATTACCTCACGAACTCCTCGTGAATCGATATTCACATCCGACACTGCACCATTGGCCAATGACTCAAGACCGTCCAAAACTCCGTTGGCTGCTTCGGTTACGCCTAGCAACCCAACCTTAGTGCTGGGAGTCGCTCCCATAATATCACTTTTGGAGATAAGCTGACCCGCACAGCAGATGTTTAAATCTGGGTTATATGGAATTCCATCTTCGCTTGATTCACTAATTTCGGCAGGCTGCGTAGGTTTGCAACACGCAGTTTCTGCAGGATCAGGCTCTGCACAGTGCTTGCCGCCGCAAGCGTCCGTGTATTCCTCGCCCACCCAGGCGCATTTTTCAGAATCCCAAACCGCACATGGATTGGGTGGATTTCCTCTTTCATCGCAATGACCATCTGGCTCGGCGCGGACAAGATGTGGACAGGCGTAGAGCAGCCAACACACCCCTAGCAGCGGGACTATTTTTTTAATATTATACATATTTCCCTTATCACACATTCAAGTGGATACCCTCTCCAGGGATCGTTCCAAATAGAAAATCTGCTTCGCAAGATAATCGCGCGCATAGAGATTCGTCGGATCGGCCATCACCGCATCGACGTTTTTGTCCTTTAAAATCAAAGACGCCTGCGCGTCAAAACGCCACTCCTCCGCCAGCGCGGGGCGGAGTTTGTAACAACGGCGCACCAGTTCGGCCTGAGCCTTGGCTTCCGCCATTCTGCCTTGGGCGAGCAAGTTGATCGCCGTCCAGTAGTAGGCTCCCCCGACCACCATCGACTCCGGCGCGGCCTCGATGGCTTGGGCGAAATACGGGAGTGCAACGCGGGGCTGCTTGTCCGCCATTAGCATGATTCCGGTTTTGACCGCCAACATGCCGCGCCCTTCGGCCGGCGTCCCCGGATCCTGAAGATAACGATCAGCCAGTTGCATTCCCGTTTGCCACCCTTTCACCGCGCCGCTGGCCCGGATGATAATGCCATACCACTCCCAAAAAGCGGAACTGGTCGACCAGAACCAATCGAGGCGGGGCTGCGCATAGGTCTCGAACTGCGCCACCACCTGACGAGCCCGGCCCAAATCGTAATATTGACGTCGATTCAACTCCAGCAACACGGCCAACGCGGCGGCGGGATGTTGCACGGTGGACAATTTTTTCTCGGCGATCTCGGCCGCCCGGTCCGCCGCCTGATCACGCAGTTTCACGAAGGAGTCGCCAGCTATGTTCAACTGTCGGCCGAGATCAAGCAACACCCGGTGGTCCGTTTCCTCGCGAACCAAGGTCTCCAGCCAAGTGGTGTCGGCCGGCTCCACCGCCAGTTTACCCGCTTCTGCGGCGCGCAGGGCGCGCAAGAGCGCCTGAGCGCGGAAGCGCGACGGCACCGCCGGATTTTTCGCGATCTCGCCGTAGGTAGTGTAGACCGCATTATGGTCGGCCAAGACCGACTCCATGCGGGCCAAGGCCCAGGTGCTACGCATCCATTGCACCCGGGTGGGTGGCACGCTCGCGCGAATTTGCTTCAGCATGCCGCGAGCGAGGTCGTAGCGCTTGGCCTCCATGGCGGCGAGGGCCATGCCGTGGATGGAGCGGTTGACCACGCCCTTGCCGTGCCGTTTGGCGAGGTGATTGGAAACTAGTTCCCACTGAACTTTTTTCGCCCCAGTGGCCAGAAGGGTGCGGACGTAGGCCTTGCCCGCCGCAATGACTTCGGAGGGAGCGGCGTTTCTAGTGCGGGCCTGTTGCAGGGCGAGCGCGGCTTGGTCGCGGGTCACCACTCCGGCTAAGCGCGCCTCTGCGCGCAGCATTTTCTCCAATTCGAAGCGGATGGCAGGGAAGGCGTTCCCCTCCGACTTGGACCAATCGGCCGCCAAATCCATCCACGCATCCCCGTGCGGCCGCATCGCCTTGCAGATAACTAAAACGGCGCGGGCGCGAACCGATGGAATCGCGGAACGCAGACCAGCCTTGTCCTCCCGCGTGAAGACCGCCTTGCCTTGGCGCGCCCGACCGCTGATCAGCAATGGCCAGGCCGCCAAGGTCTTGGCCCGGAACTTTCCCAGTAGCAGCGCTTCTTGCGCGCGGGTTTCCGCCTCGACCGGTCGGTTGGCGGCGAGAGCGATTTTGGCGAGGGCCTGACGGGCGCGGCTGCCGCCCTGCGGATTCACCTGCAGCGCCTCCTTGAAGAAGAACTCCGCCATCTCCCATTCGCCCGCTTGGTGAAAGGCCTCGCCGAGCCGGGTGGCGGCCACGCTCGGGCGCAGGGGGCGGGGACCGATCTCGATGCGACCGTTTTCCCGGAGATCGACCAGCGCTTGATCCGTCGAATCATCAAATCGCCCCGCCGCGCCTTTCGCCCGCTCCAAGGCCTCTCGCGCCGCCACAAACGCCGCATCAACCGCAGGCTGGGCGATAAGCGCCCGAACGTGTCCGAGCGAGGCGCGAAAACCGGCGCGCGGCTCGTCCGCGGGCAATTGCGCGGCGGCGAGAGCATAATACTCGGCCGCCTCGGCAAAGTGCCCCCGTTTCTTTTCATAATCACCCAGCAGGGCGGCGACTCGGGCGGCGTCGCATTCGGCACCGCTTCGCCCGCTCGCTCCTCCGGACGACGAATTCGCATTCAAATGCGCATCCAAAATCTCAAGGGCGTCTTTTCGGCGATGACGTTGAATGAAGTCCCGCGCCAAGGTCAGACGATTCGCCGACGGATTTTTTCTCCGAGCCGGTTTGGTTCGCTCTGATTTCATGATCGATGGGTATCAAAGTTTAACGGCCGCCGTCCTGTTTACAGGGCGGCGGCCGCCGAGATGACTAGTGGCCAGTTTGTCCCGTGAGGGCGTTCGGCTTCGGGCCTACGTTTGCGTTAACTGTAGCGACTAGATTTCCTCGGAAATTGTTCATGTGCAGTATTCCACCGCAAACCGCAGTTTGGGGTTACGCACGGCGCGCAAGGCATCCGCCAAAGTCGAAAAACGCTCGCGCTGCATTCGTTCCAGCAGGCCCTTGCTGTAAAACTCCCCCGGCACCGGAACCAGCTTAAGGCGCGCTCCCTCGAGACGACCTAAAACACTCAAGACCCCGGGTAGGGAAAGAGACGCGGTGGACGCCCCGAGAACCAAGCTTGTCTTCTTAAGGAATTGTCTCCTCGTATTCTGCAACACAAAGATTACGAACAGTAATTACTCGCTAATAGCGAGCGTATTTTTAAGCAGTATACAATGCAAATTCATATCTTTCTCGTTTTGTGTGTTTTAGCGCCTTTTTTTTCTGCCCCGTCGCTTCGCGGAGAGACCATCGCCTTTCTTTATGCCCTTGAACAGGATCTGACTTCATTGGTGGCGGCTGGAGCGACTGTGGCTAGGACGGAGACGGTTGGCGATCGCACCGTCCGCACCTATCGCCTCGGAACTCACACCGTCGTGGGGGCGATGATGACCTCGGGCCAGGCCGAGAGCGCGGTGTCCATTGCCACCGTGCTGGCCAAACATCGGGTGGACGCGGTGGTGACCACTGGCGTAGTTGGCGCACTGGATGACGACTTCCGCATCGGGCAAACGGTTTTGATCGACAAAGTCTTCGCGTGGCAGGCCGGTAGTCACCACGCCGGGGCTTGGACGGAGACGCCTCGTAGTCGCCCCAACCTACTGCTTTGGACCAAGTTCAAATCCGAGGTTCCAAGTTCGGGCGTGGCTTCGGGCGATGTTTTCATCGCGGACGATGCGGAGCGCGTGCGTCTCCGCTCAGTATCCGGTATGCCTTTGGTGGATATGAATTTAGTCGGAATCCAGATCGCCGCCACCGCCCATGGGTTGCCCGTATTCCATCTGCGCGTGGTAAGTGATCGCGCCGATGACCGTGCATCCGAGGATTTCCGCAAATTCGCGTCGAGCTATCGAGGTGAACTCGGCTTGCGAATAGCGGAACTGATTAAGGCGCTGCCCGCCGACGAACAATCTCCCGATTCTTATCCCGCGCTCAAGAATTTGCTGCCGGGGGTTGGAGCCGAAACAAAAGAGGCGAGCCGCAGTGCGGAGTGAGGATTTCGGCTAAACTCTGAAACCTGGCACTCCAGCCGTTCGTAGGGTGGGGCGTGACCGCTGAGTGCGCCGCTCCGGGAGGTGAAGCCCCTTTGAAATTCGCGGCGGGCCCGGCGGTCCCGCCCTACCTCGCCCCGCCTTGCTTGCGGATCAAACCGCGATGGCCGGATGGCCGAAGAGGCCGCGGTGTTTGATTGCTGCAACCACCGGGGCGGGGACCATGGTCTCCCACCGTTTGTCGCCGGCGCGGATGCGTTCCAGCACATCGCGTGAGAAGATATCGAGGATGTCGTGGTTAAACCCGACGATGCACTCGAGGTAATGGTTCTCCAGAAGGTGCTCGTAGAGGTTGCGCAGGTGAGGGGCGACTTGGACGTTGCGGGCGTTGATCAGGACTTCGCGGGCGAAGGGGGCGGCGCCGATAGCGGGCGGTCGCGGGGTGGTCCCCTCGGCACCGGCCGGGGGCACGGCGTGGTGGCCGGTGTCGAGGTAGCGGTCGTAAGCGGCGCGCTGCATCGGATACACGTAGAGGCGGACGCTGTTGCGGAACAGGCGGCCGAAGTTCTCGAGGATGCCGCCCTCGAGGTGCTCGTAATACCGCTCGTTAAAGATCTCGAGGAGGTTGTTGATGCCCATGGCGACGCCGATCATCTCCTTGGTGTAGCGGCGGAAGTAGGAGGTCAGGCGGTAATACTCGCTGTAGTTGGAGATCAGCACGGTGCAGCCGATGTCCCCCAGCATGTCTACCCGCGAGAGGAAGTCGGCCGAGTCGAGCGCGCCGTCCGCGAGCAGGTTGTTCATGGTGATCTCCATTAGCACGATCATGTCCTTGCCCTGCACCGCGGGCTCCTGGAGGAACTGCGCGGTGGCGCAGTTGATCATGTCCACGTTCACGTGGGTGACGGGGCGGAAGCTGCCGCGCTCGACCAAGATGGCTTTT
>Ga0214917_10005001_pt1 | contig 14332 bp, 18 predicted proteins | sample LL_1208_BB_MetaG_FD_177983 | JGI IMG/M metagenome (GOLD analysis project Ga0214917, IMG submission 177983) | Freshwater microbial communities from Lake Lanier, Atlanta, Georgia, United States - LL_1208_BB | ecosystem: Environmental > Aquatic > Freshwater > Lake | place: USA: Georgia | collected... | reverse complement strand
GGAATACCAGGTAGAATAAACACTGAGTAATAACACTGTTTATATGTCTTACAGTTTCGGAGCATTTTCAAAAGGCGCACCGAGTGATCAGCACTGCCGATGCACTCAAAAAGATGCCCAAGTCACCGAAGAGTCTTGGCGTTGCCGAGTCGCTGGCAGTTAATCTGGACAACGCAGCCGGTCTCGTCGCGCAGGAAGCGGAGCATGTGCTGACGCAGCAGCGTGCGTTGCACGAGAACGTGAATGCGGCATTTGAGCAACTGGTCCGTCAGGCGAAATTGCGTTGCGGTCAGCTAAAGTCCGAGATTGACACGGTGTGTGCGAGTAAGCATAAGCAGCTTGTGGCGCAAAAGGAAAGCCTGGATTGCGCGCGCGACAGTATTCTGGGCGCGGTCGCGCAAATTCAATTCCATCGCCGCAAAAACGACGGCGTGCGTGTGCTGCAGACCTTGAAGCGGCTGCAGCTGCTGCTGAGCAATGTGCGCGATCGCGAACTTGGTCTTGAGCCGGTGGAACGCGCCAACGTGGTTTTTGCGGGCGAGGTCGATCTTGCATCATTTGGCTGCGTGCGTCAGAGCAGCACAGATGTTGGCAAGTCTATCATTTCGGGGCTTTCGCGGGAGACGATTGTTGGCGAGACAGTGTCATTTGACATTCACGCGATGGATGTTGCGGGCGCGTGCTCCACGTTGGGTGGCGATGTATTTCTTGTGTCGGTGCGCGCAGACGCGGAAAGTGCAGCTGCGGTTGTGCGGGAGAAAGCGAACGGCTTGTACCATGTGACGTTTACGCCAACTGTGGCCGGGAAGCACATTGTGGCAGTCACGTGTACCGGGAAGCATGTCCATGGCAGCCCGTTTTCTGTGCTCGTTCATCACAGAGGCACGCGCTTGGAGGATGCTGGCGCTGGCAGCTGTCACGATCCAGAGACGGCACGGCAGACGTTGACGTCTAGGCGCAAGGGCAAAGCCGACGATGATGCCGATACGGCGAAGCGGGCTTGAGTGACTCAAGACGACTGAAACAAGGACTGAAGAACGCGCAACGACTGACTGAAGACGACTGACTGAAGACCACGCAACGACGACTGACTGAAGACCACGCAACGACGACTGACTGAAGAACACGACTGACTGAAGACCACGCAACGACGACTGACTGAAGAACACGACTGAAGACGACTGACGCAACAATCAACGATTAACGAACGTACTAAAATTTTCATGTTTCTGATTTATTTTCGAAATGACTTTAAACACATCCGAAAAGAGTGTATGTCATTGGGGGAACTGCACAAAGATAATGAAAAATGGTGCAAATAATTTTTGCAAGAAACACAGATGTTCCGAACGTAGATGCCGATATTCCAGAGAATGCCGCTATCATTTCAATTATTTCAACAAATCTCCTGACAATGATGAATGTTGTTCCATCAGTTGAAGCAGTAGGGTGAAAATAGCAACCATCTAGTTCGACATTAAATGCCACCTGTGGTCGATTTGAAATTTATGTACGCAAATAGAGATGCAAACCAATATGATGGCTCGGCAGGTGCTGAATGCCTTATTTCAGCAAATATAAAATACAGTTCTATATTATGCCACCTGTGGTCAATTTGAAATTTATGTACGCAAATAAAGATGCAAACCAATATGATGGCTCTGCAGGTGCTAGATTCCTTATTCCAAGGGCCGCTGGCGCATATTAAAGTAATTGCGTGGGACCTAGACGGAACATTGGGTCTGATGCCTGGATGGGACGGAGAGATGCCTGCCTGCAATTATGTCTTGTCCTGCCAGCATCTCACAAGTATCCTGGCGCACCTGTCGAGCAAATACACCGTCCACCACGTGCTGGTCTCCCGCAACGGCATATTTTGCGGAGAGACTTTTGCCGATGCCAGCGGCGAGTTTGTTGATCTCGGGTTTCACCGGGTGTTGTCGTGCTACCGAGACCGCGAGCACTCAAAGGTTGCTGCGCTTGATCCGTCGCACTCGGTGCTACTTATTGACGATCAGATTGCCGAATGCGTGTCGGCCGCAGACGACGGCGCCGTGGCTATGCACGTACGGGAGCCGTTCTTGCACGCCATACAGTCAGGAAACTTTGCGCTCATCAGCAAAACGCGGTTGTTGTGATTGAATTGTGTGATTGAACTGTGATTGATTGAATTGTGATTTGTTGTGATTTGCTGTGATTTGTTGTGATTTGCTGTGATTTGTTTTGATTTGCTGTGATTTGTTGTGATTGGATTTAATGAAGATTATCAAAAACAAAAATGCCCAAAATCACCCAAAAATAGGAAACACTTCAAAACAATTACGTGAACCATGTCGGGAGCCTTCATGTGCAAGGTAACGGAGGCTCCAAAGATTGACCACGTTGTGCGCATTGTGCGTAAGGCATTTGGCGCGAGCAATGCCATCCACATTCCGGTGGACAATCCCGTGTCGATGGACCGCACAAACATGCACCTTCTGCAACAGCAGCGCTACGTTGTTTCGTTCAAGGCAGACGGCACTCGGTATGTGCTGGTGCTCTGCATGTACAAAGCTCGCCCCTTGGCCTGCATGGTGGACCGTGCAGGCAACGTCTTTGCATTGTATGTCACGGCGCCTGCCACACACTTTGTCAACACAAGTGTATTTGATGGCGAGCTGTGCGCGTGCGTTTCGGGCCACAATACCTTCGACTTTGTTGTCTTCAACGCCTTGATCGATCAGGGCGCCGCGCTGCACGACAAGCCGTACATCATGCGGCTGCAGCACGTCCGCAACAACTTCAGTGCCGAACCAGTTCCGGCGGACCGCCGGTCGCGCTTCCAATCATTTATCTTTCCGAATTCCCGCCGCCTGAACATTTTGCGCAAGGAGTGCGAGATGGCGGAAAACACGCGTGCTTTGCTGCTCAACACTGTGCCGCGCTACAAGTATGATGGCGTCGTGTTCACGCCGGCGGATTGCAGCGTCGTGCCTGGGCGCGATGAGCAGATGCTGAAGCACAAGACCGACAATCCCATTGATGTTCTGCTGGTGATGCGCGACGGGGTGAACTCGGAAATGTTTGTCGACAACAACGGCGAGCTTGTGCGGCTGGCGGACGCGGTGGGCATGCCGATCACGTTCGATCCGAGCCGGTCCGAGCTGTTCCGCGATATTGTTGACGGCGCGCAGGTCTATGCGCGCGAGTTCCGCGAGAACAGGCTGTTTGAGCATGTCGTAGAGATGGATTGCGCAGTCAACAACGGCGCGCTTGAACTCAGGTTTATCCGGTTGCGGCCCGACAAGGATGGGCCGAACAACACGACAACTGTTTTGCGGACGCTGCAAACCATCCGCGACAACATTCAATTATCCGAAATTTACGAGCTTGTGTCCGTTCGCAAGCCCCGCATGCCAGGGCAGCAGACACTGTGAGAAAGTGCGCAGAGATCTATCCTTATATGATTTTGATTGTTCATGTGAGATTTCTCTTGATGTAATGAAGAACAGCCATGAATCATTTGTAACCGTCCCCACTCAGGAATATGGCGGTGGTGGAATGCAGGAATATGGCGGTGGTGGATCGCTGCAGGACGTCGTCAGGGCAACTCCACCTGCGGGTGCTCGACCTGCGTGGTTCGCGTTGACGTTTCCTAGCACATCAGCATGTTGGCCCACAGCAATGTCCTGTGATTCAAAGGACCCCTCAGAGTCGGCGTCGTTAAAAGTAAAATCGCCTACAATTACTCCTACAGCACCAGGACCTGTCACAGTGATGCTACCGATTGAAATACGATTCGCCATCTCGTGCTTGTGGTGAAGAACAAATAAAAGAATGATGATACTATTTTTGTGCTGACGTCACCTGACGTCAGTGTAATGTTTGTGATGACGTCATATTACTGTAGCACCGACGAAACACATGGGCAAGTCCATGCACATTGGAACTGGCGTGACGCGCAAAGATGCGGCTAAAAATTGCCAATTTGAATCGAAGTATCTTGAGTACAAGCCTCCAGGAGCAGAACATCACATGACGTTTGACACAGCTGAGCTTCGGGCTTTGCTGAATGATCTTCCGGCTACACAAACGGAAGAAAATGTGATGCGCACGCGATTCTACGGGCTGCTTCTTTCGATGATTGATCCGAACAATGAAGCCGAGTTTGTTGCGTTCGATTATTGCTGATTTTTTTGATGGATTTGCAATCTGTAAGTACATCAATCAGTCTGCCAAGTGAAAGATCTCGTTTGGATAGTGCTGCGCAATCGATAAAATCTCGCCAAGATGAAACAGCAGGATCCGTTTGTTCTCATTTTCCGAAAGCATACACTCCGGGTGCTGGTATCCTTGAAATCCTTTGCGGTGGCCGTGCATCCAGCTTGGTGTTGTTTGACTGGTCATATCATTCTCATCATCATCCTCGTTCAGCGACCTTGGCGTGAGCCCTTGAACCATAAATTTTGTAAAAATAGCATCAATATTTTGCGCCACCGCCGATCCAGGCTTGCCGTTCAGGTGTGTAATGCTGTTCCACTCGCCAAGATAGTCAAAATTTGAAGTAAAATCGTCAAATGCACAGAGACAGTCCGCGTCGCTGAAGTCTCTAGAATCTCCAATTCGGCTGATGCGCCGGGAGAATGCGTTCCCCACGCATGACACGACGCGCTGCGAGGGAAAATAAAAAACCTTGAATGCCGGAATGAGACGTAGATAGCAGACACAACCATGACATATCGCCACGTGCGGGCTCTTCTGCGTCTACACGATATTCCTTGCGGTCCGGGCGATTGCCACGTAGCAAGCAGGCGTCTGGCACAGTTGCTGCCAGGGTCGCATATGAAGACGGGGTATCTTATTGTACATGGAGTAAACTGGGTGATTTCACACAGCTGGATTGTAACAGACAGCGGGCAGCGCATAGACCCGACTCTGGGGCAGCTGAACGAGGATCTTGCCCCCGAAGACGGCGTCCCGGCTATTGGCGTGGATGTGACCACGACATCGCGTGGTCGGCCAATTGAGTATCGCGTTTCCACATCTTATGGAACACTGGAGTTTGATTAGTACTCCTATGGTTTGATTGGTAATCTTAAGGAAGACCGCTTATGGAACATTGTAGTTTGATTTGTAAATTTGATTAGTTAAAGATATTATATTATAATGAAGTTGCTTTTTGTTCTGGACGAAACGTGCTGAATGATCTAATTGATCAAGCCACTTTTGACAAAACACCATATTCGCCTTTGTGACGAAGCACAGCAAAATAGATCCAGTACAAGGGACCGAGAAGAACAGCCAACGGAACGCCCGCAATCCGAGCATTCATGTTCCCCCCAAGCCCGAGGCAAACAAAACTGGCCACCAATGATATAAAAATCATCACCAGCCACCCGTACAGGATAACATTTTCAGGATACCATTTCACAGTCTCTTTGTCGTCTCCGTCATCAGCTAACTGCCAGCCCCGAACAGTCCTGTCCTCCGCATACACAAACCGGCTCATGTCGTTCGACTTTATAACGGTGTTTCTCTCGTTGTTTCCGTCGGTTGACTTTAAAAAGGTGTACATGCCAGTCTCATCGTCCATCCCGCCTGCATTCGTGTCCGTTGGCATCATGTTGTCAGGCGACCTGGCGCGCATGTCCCATATGTTGTCCATCCCGTCTGATATGCCACCTGGTTCGCTGTCCACCTTTGTCCAATTTGACATCTGCTCGCCATTCGGCACATCGTCCATCTTTTTGTTTACTTCGATCGCTTGTCAAATTATTTTGTCCAAAAAATGTAAAAATATCATATCATATTACGCCTTGTCTCGTAGCACAAGATACATGCTTATTTCACCCAGTGTCATGCCGATGCGCGGTATGAGCGTATTCATGGAGGCGCCGTTGCGCATAGCACTGTAAAGTTGGCGCTTCAGCTTCATGGACAGTCCGTCGATGGACGATAGCAAAGCGTCAAACTCGCGCTGATCCTCCGGACGCGGTCTCTTAAAGTCAAGCATGTTTCATCGACCAACCAAATTGTAATTTTTTTATGCTTCATGTTTTTTTTTTCAATCACGTGGCAGTGGTCCTGGAATATCCAAATTCGATCACGAATTCAAGATCTCGGAAATCTCGGAAATCTCGGAAATGTCAGATATCGTCTCGGAAATGTCAGATATCGTCTAGGAAATGTCAGATATCGTCTCGGAAATGTCAGATATCGTCTCGGAAATGTCAGATATCGTCTCGGAAATATCAGATATCGTCTCGGAAATGTCAGATATCGTCTCGGAAATGTCAGATATCGTCTCGGAAATGTCAGATATCGTCTCGGAAATGTCCGAATTCGATCGCCTGCTCGTTGACGTTCGCACAGCAGCCGAAAACGGTCCTTTGTCGCACGCGCTGTTGGAGCGAGCATTCCAGCTGGCCACAACGCCTGCCATGGAACACGCCGTTGCAGATGCGGCATGGCCCAAACGCAGCCCGGGCGAGACGGCGCGTAAGCTTGCGCCGTTTCTGTGGGACGAAGCCTGAGTACACATTTGATACGTTTATTACGGTCTAGTACAATCTAGTACAATCCATTACATACGAGTCATTACAGCCTGGCCATGCGCACCTTGTGCATAAAGATGCTGGACAAAATGATGTTGACAAACGGACTCATCCACAGGAAGCTAGACGCGGTGCCTAGCTTTGGCAGCATGTCAGCGTCGGCAGTCGACAGCCCAGCCAGCCTATTTTTCGCAATGCCGGCGTTCAGTTTGAACATGCCCACTGCTGTCATGGTCACAGAGACAACCCACATAATCATCCAAAGAAGCGGGAGAACCAGCGCAACGCCTGCGGCTGCTTCCAGGCCTGCGCTTTGGCTGCCGGAAAGGTTGTTCTTCGTCTTTTTCGTCGTCGATTTGTCAAGCCCCATGTACTCCCCGACAATTTCGGAAAAAGGGATTCCCATCATTCGAAACACAGCAGTCATGGTTGCTGATTTTCTGTTATATACATGCCACTATTTTTTTTGATCGACACGAATGCGAACATGCGGCTGGTCTTTTACAGCCCAGTTATACGCACCTTGTGCATAAAGATGCTGTGGATAAACGGATGTTAACACCTGGACTTATCCAGATTGTACAGTCTGGCAGCCTGCAGCGCAGCCAGCTTGTTTTTTTGACATTCAGTGATTGTTATTGATTTATTTTTCATATGACAGCTACTTTTTTTTCACCTCATGTCTGCGGACATCAAGAGCTGAGCAGCCTTTTGCAGCCGCTTTTGTCCATCACCATCATTTCGAGCCAATGCTTCCTTTTGCAAGTAAGCGTTTTCCAGCAGAAGCATCTTGCGCACTATCGCTTGCGCGTCTTTGGTATAGCCAATGTGCCAGTCAACCGGTTTTCCGTTCAGCACAAACGCAACTTGTGGAACGCCGCCTGTGGTTGGGTGCATGTACTTGTGCCGGCCGGCTGTTTCGGCGACATTCACCTCGGTAATTTTCACGCCTTGCGGAAGCAGTTTCTTCACTTTCGGCCAAGCGTTTGGATCTGATTTGAACTTGACGCAAAACGAGCATTGCGGCGAGAACAACAGGACCAACTCGGGCGCGTATGATGCCGTTTCGGCCATGACAACCGGGTCTTCTTTTGCCATACACCCTCGAGTCGAATTTTTGCACTGGACAGATAGATTCAAGGCGCGAGTGCTTAGCATCCATCCTACCTGTCTGGCAATAAATTTTTTTCGTACTTCACCGAACATAAATCATCCGCAATGGCCGCTCCCTTTTCCATGTGCTACGTTCCAATGTTTATTCCTTCGGAGCTGTTGAGACAAATGCAACGGCCGCCAGCTGCGCCTGCAAGCAACGATGCGCTTGCGGCGCTTTCGAGCGAAGACGTCGAGCGTTTTTTCAACACCTTGGGCGATGATAACGATGTCGATGACCACAGCGATGTCGACGACGACAGCGACGACGGCGTCATTCTCCCGGACATTGAAGACTTGCGCCGCTTTACGCGCTGCTTTGTTTCTATGCAAAATTCCGGCCAATCTTGTGCAATTTGCCGCGACCAGATGCAACAGTACCAGATCATCCGGCAACTTCCGTGCCTGCATGCGTTTCACCAGACTTGCGTCGACCAATCTCTCGAGAGAAACGCTCTGTGTCCTCTCTGCCGGCAATCGGTCATTCGCGCAGGATCGGTCGCATCGTTTGGCGCAATTCCTCGGGAGTTTTTGGAGGGTCGAGCTGTCATGAGTTTCAGGCACTCCACTCAGACAAACCTTATCCTCTCAGACATCTGTCACAGTCCAGCGTGCTGGCATCGGTTCCGATGCAGATCTACCTACCAGCAGCTCCGGCTCTTTCGTCAGTTTCGCCAGCGAAGCGGTCTTGTGCGGGCGGTCCTTGCTAAAAACAGTCTTGAAAAGCGCGCGGTCCTTATCGGAAGTGACAGGTCTGAACAGCGCGCGGTCCTTGTCGGAAGTGGCATTCCTGAACAGCGCGTCATCCAGAGCAGCTTTGGAGAGCGCAACGTGCTCCTTGTCCAGGAGAAACTGTATGGCTTTTTTTTCATCCTCACACATCGGTTGGGCACTTTCAGCCACCGGACAGCACGCCGCCGACGGAGAATCAAGCGCAACCAACGCACCTGCCACAAACGAAGTGCCGTTTCCTCGTTGGCCCATGACGGGACATGCATACAATGTTTGCTGGTGAATGCCACAATCTTTTAGCACGCACACCAGCGTGATTCCTTGCTGTGCCATAGCCAGCGCGTCCTGATAGTACTTGGTCTGGCTGCGCGTTATGCATGGCGGCTGCTCCCCGACGCTGAGCGGCTGGATTTTGGCTTTTTGGTTATTGTCGGTCGTGACCAGCACGGCAAGCGGGGCCGGATCCAAGCCGTGATAGAAAATGTCCTCCGGCATGAACGCGCACGGTAAATGTGCTCGGTACTTTATCTTGCTTGCCGCGCTGCTGAAAGGCATTTTTTTTCGTTCCTTACTCTTAGACATGGTCGACTTTTTTTTCAACCCCAAAATAAAAAAATAAACAAGTCGTTTTTTTTGAGATATTTTTCAGGTAGGTTTGAGATGTTTTGCGGACGATTACGTTAGTTTTGAGATGTTTTGAGATGGTTTGAGATGTTTTGAGATGGTTTGAGATGTTTTGAGATGTTTTGAGATGTTTTGAGATGTTTTGAGATGGTTTGAGATGGTTTGAGATGGTTTGAGATGTTTTGAGATGGTTTGAGATAGTGTTTTGTAAGTAATGTCGTCTGTGTAATAATCACTTTTGTAATCATCCATCGATTTGGAGGTGGGTCATCATCATCAAAATCATCTTCTTCATTTTTGTTTGTGTCGTCATTTTTCTTTTTTCGTCCTCTCCTTTTAATCTTCCTCTCTCTCTTTTTATGAGTTATCCACAGCATTGCCGGCCAACATCATTAGACGTTCATACACCAATGGCTGGCCCTTGAGCCACTTGACAGCCGCATCGCACACCCGCGTCGCCACCATCACGCTGGATTTCTTGTCGTCATTTGTCGCGTCAACGTTGATGTACCGCCTTGTCAACACAACAACCGTCAACGCTGTCACCCAGACAGTATCGGAGCCCACTTCGGCAGGCACAGGCACCGTCACGCACAGCAGGCCCATCAACATTGGGCTCAATGTAAAATAACCATAGACCGTCTGCCGCGAGGCAATGTTCGCAAGATGTGCCGAAGTCCAGACTTCGCGTGGCGGCCGAGGCTCATCACATGCAACTGGCGGGCTTCTTGTAACTGTGCCGAATCCGACACTCTTTGCCGGACTCTTGGTCGGCCCGCCCTTCGTCAAGTAGCAGCCAGCACTCTTTAACGTTTCGCCCATGCTGGCACTCTTCAAAGTCGTTCCGCCCTTTGTAGGTCCGCCCATGCTGGCACTCTTTGAAGTCCCGCTCGAAGAGATGGTTTCCGTCTCGTCCGTAATCTTGACCTCAGTCTCGCTTCCGTCCGCTCGCACCGCGACAAACGACGTGTGTGGCGATGCGATCGAGTACTGCACCGCCAGCCGCACCACGGCCTGCTTGATGGCCTCTGGCGTTGCGGGCGTTCCAGTCTTCCCGTCGAGCAGATCGCGCACCAACATGTGCGCTGCCATCTGATGCACGTGCTGGCCGCGCAGCATGTTGGCCGGGAGCGACACCGTTGTGGACAGCAGCCCGGAAGGCGTGGTGGCATGCATCGTCACGCTGATCGGCATGCGGCCAGAGGGGGGAACGATGGCAAACACCGTCAGGCGCCGGTTCGAATGCACCGGAATAAGCCCGCAAGGAGCCTGCTGCAGGGTCGGCACCTCGCGGTACCCAAGCAGACTTCCAATGACAGTGGCAGATGCCGCCTCGTAATTCCAGACGCAGGTCATAATCAGCTCAGGCTGCAACGCCAGCGACAGCATCCGGAGCACATACGTCTCGATGTTCTGGCTGTGCAATACAAAATCAAACGTTCCACCGCCGTGCTGCGCAATGCCCCGGACAAGTTCCTGGCTGACGCCATGGCCGATTCCAAGCGCAAAAAATCGCATGCGTTTGTGCGCGTTCTTAACGATGGCAAAGACCTCTTCCGTATTCGTCACTGCGCCGTCCGTGAGCACAATGACCTGGCGCGGCAAGACGGGCGCAACAGCCTCAAGCGCCTGGAGCGCCGAGGCGAGCTCCGTGCCACCGAGGGACGCGTCCATCTGCTCAATGTGCTTGAGGGCCAGGGCTTTGTTTTCGGGCGTCGCGTTGAGCGCCTTAGGCCACATGAATGCGTGCGAAGTGCCGAAGCTGAGAATGTTAACCATGGTGTGTGCTTCCAGCTTCTGCACCAGTGCGTTGAGCGCAGCCTTGGCGTGCTGCATGCAGCCACTCATGGAGCCGGAACGATCCACCACGAGAACCAGCTCCACAGGCTCCTCCTCTCGTGTGATGTCTGGCATCAGCGTGACCATGACGGCGTGTGAATTTGTGGTGTCACACAACTCCACCAAAGCAGTCGGCTCGCGAGATGCTGCGCGCGGCCGGACAAGCAGCTCAACGTCGCGGTCCAGGCCGTCAAGCGTTGCGGTCACGGTGTCGGCAGCGTCGGGCGCTGCCACCAGCGCGTGCGTGACAGACAGCAGATCAAACTGGCCACACGCCGAAATCACCGAAAAGCGCATCGTGACGCCTGCTTTTTCGGTGGCCACGCGGCCAGCGGCACGAATCGGATCCCGCTCGGACGCCGGGTGATAGCGCGGGGCAACAAACATGGGCAAGATCAAACGAGCATCGTCCGTCATCGGCATCATGTAGCTGATGAGCACTGTGCAGACAGTGCCTTCTGGGATGCAGCCGATAAACACAGTAAAGATGTCCGCGCGCTTCTCTTCCAGCAGCTGCGCGCTCTTGCCAGCTGCAATGGCCTGTTCAAAAGCCGCGCGCGCAGCCGCGCGCTCCTTCACAACAGCAACGGTGACCACGCCGTTCATCTCAAAACGCATGCCGACGACCACAGCACCGGCAGGCACGGGCGTCGAGTACTGGAAGACAACCTCGCCTGGAATGCAATGCACAAACTCCTGCTGGACATCAACATGGCCAAAGATGGGTGCTGCAATCTGCCCGTTCACGTGGACACGGCACGGTGCCAGCAAACGACCTTTTGGACACTTCAGCATGATGTTGGTGAATGATGACGAGTTTACTCCCGACGTCAATTTAACGTAGTCCAAGATTCACGCTTGAGGTCGGACGAAGTCGCGGACGAAGTCCAAGATTCGCGTCTCGGACGAAGTTTTTCAATCTCGGACAAGGATAAAAGTTTGCTCCTACGTCAAGACAACGTAGTTCAAGATTTATGCTTGAGGTCAGATAAGTCGCGGACGAAGTTCCTAGACAAAGTTGCGTGGTCTTGGACTTTGAGATAGACGAAGTCGCGCCTCGAACAAAGTCGTTTAATTTCGGTCAGGGATCAAATTTTGCTGTAATCACAGTCTTGAGTTTACGTTTCCTTTTAGAACGTTGTCCAAGTTCCACACTGCATATCTCGGACGAGGTACTCGGACGGGGTCTCGGACGAACTGTGGTTCATAAACTCGGACTTTAATTTGTTCGAGGCTTTCTACATTTAACTTATAACAACTTATAACAGTTGAACAACAAGGAACTTTGTTCGATGTAGGAGGATAGGACGATTGAAAGTGCCGCACACGTAGAGTTACAAATAAGTGCTGGAATTTTTATTGATGACGTCATGAAAATTCTCGCACGGTTTTTTTGGGCCGCTCCAATGCTGCGATCGGCTGTGCGTCTGCTGCCAAATCTTCAAATAGCTTCTAATATTCACACACAAATGGGTGTTTGGCCGCGATTGCCATCCGCTGCTTCCATACTGCTGCTTGCAGGTAACGTCGGTAATCCGGAGCACATTGATGTCGGTGGACCGCAAAGCATGTTTAAAACTCCACGACACGGCAAACATTTGCAAGTTTTTTTACAAGACGTCAGCTCGCGCTTCGACCAGGTCGTCTACGTGCCAGGCACCAGTGAATACCACACGTCGGGCTGGACCACGCGGGACGAGCGACACTTGGAACTTCTCAATCTCGTCGCGCAATTTCCAAACGTGCATCTGCTGGACAACAGCACGCAGCTTGTTGCCGACGGGCGTGTCGAGGTGGTCGGTTCATGCCTGTGGGCTCCTGGGTGTGAGACGCAGCATCGCATTTGCACAGGGCCACACACCACATTGGACGCACGCACCATGCGTGTTTGGCACGCAGCGGCGCGTGAATTCCTTTCGTCTACCATCCACAGCCTGTACCCACCCGGCGTGGTGGCTCGTGTGATCGTGACCCATTTTGCTCCTCCCCCTTTTTTGCGTGATCTGATGCCAATGGTGGATTTGTGGGTTTCCGGCCGCGCGCGCGGCGCTTTTGACATTGACTGCACCGGGCTGCGGTGGGTGTGCAACCCCACATCGCAGCCCAAAGTTGTTTATCTTGACATTTAAATGTACGGTATTGCATGTTGTTAAAAATTTAAAACACATTACCATCAATCACATTCCGTTTCAGATAATAATCAGGATCTGGCACATCCTGAATCACATCACCATGAAACACGACGATCGTGAGCGGAATGCCTTTCCAGTTGATTTCGTCACACAGTAAAAACAACTCATACTTCATCTGGCGGCTCATGTTGCGGCCAAGATCGGAAATAAAAATCACGTTGTGGCCGGAACGCGGAAGCAAATCGAGCAGCAGATCTTCCCGAACCGGAGGAGCCTGCACGCCCAAAGCAGCGCAAAGCCATCCTTGAGCTCCTGTCAAAGGCGATCTCGGTTCAAATTCCACCGTTGCAACTTGGATATTTTCGGTCAGCCCTCTGAACGTCTGCATCTGGCGAAGCACGACTTGCTGCAAGTCCACAACCGACAATTCGTGCTGGCGACAAATGTCGTTCACCTGCGGGATGAATGACACCAGCCCCACTTTTGCGTTCTCCACGCGCTCGTGAAACAGTTCGTAATCCGCAAACTGGTCAATGTTCAGATCACGATTACCGTTTGCCGGCACAAACCGACTTAAAACAACACGACGCGATCGACACATGTAGAGTTGATGGGCTATCGGTCGCCGATGATAACCAGCTGCGGCAGCCACAGTCAAGCCGCCGAACAGCAGCATGGCGTTGTTCATGTTCGTTACTGGCAAAATGAAAGAAATCACCGTGTGTTGGACACTAAATTATGACGTCATTACACACATGACGTCATACAACACGAGTTTTTGCAAACAAACTAATCATGACGTCATTATAAAGTAAGATTAAATATTTTCATTACTTTTCTTGGAAATGGCTGCGTTTTTGACTACTGCTCAATGTATCGCTTTGAAAAAAGCAAATGATATTGCTGGTCTTATTTGGCACATTGACCAGCATGAGCAAGATGCGACGCGCGTAGCACACATGATGGTTGCGGCATCATTTGCAGCATCGTGTGGATGGCCAGCGGCATTGACAGCGCTTGCCTTGCACTTCAAAAACGACGGCATAGTCTCCAGCGCGTTGATGTCTGTCTGCAACGCGCTCGACGACGCATCCGGCGCACTGAGCGCTGCATCCGACGGTCTCGGCGACGCGGCCAGCATGTTGCACACCGTGTCGGTGGTGCTTAACCCTGGCACCAGAGAATCAAACGACACCAGAGACACCAGAGACACCAGAGACACCAAAGATATTAGAGACACCAGAGACACCAGAGACACCAGAGACACCAGAGACACCAGAGACACCAGAGACACCAGAGACACCAGAGACACCAGAGACA
>Ga0214917_10005000_pt1 | contig 14335 bp, 7 predicted proteins | sample LL_1208_BB_MetaG_FD_177983 | JGI IMG/M metagenome (GOLD analysis project Ga0214917, IMG submission 177983) | Freshwater microbial communities from Lake Lanier, Atlanta, Georgia, United States - LL_1208_BB | ecosystem: Environmental > Aquatic > Freshwater > Lake | place: USA: Georgia | collected... | reverse complement strand
GCTTTCTCGATGGCTTAAAACGGAAGGATCAATCGTTAAGCTCGATGAACCTATCTGTGAATTTGAATCGGATAAAGCGACATTAGAATTTCCTGCTGAAGCTGCGGGAAAACTGATTTATGTTGCCAAAGAAGGAGACGATCTTACAATCGGTGCATTGGTAGCTACTATCGATACAAGCTTCACAGGAGATTCCATTCCAGCACCATCTGCTCCAAAAGAATCTGTCGAACCCAAATCTGTTGCGGAAAATGTAGTCACTGCAAATACTTATGCTGCAGGTCACCCATCGCCGGCAGCATCAAAAATTTTGGAAGAAAAAGGTATTTCTCCTCAATCTGTTCAAGGTTCCGGAAAGGACGGCAGAATTACAAAAACGGATGCTTTACAGGCTGAATCAGTAAAAAAATCAGAACAGCCCAAAGTTGAAAAAACAGTGGCTCTGGCTCATTTTTCGAGAACGGAGGAGCGTAGAAAGATGTCCCGAATGCGAAGAACAATTGCGAAAAGACTGGTAAGTGCTAAAAATGAAACGGCCATGCTCACCACTTTTAATGAAGTGGATCTTACCGCAATTATGCAAATCAGGGATAAGTATCAAGAAAAATTCGTCGCAAAATTTGGAATTAAACTTGGTTTTATGTCCATTTTTGCAAAAGCCTGTGCCAAAGTTTTGATGGAAATGCCGGAAATTAACGCAAGAATCGAGGGAGAAGATCTCATTTTACCTAATTATGCCGATATTTCCTTTGCTATTTCAACCCCAACAGGACTTGTGGTACCCCCAATAAAAAATATAGAATCGCTTTCTTTCGCTGATATAGAAATAGCTCTAAAAGATTTAGCACAAAAAGCAAGGAATGGTTCCCTAACCCTGGATGAAATGTCTGGGGGTACTTTTACCATTACCAATGGTGGAGTTTTTGGTTCTTTGTTAAGTACACCCATTATCAATGAACCTCAATCAGCAATCTTAGGTATGCACAGCATCAAAAACAGACCTGTTGCTATTGACGGAAAAGTAGAAATCAGACCTATGATGTATCTGGCTATGTCTTATGATCACAGAGTTATTGATGGCAGCAGTTCCGTTACCTTCTTAGTTAAAGTTAAAGAATTGCTGGAAGATCCTATGTTGCTTTTTATGGGTCTATAATAAATTGCTTATCTGCCTGCGGATATTAAGGATTTCCATGTAGGCTTCAAATAGTGATGGTTGGTTAGAGGAAATTTCTAAAGTTTCTAACCAACCTTCCTCTTTCATTCCATCTCCTAAAGGACAACGTTTCGCATAGACTAAAAATAGGGATTGATAATATTCAAAGGCAAAAAATCCTCTTGATAAATATTTTTCCCACATTTTAATTAGATGAAATTGAAGATGTTGGGTGTTTTTTTCAGACCATTCCAAATATGGATTAAGTAATATTTGAAGTAAAATACTCTCTTTTTCAAGGGGTTCATTACATTGCAATAATGACTGTGTCAATCTAATAGATCCATCTATGGAAAGGTTTTCTAACAAAGATGGAAGTACTTCATCTGTTAAATGGGACCTCTCCTGAGTTTCAATCCAATGGTGAAGGATGATAATAGCCCATTCCTCATTTTTAAAATGCAGAATGGCCTGTATGAGAGGAGGTAGAAATAAATGATATAAGGATTCTTTATTAAGGACTTGCAGGAATTTTTTAGGTGTTAATTTAAGTTTTTCATTCCAAAGATTGGGCTCAAATAGGGAAACTGCTTTAACATAAGCATTCAATTTTTTGGAGGGTGAGAATGGTTTTTTTCCCTCGGGATGAATGCCATAAAGGGTCCATGTTTCTGGCCATTCTTCTGGAATTTTAATCCATAAAGTCTGCTCGGAAGTGCTAAAACAAGATAAGAAATCTTCCTTTAGTTGATTCAAGGCTGGATCATCAGGTATTAATCTATATCGGATGCGCGTTGTAATGATCAATAATTCAGGATCATGATCACCTTGAATAAGGTTTAAAAGATCTGAAGATGGTAATATATCCTTTTTCTCAAAAAGTAATAAAAACTGAATTTTGTCATAAAACCGCTCCTCTTTCCAGGTATTTGAAAGTAGTTTCATTGCTAATTCTGGAAATGCAGCGCATAAATGCGATAATAAAGAATATCGCTCTTTGAAAGTTCCTAAAAACCATATCTTTTCGTCTGTTAAAGGAATAAGAGATTTCCAGTTTGTATTTTTTTGAAGCAGCCTAAAGCCGTTTTCTGAAATAACTGGTTTTAGTTTCCTAAAATATAAGGGATCTTTGCAAGAAATATCAAATAAGGGGGGTAGAAGGAGCATTGGGATAAAGAGATTCTTTTTCTTAAATAGGTCAAAAAGTGCTAATTGTATCTCTATAAAATAATCATTTTTACAAATTGATTTTAAAAAGTTTAGCTGGTGAACAGGAATGGTCGCTTCATAGGTAAAGTCCTTCTCTTCCTTGTTAGATTCAGAAATTTTGGGTGACAGCTCAGGTTTTTCTGATATAAAAAAAGGAGTGGAAATTTTTTTTAATCCTACATGCATCGCTAATGAAATACGCATGAATGCCGGATCGCTCAAAGTTGTATCCAGACCCATTTCGGCATAATATTTCCTGATCTCCAACGACAATATATGGTGGTCAGTGCCTAACAATAATACTTTTTCCCAATCATTCATTTTGAATGTCCTTTAGAACAGAACTTTTTTTACCTTTTATCAGGAAATGTATGGTACCCAGGATAACCATTATGTATAGGAACAAAGAAGGGAAACCACCAAGATTAGAGGTCATTTTCACGCCGTCTATCCCAGCCTTGCTAACCATGATCCATGCGGTTAATCCAATGATACTTCCCCAAATAATTTTAATTAAATGCGGGGCTTCTTCCTTATTTTCGGAAATGCCAGCGGTACTTAGACCGCTCATTGCTGAAGTGTTGGAATCGGCAGCGGTCACAAAAGAAATAAAGACAAGAATGAAGTAAAAAATGATCCACCAGGCTGATAATGGAAGCTGCTTAATTAATTCAAAAATAATGGTTTCCGGACCTTTTTGTTGTAAAAGATTATTTAAGGCTCCATCAAAAATCTGGTCAAAATAAAGCGAATAGCCTCCAAAAAGAGCCATCCAGAGCATTGAAAACAAACTGGGGAACAATAGATTAAATCGGATAAATGTTCTGACATTATATCCTTTTCCAAGTCTTCCTAAAAAAAGAGCTGAAATGGGAGTCCATGCCAACCAATTGGCCCAGTAAAAAATAGTCCAGCTATTTGCCCATCCCTTATCAATGCCTAAGGCAAGACTTCGGGGAATAAGTGTACTTATAAAATCAGTTAACGATGAACTTAGATAAGACCATGTCTCACCTATGGGACCAAAAATCAAAAACCAGAAAAGGAGTAAAACAAATCCAATGATATTGATTTTTGATAACACCTTGATGCCTTTATGGAGTCCGGATGAAGCAGACCAAATAAAAGTAAACGTTAATAACAAGGCAATAATACCTATGTTAATAGGGCTTTTTGAGTTAGGTATAAATTGATTAATACCTCCAGAAAGGGTTAATAAACCAGCCCCCATCGATGCTGCCATGCCAGCTACGAGACTAAATAGGCTTATACTGTCAACATAAGGGGAAAGTTTTAATGATTTATTTTCCCCAAAAACAGGAACCAGTAAACTGCCAATCTGGAAAGGTTGCTTCAAATTATAATAACTGATAGCAAACATCAGCGCTGTAAGCGTATAAATGCTGTAGGGAATGAAAGTCCAGTGTAAAAATAGGGTGGAAAGGGAAAAAGTCCTGGCGGCTTCACTCCTGCCGCTTATTCCCAAGCCGGCAGGCGGTTGATTAAAATGGTAAAGGGGTTCGGCACTGGCCCAGAATAATATGCCAACAGCGATGGTAGTACAAAGGGAAATGGAAAACCAGCTCATCTTGCTAAGGATTGGTTTAGCATTTTTACCCCCAATAATTAAACTACCTAAAGGTGAAAAATATACTGCAATCAACAAAATGAGTCCAATCAGGGCTGATGAAGCAAATAGCCATCCAAAATAATTTAGAATCCATTGATTGGCATTTTTAGTCATGGCTAAAAATCTATCTCCATCAACCAAACTGAAAATTATGGTAGTAATCAGTAAAATGACAGGTATTCCAAAAACAGCCTTTCTGATTTTCATTAGATAAATTTAAGACAATGAATAATGTAACAATTTAGGGATTGCCACTCATTACAAAAGTAAAAATAATGTATCCCAAAGGATAATGGATGCAGATATTTGTTCTTCTCATTTTGGAAACCCGTTAAAAATATTTTAAGGTAGCTGCTTATCTTTGTGCAAATTAAATAACTGGTCGCTTTATGAATAAACCAAATGAAACCCATACTTCTCTTTCATATTCGGAACCTGGAGATCCTTGGGTGACAAAATTGATTATTCAGCTGGTAGAAGTTTTAACAGGCCGAACACTCATTGAGAGAAAATACAACAAAGTGTTAAACATGGGGCTGCCAGGAAAAGATCTTATGAGTGCAGCTTTGAGAGAATTAGAGATAAATCTATGCTTTGAGGGATTTTCAATCATGGAAATTCCACAAGACGGTCCCGTCATCTTTATAGCAAATCATCCTTTTGGAGTTGTTGATGGTCTGGCATTGGGAGAAATAGTGTCGAAGGTGAGAGAGAAATTTGCCATTTTAGTCAATGCTGTTTTATGCAGGAATCCTCAATTAGACCCTTTTTTATTGCCTATTGATTTCAGAGAAATGCCAGAAGCCATAAGAACCAATATCCAAACGCGAAAGGAGGCCATTGAGAGACTTTCAAGGGGCGAAGCTATCGCTATTTTCCCATCAGGTGCTGTAGCTACAGCTCCATTTCCAGGAAAAGAACCAGTTGATTTGGAGTGGAAAAGATTTGTTGTCAAACTAATAACCCAATCTAAAGCAACCGTAATTCCTCTTTATTTTCATGGAAAAAATAGTTTCTGGTTTCAACTGGCCAGCTATATTCACATGAATTTAAGATTAGGATTATTATTATTTGAGGTGAAAAATAAAATTGGAAAAACCCTTTTTGTCTCTATTGGTAAACCAATCACACCTGAACAATGGCAATCAAAAAATGTAATTTCAGAATTATTGCCATTTTTAAGAGAGCAAACCATGTCTCTGGGTAAGAAAAACCCTTAATTGCTTACTTTTGCATTTAATTCTTATTTAATATCTTCCTATTCCCAAAATAAACAACATGTTTAAAGAGTTCAAAGGACTTAATCTTCCTCAAATTGACAAAGAAATTCTCGAATATTGGGATAATGCTCAGATTTTTCAGAAAAGTATTGATCAAAGAGATTCCAATCAACCTTTCGTTTTTTATGAAGGTCCGCCTTCCGCCAACGGAATGCCAGGTATTCATCATGTTATGGCACGTGCCATTAAAGATATTTTTTGCCGTTTTCAAACCATGAAAGGCAAAAGAGTGGAAAGAAAAGGAGGGTGGGATACCCATGGTTTGCCTATCGAGCTGAGTGTTGAAAAAGAACTCGGTATTACAAAAGAGGATATTGGTAGGTCGATTTCTGTTCAGGAGTATAACGACAAATGTCGTGAAACCGTGATGCAGTATAAAGATAAATGGGATGCAATAACCAGGCAAATGGGTTATTGGGTTGATCTTGAAAATCCATACATTACCTATACCAACGAATATATTGAATCGGTATGGTGGCTAATTTCTCAATTATATCAAAAAGGGCTGCTGTATAAAGGATATACCATTCAGCCTTATTCTCCGGCAGCCGGAACGGGACTAAGTTCCCATGAGTTGAATATGCCCAATGCTTACCAGGAAATTACTGACATTTCTGCTGTTGCCCAATTTAAGGTGAAAGGACAGGATAAAACTTTTATCCTTGCCTGGACGACAACTCCCTGGACACTTCCTTCCAATACAGCACTGGCAGTTGGAAAGGATATCAGATATCTTAAAGTTCATACTTTCAACAGATATACCAAAGAGGAATGCTACGTCATTTTAGCAAAGGACAGATTTTCAGCGTACTTCAGCGAGCAACAGCCGGACTTGCAGGCAGATCAGATGAAAGCAGGGAATCAGCCCGTTCCTTACATCGAAATTGTGGCAGAATATACAGGAAATGAATTGGCTGGCATTCAATATGAGCAGTTGTTGACTTATGTTATCCCAGATGGAAAGGCTTTTGAGGTCGTTGTAGGTGATTTTGTAACAACAAGTGATGGTACAGGTATTGTTCATATCGCTCCAACTTTTGGTTCTGATGACTTTAAGGTTGCCAAACAAAATGGAATCGTAGCCCTGACTGTCCCTGATGTGAATGGAAACCCAATGCCTTTGGTTGATAAGCAGGGAAAATTTGTTTCCCAGGTAACTGATTTTGCAGGACGTTATGTCAAAGATTATGGACAGACAGAGGAAAGATCAGTCGATACAGATATTACGATTAAACTAAAAACGGAGAACAAATTATTCGTTTCAGAAAAATATGTTCATGCTTATCCACATTGCTGGAGAACAGATAAGCCTATACTTTATTATCCACTGGATTCCTGGTTTATTAAAACTTCAGATATAAAGGAAAGAATGGTACAGTTGAATCATACCATCAACTGGAAACCAGCTTCTACTGGGGAAGGTCGTTTTGGAAAATGGCTGGAAAATCTTCAGGACTGGAATCTTTCCCGCTCCCGTTATTGGGGAATTCCCTTGCCAATCTGGCGAAGCAGTGATGCTAAAGAAGAAATATGTATTGAATCTATTGAGCATCTGAAAAAAGAAATTGAAAAGGCAAATGCAGCTTTGGGTCTGAAACAAACAGTCCCCACCGATTTACACAGGCCTTACATGGATGAAATTACCCTGATTTCGTCAACAGGTGAAAAGCTTTACAGGGAATTAGATTTAATTGACGTTTGGTTCGATTCGGGTGCTATGCCTTATGCACAATGGCATTATCCTTTTGAAAATAAAGAAAAATTTGAACAGAATTTTCCAGCTGATTTTATTGCTGAAGGTGTCGATCAGACAAGAGGTTGGTTTTATACCCTTCATGCTATTGGCGCAATGGTTTTCGATAGTGTTGCCTTCAAAAACGTCGTATCGAATGGATTAGTCCTCGATAAGAATGGACAAAAAATGTCTAAGCGCCTGGGAAATGGCGTTGACCCTTTTACAACCATAGAAAAATATGGTGCTGACGCCACACGCTGGTACATGATTTCAAATGCTCAACCCTGGGATAATTTAAAATTTGATCTTCAAGGTATTGAAGAGGTTTCTAGGAAATTCTTTGGTACACTCTATAATACCTATTCTTTCTTTGCCCTCTATGCAAATATTGATCAGTTCAAATGGTCTTCCAAGGAGGTTCCTATGGATAAAAGACCCGAGATAGATCGTTGGATTTTATCTGAATTGAATACCTTAATGTTTCAGGTAGAGCAGGATTTTGCTGCTTATGAACCTACCAATGCGACCAGAAAAATAATGGAGTTTGTCGATGAAAATCTTTCTAACTGGTATGTTAGGCTATGCCGCCGCAGATTCTGGAAAGGAGAAATGTCTGAAGACAAACTGGCTGCTTACCAAACTCTTTATACTTGTTTAGATGTAATTTCCCGTTTGATGGCTCCCGTTGCGCCTTTTTTTGCCGATTGGCTCTATAGAAATCTTCAGGAAGGAGCAACAGAAAAAGGTCCTGAATCGGTGCATTTAGCCTTCCTTCCATTGGCAGATAATAACTTTATAGACAAGGCATTGGAGGAAAGAATGGCTTATGCGCAAAGGATCTCTTCCCTGGTTCTCAGTTTAAGAAAAAAAGAAAAAATTAAAGTTCGTCAACCTTTACAAAAATTGCTCATCCCTATTTTAGATGATAATTTTGAAAGACAGGTTGACGGTGTAAAGGACTTAATCCTTGCTGAAGTAAATGTTAAGGAAATTGAATATGTTTCAGGTGCCGGAAATATTATCCAGAAAAAGGTAAAACCTGATTTTAAAGCTTTGGGAAAGAAATTAGGGAAAAATATGAAAGCGGTAGCCGATGTACTTGGTTCTCTTTCTCAAGAGGAAATTCAACAAATAGAGAAATCAGGTTCATTTGAAACCTCCGTTTCTGGAGAAATGATTCAATTAAACAGAGAGGATCTGGAAATTGTACCTGTTGATATCCCAGGTTGGTTAGTGGCGACAGATGCGGGTCTAACCGTTGCACTTGATATTCAGCTAAGTCCAGTGCTTTTGGCAGAAGGAATGGCCAGAGAACTGGTAAACCGCATACAGAATATTCGTAAATCAAGTGATTTTAATGTTACGGATAAAATAAACATTCAATTGGAGGCATCGGATATGATTAAACCTGCCGTTGAACAATTTGCCGCTTATATTTGCAGCGAAACGCTGGCCGATAAACTTGATTTAGTTGAAAAAGGGGATGGAGGTGAAGTGCTGGAACTTCCAGAAGGTGAATTATGGGTTAAAGTATCATTAAATAAATAAATGGATAAATAAAAATGGGGTCAAAATATCACTTTTGACCCAATTTTATTTATGTTGATTTAAAATCTAAATCTAACTCGGGCAAAAAAGTATGCACCGTTAAATCCAAATTGTTGAACTCTTCTGGAGTAAACAAATCTGCCTAAGCTGAAGTTATTTGAGTGGGCATGAATATCCTGATAGACATCAAAGATATTATTTCCACCCAAAGTGAAAGTCGTCCCTTTGCTCAAATCATAAGAAACCGTTAAATCAGTTGTAACTTTAGGGCTAAAAACCTGATCTGTTGTTTCTTTTTGATTCGTCAAGGCATTAACTGGCCAGGTATCAGGTTTGTCAGGGTTAATAGCAGGATCGAGATAAGTTACCTGACCAAATCTAACAAGCCTGAGCATAGAACTAAATTTACCATTTCTGTAATTAAACATGGCACTTAACTTACTTTGAGGATTAGCTACCTCAACACGGCTTTGGTCTTCTCTGTTAAAATAAGAACCTAATTGTCCTGTTCTTACCAATATATCTGAAGCCTTGATTATGGGTTTACCTGCAGCATCTTTAATCACCTCATTTTTTATGAAGGTACCTGCAAGCGTAAATCTGATATCACTTTTTGTATTAATTCTCTTTGTGTAGTTAAGAACAGATTCAATACCTCTTGCCCTGGTATCAATGGCATTGGTAAAGAAATTGGCTGCTCCTGCATTGGCAGCATCCAGTTTTGACTTTAACACCGCGTCACCACCTGCGTTAAAATTATTTGTCAATACAATTCGGTCATTGATATCAATCTGATAAGCATCAACGGTAAACTCAAGATTTTCAGATAGTCTTGCCGTAGCTCCAATGGTGTAGCTTACTGAGGTTTCTTGTTTTAAGGTTGGAATGCCTAATATTTTAGCTGGCTCGCTGTCATTCGTAAAGGTCCCACTCTCTACAGGAACCAGACCTGCTGGTGAAGAGACGAATAAAGTATTCGTTTTAGCATAATACTTTTGCTGTTGGGAAGGTGCACGGAAACCAGTACTTGTGCTGGCACGTAAAGATAAAATGTCTGATAATTTTAAGCGGGATGCTAATTTATAATTGAATGTACTTCCAAAGTCTGAATAATTTTCAAATCTCAAAGCCCCGGCAACCATAAAATTCTTAGTAAAGTCTTGTTCGAAATCTGCATATAAGGCTACGTTATTTCTTGCATTACTCCCTTCATTGGAAGGTAAAAATCCAGCGAATACTTGCGCACCTGCTGCAATTCCAGCAGCCGTATTATAATTTTTATAAGAAGACTCTTCACCAGCTCTGATATCAAACTGATCTATACGATATTCGGCACCAAAAGCAGCGTTTAAACCACTTAATACTTTATAAGAACGGGATACATCGGCATTTATCGTGTTTTGTAAGAAAGTTAGGCCACCAGCGTCAAAAGTAGTTTGAGGAGTACTTGAAATAAGCGCCTGAGTATAGTTAACTGAATTTGAAACACCAAAATCAAAAACATTTCTACCAAAAGTATTGCTAATATCATAGTTCCATTCTCCTAATTTACCTCTCAATCCTGCAACCGTAGAAAAGTCAATGACAGTAGAATTGATTAAAGGTAAAAAACCATTGGGATAATAACTATTAGACAAAACCAATCCCCTAACAGCAGCAGGTACAGCATTGGGATATCTATAAATTCCAGCTGCTTCACCTGCTTTTCTATTGTAACCACCAAAGGCATAAAAGGTAGCTTTGTCGTTCATCGGTAAATCTAAATTGAACATAACTCCACCACCACTTATTTTTGAATTACCGATTCTCATATCGAAATCGTTTCTATCGAGTCCTCTGGCTGAAAGAATGGAGTCATCTTTTACCTGACCTCCTACCGATGGATAAATTTGTCCCGTGTAAGTACCAGATCTGTTTGATAAATCTCTTTGCGTGTATTCTCCGGTAAGATTTAATATTCCCTTTGAACCTAACTTAAATCCATAGTTTAAGGCCACCTGCGTTGCTGCACCGTCCCTTACATTTACTTGATCATTCACCCCTTTATTTATGACATAATTTTTTGCATAAGAACTGATATGCTGCCCATAGGAAACATTGCCGGTTAAAACGCCTGTTTCACTTTTTAGGACAATATTGATAACCCCTGCAATGGCATCGGAACCATATTGTGCAGCAGCACCATCTCTTAATATTTCCACTCTTTCAATAGAATTAGCAGGAATGGCATTTAAGTCTGTACCAACCTGCCCTCTGTTTACTGTGCCGTTTACGTTTACCAAAGCTGATTGATGACGCCGTTTTCCATTAACTAAAACCAATACTTGGTCTGACCCAAGTCCTCTTAATTGTGCAGGGTCAATATGGTCTGTTCCGTCAGAAATAGTCTGTCTTGCCGATTGGAAAGACGGTGCTATAAAGGTTAAAATCTGATTTAAATCTACCTGACCTACATCATTGATTATTAACTTCATAGGAATAATGTCAACGGGAACTGCCGATTCAATCTTCGTTCTTGTTTGTGAACGGGAGCCAATAACCACAATATCAGATAGCTGTACACCTTCCTCAAGGACAACATCGATAACAGAATTTTCACCGATAGTAATTTCCTGAGTAATAAATCCAGTATAACTGAATTCAAGTACAGCAGATCCGGCGGGAACCTGGATTGAATATTTTCCATTTTCATCAGTAATAATGCCAACAGAGGTTCCTTTTACTGAAACTGCAGCAGCAACTAAGGCTGAACCATCTGAGCCAGAGGTAACCTTTCCAGTAACCACTTTTTGGGAAAATCCTTGAAAACTGAACAATAATCCACAAAATAGCAGAAAATGAAGTCTAAATGTGCTTTTTTTCATGTCGAAATAATTGAATTTAAATAATTGAGTACTAAAATTTCTTTTGGAATTAAATAAGGGATTAATATAGGTGTTAGATTGAATTTCATAAAATTAACAATTTTAGCGTAAATTCGCTAAAAAATTTAAATAAATGAATATTAAATTAACTGAGGAACATTATTCCGTTAGGGATGCTGCCCGAGAGTTTGCCCAAAAGATTTGCAAACCAGGGGTGATTAAGAGAGATACAAACATGGAATACCCTTATAATGAAGTGAAACAGATGGGAGAACTTGGTTTTATGGGAATGATGGTTAATCCTCAATTTGGGGGTGGTGGTTTAGATACGGTTTCTTATGTTCTGGCAATGGAGGAAATTTCAAAAGTTGATAATTCTTGTTCTGTTATCATGTCTGTAAATAATTCATTGGTTTGCTGGGGAATAGAATATTTTGGAACGGAAAATCAAAAATCTAAATATTTACCTCTGTTAAGTTCTGGAGAATGGGTTGGTTCTTTTTGTCTGTCAGAGCCTGAAGCGGGAAGTGATGCAACCCACCAACGCACACAAGCTATTGATATGGGGGATCATTATCTGTTAAATGGCACTAAAAACTGGATTACGAACGGGAGTACTTCAAAATTACATATTGTCATTGCACAATCTGATCCAGCAAAAGGCTCCTCCGGAATTAATGCTTTTATTGTAGAATCTGACTGGGAAGGTGTTAAAATTGGAGCTAAAGAAGATAAACTGGGTATTCGTTCTTCCGATACTACTTCTATCACTTATGCAGATGTTAAAATACCTAAAGAAAATAAACTGGGAAAAGAGGGAGAAGGATTTAAAATAGCCATGAAAACCCTTGATGGCGGAAGAATTGGTATTGCAGCTCAAGCTTTGGGCATTGCTGGGGGTGCTTATGAACTTGCTTTAGCGTATAGTAAAGAAAGGGAGGCTTTTGGTAAACCTATTAACCAACATCAAGGCGTAAGTTTTAAATTAGCGCAGATGGCGACAGATATCGAAGCGGCCAAATTGATGGTCTATCGGGCTGCCTGGCTAAAAGATGAAGGTTTACCCTATAATACGGCAAGCGCGATGGCAAAATTATTTGCCTCTGAGGTTGCCATGAAAACAACCGTTGAAGCAGTTCAAATACATGGCGGCTATGGTTTTGTAAAGGAATATCATGTTGAACGATTGATGAGGGATGCAAAAATCACCCAAATTTACGAAGGTACATCTGAAATTCAACAAATTGTCATTTCCAGATCGGTTGTTCAGGGAAGCCCCTACCTTCCCATTTAATCGTATCTCGAATGACTGAAAATGAAATTTCTACCTCTATTATAGATTGTGCCATAAAGGTAAATACCTAATTAGGTCCCGGTCTTTTGGAAAATGACAGCGAAGCTTGCTTGTATTATGAACCAATGCAGGGAGGTCTCCTCGTAAGCAAACTGCGCCCCTTGCCCATAGTCTATCACGACGTTAAACTAGAGGCAGGATATAAAATAAATCTGATAGTCGAAAACAAAGTTTCCATAGAAATAGAAATTATCCTAAGGTAAACTGGGTCTCCTGATAAATTTTAATGTTAAAAATTTGAAATATGGAATATGAAGCGTCGCTAACGGACTGTAAAAAAACGCTCGTCCTGGCTCAAGTCCAATCCTGTTTTAAAAATAGCTATGCCTGGCTCTTATTATAATCGCTTAAAAAAGTTTCTAATCCCATCGTTGTTAATGGATGATTCAATAATCCCATAATAGCAGACAAAGGGCATGTAACAACATCAGCACCAGAACGGGCAGCATCGACAATATGTCTTGAATTTCGGATTGACGCTGCTAAAATTTCTGTTTCATACCCCTGAATTGTGTATATTTCAGCAATTTCCCTAATCAACTGCATTCCTTCCCAATTAATATCGTCTAAACGGCCAATAAATGGAGAAAGATACGTTGCGCCGGCTTTGGCAGCTAAAATAGCCTGTCCTGCTGAAAAAACAAGGGTACAATTTGTCCTTATTCCTGCTTCTGTAAAATGACAAATGGCTTTAACGCCTTCGGCAGTCATGGGTACTTTCACGACAATATTTGGAGCTAAATCGGCCAATATTTTCCCCTCCTTTACCATGGTTGCGAAATCTGTCCCTATAACCTCAGCACTTACATCACCAGAAACGAGCTGGCTTATTTTTTTATAATGTTCTAAAATAGCGGCTTCGCCTTTAATGCCTTCTTTAGCCATTAAGGAAGGATTTGTAGTAACACCATCTAAAACACCAAGTTCTTTTGCTTGCTGGATTTGATCTAAATTGGCTGTATCAATAAAAAATTTCATTGTCTTTATATTTATTTATGAATGAGAAGCTAAAAAATTTTGCGCAGCAGTAAATACGCGCTCTCCTGTAAATCCAAATTTTTCATCGAGAATATCTGCCGGAGCAGAATATCCAAAATGGCTTAAACCCAAAACGATTCCATTTGCACCAACAACTCCCTCTAAGCTTATAGGTAATCCGGCTGTAAGTCCCAGGCGGGGAACATCACAAGGCAATACACTTTCCCGATATGCTTTGGATTGGCTTAAAAATAATCCTTCAGAAGGGATAGATACCAATCTTACTTTTTTATTTTCTCTATCCTGTAATAACTTTGCCCCTGCATGAAGTGTACTGACCTCTGAGCCATTACCAACGAATACAATATCTGGTGTTCCATCACAATCACTAACGATATAGGCTCCTTTTTGAGCACCAAGGGCATTTTCATAGCGGGTAGAACCAGAAGATGCAGGAAGAGAAACAATATTTTGTCTTGACAAAATTAATCCTGTTGGTGTCTCCTTATTTTCGAGCGCCATCTTCCAAGCAACGGTTGTTTCATCAGCATCGGCCGGTCTTAAGGCAAGGAATGAGGGCT
>Ga0214917_10004999_pt1 | contig 14341 bp, 10 predicted proteins | sample LL_1208_BB_MetaG_FD_177983 | JGI IMG/M metagenome (GOLD analysis project Ga0214917, IMG submission 177983) | Freshwater microbial communities from Lake Lanier, Atlanta, Georgia, United States - LL_1208_BB | ecosystem: Environmental > Aquatic > Freshwater > Lake | place: USA: Georgia | collected... | reverse complement strand
AGTCAGGGTGAGCTCGCTGGTCTGCTTGCGATTCGCGGTTATCACCTCTCGCGCGGTGATTCTCAGCGCACGGTGTGTCTCATTCCGTCGAGCGCCCACGGCACGAATGCCGCGAGTGCCGTTCTGGCCGGAATGCAGGTGGTCGTCGTGGCGTGCGACGAAAACGGCAACGTCGACTTAGCCGACCTGTCGAACAAGATCACCGAGGCGGGGGACCGTCTGGCAGCTCTCATGATCACCTACCCATCAACGCATGGCGTCTACGAGGTTGCCGTGCGTGACATTGCCGCAGCCGTGCACGCGGCCGGTGGGCAGGTCTACGTGGACGGTGCCAACCTCAACGCCATGACCGGATTCGCGCGATTCGGTGACTTCGGGGGAGACGTCTCCCACCTGAACTTGCACAAGACGTTCTGCATCCCGCACGGCGGGGGCGGCCCGGGTGTGGGCCCGGTCGCGGCTAAGAAACACCTCGCCCCGTTCCTCCCTGGGCATTTTGCGATGCAGGATGTGCAACACGCGCTTGTCGAGGGAACGACCGTCTCGACCGTGCGTCACGACGGCGCGCAGGTTTCGTCGGCGCCCTACGGTAGCCCGAGCATCCTGCCCATCTCATGGGCCTATGTGCGCATGATGGGCGACGATGGCATTCGCGCCGCCACAGCTTCGGCGGTGTTATCGGCCAACTACATTGCCTCTCGTCTCGCCGATCACTACCCGGTGTTGTACACGGGGGAAAACGGGCTCGTGGCTCACGAATGCATCCTCGACCTTCGACCCCTCACTGCCGAAACCGGCATTTCTGTTGACGACGTGGCCAAGCGTCTCGTCGACTACGGTTTCCACGCTCCCACGATGAGCTTCCCCGTGGCTGGAACGCTGATGGTCGAGCCCACCGAGTCCGAGGACCTCGTGGAGATTGAGCGATTCATCGAGGCGATGATTTCGATTCGCGCCGAAGCCGACGCCGTCAAATCGGGTGTCTGGCCCTCGGATGACAACCCGCTCGTCAACGCTCCGCATACCGCGGCGTCGATTTCCGGCGACTGGGCTCACCCGTACTCGCGTGAGACTGCCGTCTACCCGTTCGCGCCCAAGCTTGATGCCGTGACGCGAACGCAACGGGTGCGGGGCAAGTATTGGCCCCCGGTTCGTCGCGTTGACAATGCGTTTGGTGACCGCAACCTCGTGTGCGCGTGCCCGCCACCGGAGGCCTTCGAAAACTAGGGCGTCGGGGTCGGGGTCGGAGTCGCACTCGGGTAGACGGCCGTACCGAAGAGTTTCTTGACGTCCTCGCTCAAACCGTACGCGGTCACGACCGATTGCGGAGTGTCCGAGCCGAAGGCTGCTCCCACGACCGCACTCTGCGTCACGAGACCGTTCTCGACGACCACTTCGATGACGAATGTGTCACCCACGATGCGAAATCGGTTTCCCTTTTCGGAGAATTGGGCCCCGGTCACGATCGGATTTTGCAGGATGCTCGCCAGAGCGTGAATCGAAATTGCGTCCTCACTCGTGAACAAGGGCAGGGAGTTGTCCGTGAGTTTGGCGGTGGCAACACGCTCGCCCGCGGGAGCCGCCGGGTCAAAGATGAGCAGGTTGTGGTAGTCGCCGAACGTGACGGTCTCGGTGCCACCCTCGTTGTCGAACTTCGCGACCGAATCGTCGACAGCCGCGGTCAGATGTGCCAGCGCATCCGCCCCGCTGGATGTGCCGAGCGGCGAGCACGCGGTCAGACCCACAACGGTCAGAGTGGCGACGAGGATAACGGTTACGACGGAGGCAGGGCGAAGACGCATGAGACGAGCCTAAGCCGATTTGGCAACCTCTTTTTCGCGTCGCGCGTTGCGTCGATTCACCAAGTGCACCACGAGCCACACGGCGAGTGCCACAATCACGTAGCCGACAAAGAGCCCGACCCACAGTGCAAACGGTTCGTTGACGCGCGACCACGCACTGGGCATGGGCACCAACACGAACGAAAAGACCGTCAGACCGAGAATGAAAAACACTCCCCACACCCACTTGTTCCAGCGGAACAATTCAAAACCGGGCATCGGGCTTGCGGGTAACAAAATCAGCGGGAGCACACTGAGTGCCTCCACGCAGACCATGGCAAGAAACTCTCCCACGGCGATCGACACGGGAGGACCGAAGAACGCGGTGATTGGTGCGGTTACCAGATAGAGACCCCAGGCGCACAGTCCGACGAACATCATCCAAATTGATTCGGCGATGGCCATGCGAGCGGTCGCTGCATCACTGAGCTGAACCCCAAAGTCGACCGCCAAAATGAGACCAAAGATGACGGTCGGTTCGATGTCGATCAATCGTGCGCCGATGACGGTGACCAAAATGATGATCAAGAAGACCGGGCGCGCGGCAAGTCGAGGACGCGAACCGGGCGCACTCTTTCTCGCAACGAGCCAGCCCAAGAGCGTTGCGCCGTAATTGATGACGAGAAATCCGATGAAGAGCCCCGACGCGATGCGCAACGAAAGCCAGTTGAGTCCGAAGTCGGTATTCGCCGCACTGGCCACGATGCTCGCGACCAAGAGAATCAGAAACGCGAGGAAGCCGTAGACCTTCCCGAACAAGATGGCCCGCACGCGTGCCCATCCGCCAGGCCGCACCGGTTCGGTTGTTGATTCGGCATCGTCACGACGTTGTGCCTTCGAACGTCGACCACCGAGACGAAGTTCGTCGAGGGAACGATTAATCAATTCGGTTGGCAAGGCGACGAGGGCGGCCAACACGAGCGTGGCACCGGCCGTCGTGCCCAAGCGCACGGCCTCCTCAACGGGGAGACCGAACTCGCGCAATCCGCTGAACACGGTTGGCGCAAAAAACGATCCGGGAGCCGCATCGGGATTCAGGCTGGCGTAGTCACTGTTGGAGACGCCGCGAGGTCGCGAGTTCGCCTCGAGTGCCGTGGAGGTTCGCGCCGTCGTATCCGGCAAGGGCGTTGCCTCATCAAATCGCACCGTGAGATAACTCGGCGAGCTGTAATCCATGTCACAAAAGCCGACGGAGGGAACTCCGCCGCTCATCCAGCCACTGATGACTTGGGCGTTGATGTTGCAGGTCATGCCGACGCCAAAAATTGTTTGCGTGCCATCGGAACCGGGCGCGTGTGGAACGTTCAGAGTGGTGGATGAGCGTTCGAACGCCGTGGCCGGAATCGGGCCCTCCGAGATGCACGGGTCAAAGATTTCTCCCTCGGGAGGCGGTGCGTCGCCCGAGATCACCGTGTTGAAGTAGTCCAATTCGCACGCCACGATGCCCGACATTGCGGCTTCCAGTTCCTCGGGTGACGACCACATTCCGCCGTCACTCTTCTCCCACGAGAACACATACCATCCCCACACGGCGTCGGCGGGTGCGGTGCTGGAGATCTCGACGTTCCACGACTGGTTTCCCTTGTCATCCGGTTGAACGGTGACGACGGTTCCGTCGGGGGTGACGAAGGTGGGTGCAGAGATCGCGAGTGCGGGGGCACTCGTCGCCACGACGGCCGCACCGGCCAACAGCAACCCCGTGACGAGGCGAACGAAGAGGCGTGGTCTCACGTCTAAAAAATTAGTCGTTACGCGATGCGAATGCCAGATGTTCGTCGAGCAATGACGGGGCGATGGGAGCTATGTGCCCGGCAAGAAGCCCGGGGCAAGAGATGCCACGATCGCGTACCCGGTGAAGGAGACAATGTCGAGTATCCAGTGAGCAATCACGAGTGGCATGACGCGTCCCCAACGCTGATACGCGAGACCGAAGACAACGCCCATTACGGCATTTCCCACGAAGGGGCCAAACCCCTGATACAGGTGATAGCTGCCACGAAGCAATGCGCTCGTGAGAATGATGACCCACGGACGAAGTCCGAGCTGACGCATCTTCGCAAAGAGAAACGCAACAACGATCACTTCTTCTTCGAGCGCAGCCCGCAGAGCGGCGAGAACGAGCACGGGAGTCGTCCACCAGTAGGTATTGAGCGCGGTAGGAACAATCGTGACGGTGATTCCCAGTGCGTGCCCCGCGAGGTAGAGCCCAATCCCCGGAATCCCGATGACCGCGGCGAGTCCCACTCCCGTGCCGAGGTCTCGCAGGGGGCGGCGAAAGTCCAGTCCAATGGCTCGAAACGGACTTGATTGGGGTGTCCACAGGAGGTAGATCGCCAGTGCGACGGGAAACATCGCAAAGCCAATGCCGAGCAACTGATACACAAGATCGAAAATCGCGTCTTGGGCGAGCGGCTGATTGATCGTTGCGGTTTGATCAGCCAATGCCTCGGTTGCCGCCAGTCGCCGAAGGAGTGCCACGATCGAATAGACCGCCGATGCACCAAGGGAAAGCCCCAAAACGAGGATGATCTCGTACCAGTTTCTCCTGGTCGACTGCCGGTGTGTCCATGTGGGGATGTGCTGCGTCACGCCCTGAGTATAAGCAGGAGACGTGGTGACGAAGTTTGTAACGAAGCGATAACGGCAATACTCAACGTGCCTCGCGAGTCTTAGTCTGAGCGTGTGTTGCCAATTTGGCGCATTCCATCAAGAACCATTCGCGAAAGGAGAATCATGAAGAAAGCACGCTTCGCGAAACTACTAGCTGTTACAGGTGTGGCGGCATTGTTACTCACCGGTTGCGCCCCCCAGTCGGAGGTTGTGTCCGGATCGAGTCTTGCCGTGGCATGGAACCAACCGTTCTACTCGTACAACAGCAGCACCACGTACGGCAACGCCACGGCAAACGCCAACATCATTTATATGACGGGTTCCTCGTTCAACTACTACAACGATGTTCCCGAATTGGTGAAGGACGAGTCCTTCGGAACTTACAAGAAGATTTCTGATGACCCACTAGTGGTCGAGTACACGGTTGCCGACACGGCCAAGTGGTCTGATGGTGAACCGGTGACCGCTGCCGACATGTTGCTCAACTGGGTCGCCGTCGGTGGAGCGTATAACGACACCACGTTCGACCCGACGGAGTACATGGACCCCGAAACGGGCGAGTTGAATGGCAAGCAGCCCGACAACATCGTCTACTTTGACTCGGGTGCCGACCCCACGAACCCCTCGGGACTCGGTCTCGTGACTGAGGTTCCCGTCATCAGCAACAACGGCAAGACGGTCACCTTGACCTATTCGAAGCCCTATGTTGACTGGGAGCTCGCGTTCGGTGTCGGTCTGCCTGCACACATCATCGGCAAGAAGGCGCTGGGCGCGACTTCCAACGCTGACGGTGCAGCGGCGGTCATCAAGGCCATCCAAGACAAGGACACGACCGCGCTGTCCAAGATCTCCAACTTCTGGAACACCGCGTACAACTTCACGGAGATGCCGACTGACCCCGAGCTGCTCGTGGCCAATGGACCGTACGTGATCAGCGACTTCGTGGCCGACCAGTACATCACGATGACGGCGAACCCGCAGTACGCGGGTGCGCACAAGCCCAAGGTTGAAGAGATCACGGTTCGATTCATCACCGACCCGATGGCCGCCGTCCAGGCGTTGCAGAACGGCGAAGTTCAGATCATTTCGCCCCAGGCAACCTCCGACGTGGCCGACGCTCTCAAGGCTCTCGACGTCACGACGCTGTTGGGAATCGAAGGCACCTACGAGCACATCGACCTGCAGTTCGACAAGGGCAAGAGTGGCACCATGAACAACCCGAAGCTTCGGGAAGCCTTCATGAAGATCATCCCTCGCTCGGAAATCGTCGACAAGTTGATCGTTCCGCTCAACGCAGACGCACAGGTCCGCAACTCGCAACTCTTCCTGCCCGGTGCGGCCGGTTACGACGAGTCGGTTGCGAACAACGGGTCGTCCGCATATGCCGACGTCGACATCGAGGGTGCCAAGGCGCTGATTGCTGAGTCGGGAGTTGCTAACCCCGAGGTCTGCATGCTCTTCAGCGCCACGAACCCTCGTCGCGCGAACGAGTTTGCTCTGATTCAGCAGTCGGGTGCCCTCGCGGGCTTCAACGTCACTGACTGCTCGAGCAAGGACTGGGGTGGACTTCTCGGAACGCCGGGTGCCTATGACGCCTCGCTCTTCGGTTGGCAGTCGACCAGCCTCGGAGTGACGAACAGCAGCCCCACGTTCAAGACGGACGGCATCAACAACTTGAACTACTACAGCAACCCTGAGGTAGACAAGTTGCTCGACCAGCTCGACTCGGAGTTCGACCCGGCCAAGCAGATCGACCTTCAAACGCAGATCGACAAGATCCTGTGGTCGGACTTCTACGGAGTCACCGTGTTCCAGTTCCCGGCGGTCACCGCCTACGACCAGACCAAGATCAAGAATGTCTCGCAGGGACCCCTGTCGCCGACAATCTTCTGGAACTGCTGGGAGTGGGAGCCCGTTGCTGCAGCGCAGTAACAACGCAATGGAATAAACCCAAATAGGTGCGGGCGTCAGAGAAAACTCTGACGCCCGCACTGTTTCCTGACTAGCATGAGGACAACCACCACCGAGGGAGGAACATGACGTCGTTTGTCGTTCGACGGCTCATCGCCTCGCTCGTGATTTTTCTCGCGGCGACGTACATTATGTACGTGCTGACGGCACTCTCGGGAGACCCGCTCGCCGACCTCCGTACGAGCACGTCCCCGCAGAAGGCTCAACTCATCGCATCGAGGACGGCTCTGTTACACCTCGATGTTCCGGTCTACCTGCGCTACTTCATCTGGCTCGGCGGCGTGGGTAAGTGCTTCATCGGGCAGTGTGACCTCGGTGTCACGATTCAGAATCAGCCCGTGACGGTGCTGCTCGGGCAAGCCGCGAGCTCAACGTTGCAACTCGTCACGTTCGCATCCTTGACCGCCATCGTGTTGGGGCTCATCGTGGGCATTACGACCGCACTTCGCCAGTACAGCTCCTATGACTACGGCGTGACGTTTATCTCGTTCTTGTTCTTTTCCCTCCCCATCTTCTGGGTTGCCGTGCTGCTCAAGCAGTACCTCGCCATTGGTTTCAACGACTTTCTCTCGAGCCCCGACATACCGTGGTGGTTTGTCGCGGTGGCATCACCCATCGCGGCAGTGCTGTGGGCGGCCATTCTGCCGTTCTCTGGCCGGAACCGCCTCTGGACATTCCTGGCGGCGCTCGGGGCGACGGCCGGCATGCTCACCTATCTCAAGTTGACGAACTGGTTTACGTATCCGCACATCGGCGTGCTGGGGCTGGCGATAACGGGTACCGCAATCGCGTTCGGAGTGACGGGAATTTCCAACGGGCTGAGCAATCGTCGCGCCTTGACGGCGGCCCTCATCGTTGTCGGGATTGGCGTGGCCATCTACTTCCCGTTCCTCTACGGATTCTCGTTCTATTTGCAACCGTGGAGTTTTGCCTTACTTGCCGTTGTGACTCTCGTTGCGGCATTTTTCATTGGTTGGCGACTCGGCAAACCTGATCGCGCACCGGTCGCACGCACCACGGTGATTGTTGCGTTCGTCATGGGCTTGCTCATCACGATCGACCGTCTGATGTACGTCTGGGATGACTACTCGGCTTCGGAGCGCGTCAAGGGTCGACCGATTGCCACCATTGGTGCGATGACACCGGGACTCGAGGGCTCCATGTGGGTGCATATGCTTGACACCTTCACGCACTTGCTCCTGCCCACCATCGCCCTCATACTCATCTCGTTTGCGACCTACACGCGCTACTCGCGGGCGAGCCTGCTCGAGGTGATGAATCACGATTACATTCGCACAGCGAGAGCAAAGGGACTCACGGAACGCACGGTGGTTGTGCGCCACGGATTCAGGAACGCCCTGATTCCGATTGCCACGATTGTGGCCTTCGACATCGGCGGCATCATCGGTGGGGCCGTCATCACCGAGCGTGTATTTGGCTGGAAAGGAATGGGAGCTCTCTTTCAGTACGGTCTCGACAACGTTGACCCGAATCCCGTGATGGCCTTCTTCGTCGTGACCGGTTCGCTCGCCATCCTGTTCAATCTCATCGCCGACATTGTGTATGCCGGCCTCGACCCTCGAATCAGGTTGTCATGACACGCGGCACTCGACCTCCGATGCCAGAGCCGGCACCGAGCATCGCAGAGGAAACGAACGAAAACGCGATCGCCCTCAAAGAAGTTGAGGGACTTAGTCAGGGACAGATCGTTCGACGGCGCTTCTCGCGACACCGCGGTGCGGTGATTTCGATGATTGTCCTCGCCGCCATCGTGCTCCTCGCGTTCACGTCGGTGGGCTTTGTGATTGGTGACTGGAGAGTCCCCGGCTGGTGGCAATACGACTGGGCCGAAGCGGTGGCGCTCGAAAACAACGGGTTGCCAACCTTAGACGTGTTCCACTTCGTGGTGGGCAATCATCCGTTTGGTCAGGATGAGATTGGTCGCGACATTTTTGCAGTGGTCATGCGCGGCACGCAGCAATCCCTCATGATCATGGTGATTGTGGGCTTCATCGGCACGTTCCTGGGGACCGTCATCGGTGCGATCTCGGGTTATTACCGGGGTGTCGTCGATGGCACGTTGATGCGATTCACCGACATTGTCATCACGATTCCCGTCATTGTGATTGGTGCCGTCTTGGGGCGCACGGTCGGCATTGCCGGTGCTCCGGTTTTGGCTCTGGTTCTCGGTGCCGTCGTGTGGACCGGACTCGCTCGATTGGTCCGGGCGGAGTTCTTGTCTCTGCGCGAACGCGAGTTCGTCGACGCGGCGCGCGTGGCTGGCGCTCGTGATGGCCGGATCATCTTCCGGCACATCCTGCCGAACGCCATCGGTGTCATTGTCGTCAACGCCACACTCTTGATGGCAGCGGCCATCCTCATTGAAACGGGTTTGAGCTTCCTCGGGTACGGCGTGCAATCGCCTGACACCTCGCTCGGAAAAATCGTCAGCGAAAACCAAGTCGCCTTCTCGACTCGTCCGTGGCTCTTCTGGTGGCCCGGCTTCTTCATCATCGCGATCGCGTTGTGTGTCAACTTCATTGGCGACGGACTGCGTGACGCATTTGATCCACGTCAAAAGCGCATGCCGTCGCTGCGCGCCCTCGCGAAGGCGAAGCAGGGTGGCTCCGCATGATGGGCGTTGGTTTGCAGACGTTAGGGGAGTGCTGCCGTGAAAATGGCAGCCACAGCGAGAAGGCCGGTCACGACCAACGACACCGTGTGCCAGTTTCGCGTCACCGAATCTCCTGTGTCGGGAGCGTCATTCGGCCGGGGCACGTCGTCCATCGTCACGTCGCTCCATCGCTGGGCGATCACAAACGCCGCGGCGCCGCTTTCCGTGCTGAGAGCTTCCGCCGGTCGGGCGAACTGACCCACCCCGGAGCGTCGAGGGAGAGTGGCAAAGTCGGCTCGGCTGAGCCGGAGCGCCTCGTGCCGACCGGGAGCAGACGCAGCCCATGCGGTCACGGTGCCCACGTCGGTTCCCAATGTCACCCCGAAGCGCACTTCCAGACTCGTCAATTGGGCCAGTGGAATCCGCCATGTGCGGGCCACGTTGACGACCCAGACCACGCGGTCGTCGACAATCACGCGTGGACGCCAGAAGAGCGTCCAGGCACCGAAGCCCGCGAGGGCAAGAAGTGGCCAGCTTCGAATCAGTGTGTCCGCGTCGCGGGCAGCGATGAGTCCGCCGAGGGCGCTGGCAACCAAGAGCACGGTGACCACGGTGAGGCTTCGCCCCAGTGGTACGCGAAATACGGCGCGAGGTTGCTGCACGCAGTCAGCTTGCCACAGTGTCTGGTTGGGAGTGAACGTGGCTAAACAAGAGTCTCGCGAAGTCGTCGTTCGGGTCGACAATCTCGATGTCGATTTCTGGGTCGATGGCCAGGTTTATCCGGCGGCCAAAGGCGTGTCGTTCGAAGTTGCCCGAGGAGAAACCCTGGCGATCGTGGGCGAGTCGGGTTCGGGCAAGAGCACGACTGCCATGGCGATACTGGGCCTGCTACCCGAGAACTCGTTGACGACCGGTTCGGTCACCTTGCTCGAGCGTGAACTCATCGGGCTGGATAAGAATGCGTTGCGCGAAGTGCGCGGAAATGACGTCGCCGTCATCTTTCAGGAGCCGATGACGGCCCTCAACCCGGTGTATTCGGTGGGATTCCAGATCTCCGAGGCACTCCGTGCGCATCAGCGACTCTCACCCGATGACGCTCGAGAGAAGGCAATCGAGCTGATTCGGCAGGTCGAGTTGCCGAATCCGGAACAGACATATCGCAAATATCCGCATCAACTCTCCGGTGGACAGCGCCAGCGAGCACTCATTGCCATGGCGATTTCGTGTGACCCGGTGCTGCTCATCGCCGACGAGCCAACCACCGCGCTCGACGTGACCGTGCAGGCGGAAATTCTGCAGTTGCTCCGCTCGCTGCGGTCGCGACTCGATTCGGGAATTGTCCTCATCACGCATGACATGGGCGTGGTCGCCGACATGGCCGATCGCGTCATCGTCATGAAAGATGGCGTGGCGGTCGAAGCGGGTACCACGGAAGACATTTTCACGAAGCCGCGACACGAGTACACCAAGTCGCTATTGGCCTCCGTTCCTCGGCTTGCGATCACCGACATTGAGAGCGCGCCATCCGTCACTCCCACCGAGGTGCCCGCGTTGCAGTTCACGAACGTGGCGATTGAGTACCCCAAACGGGGGCGAATCCCCGCGTTTCGCGCCGCCGAGGATGTCACGTTTGCGGTGTATCCGGGGGAAACAGTGGGGCTCGTCGGTGAGTCGGGCTCGGGAAAGACAACATTGGGTCGCGCGGCCGTGGGACTCCTTCCCGTGCGCGAGGGGCAGCTCTCGGTGGTGGGAGTGGACATCACCTCCGCGACGCACCGAGCCTTGCGACCGGTACGCCGCCGCACGGGGATTGTCTTTCAAGACCCGGGATCTTCGCTCAACCCTCGCTGGCCCATCGGCCAAAGCATCGGTGAACCTCTCCTGCTCGCTGGCGAAGCGAAGGGAAAAGAACTTGACGCAAGGGTCGAAGATTTGCTGCGTCAAGTTGAACTGCCCATCGACTATCGCAACCGCTACCCGCATGAGCTTTCCGGTGGCCAACGTCAGCGCGTGGGTATTGCGCGTGCGCTCGCACTTGCGCCTGAGCTCTTAGTCGCGGATGAGCCGACCAGTGCTCTCGATGTGAGCGTTCAGGCGCGATTCCTTGATCTGCTGCGCAAGTTACAGGATTCGTTTGGTTTCGCGTGTCTCTTCATCTCGCACGACCTCGCGGTCGTCGACGCGGTCTCTGACCGGATTGTCGTGATGCACAAGGGTAAGATTGTGGAGCAGGGTTCTAAAGATGCGATTCTGCGACATCCGCAGGACCCCTACACTCAACAACTCATCGCGGCTGTGCCCGTGCCCGACCCGGTTCTCCAACGCGCGAGAAGAGAGGGTCGAACCGCAATCTAAGGACGTGCTTCTATGGCGAAAGCCTTCCGTACTGACCTGCGCAACGTCGCCATCGTGGCTCACGTTGACCACGGTAAGACAACTCTCGTCGATGCCATGCTCAAACAAACCAACTCGTTTGACGCTCACTTCAGTGCCGACGATCGCATGATGGATTCGAACGACCTTGAGCGCGAAAAAGGCATCACGATTCTCGCGAAGAACACGGCCGTGGAATATTCGGGAGCGCATGCGACGAACGGGCCCATCACGATCAACGTGATTGACACCCCGGGCCACGCTGACTTCGGTGGGGAAGTGGAGCGCGGACTCTCCATGGTCGATGGCGTTGTCTTGCTTGTTGACGCGAGTGAGGGTCCGTTGCCACAAACGCGATTCGTGTTGCGCAAGGCCCTCGAGGCGAGCCTCCCGGTCATCTTGTTGGTCAACAAAACCGACCGACCCGATGCCCGCATTGATGAAGTGGTCAGCGAGAGTCAAGACCTGTTGCTCGGTCTGGCTAGCGACCTGCATGAAGATTTTCCTGACCTTGATTTGGATGCCGTGCTGAACGTCCCCGTCGTGTACGCGTCGGGTCGCGCGGGTGCTGCCAGCCACAACAAGCCCGCCAACGGCTCGTTGCCCGACAACGACAACCTCGAACCGCTGTTTGAGGCGATTCTCGAGCACATTCCGGCTCCACACTATGACGACGAGCATCCGCTTCAGGCGCACGTGACAAACCTCGACGCGTCGCCATTTCTGGGTCGCCTCGCACTTCTGCGCGTCTTTAACGGAAACCTCAAGAAGGGGCAAACCGTTGCGTGGGTCAAGCACGACGGCACAGTGTCGAGTGTTCGCATTACGGAACTGCTGAAGACCAAGGCGTTGGAGCGTTTCCCCGCGGAGTCGGCTGGACCGGGTGACATCGTCGCCATTGCCGGTATTGAAGACATCACGATCGGCGAGACCATTGCCGATCCTGAGGATGTTCGTCCGCTACCCGCGATTACCGTCGACGAGCCCGCCATTTCGATGACGATTGGCACGAACACGTCGCCTCTCGTCGGCAAGGTCAAGGGGCACAAGCTCACCGCGCGCATGGTCAAAGATCGCCTGGACCGGGAACTGATCGGTAACGTCTCGTTGCGCGTGGTCGACATCGGTCGTCCCGACGCGTGGGAGGTGCAGGGTCGTGGCGAACTTGCGCTGGCCATCCTGGTCGAAAATATGCGTCGTGAGGGCTTCGAACTGACCGTGGGGAAGCCTCAGGTGGTCACCAAGAAGGTCAACGGGAAGACGCATGAGCCGTTCGAGCACATGACAATTGACACGCCCGAAGAGCACCTGGGGGCAATCACACAGCTCATGGCTGCGCGCAAGGGTCGCATGGAAGGCATGGTCAACCACGGCACTGGCTGGGTGCGCATGGAGTTCATCGTGCCCTCGCGCGGACTCATCGGTTTCCGCACGGAGTTTCTCACGATCACCCGCGGAACCGGAATTGCCAACGCGATTTCGCATGGCTATGACGAATGGGCCGGTCAAATCATCACGCGTTCGAACGGTTCCATCGTGGCCGACCGAAGCGGTGTCGTCACTCCGTTTGCCATCATTGGCCTGCAAGAGCGCATGAGCTTCTTCGTGAATCCGACCGAGGAAGTTTACGAAGGCATGGTCATCGGCGAGAACTCGCGCAACGATGACATGGACGTGAACATCACGAAAGAAAAGAAGCTCACGAACATGCGTCAGTCGACGTCCGACACGTTCGAGTCGATGACGCCATCGCGTCAACTCTCTCTCGAAGAGTGCCTCGAGTTCGCGCGTGAAGACGAGTGTGTCGAAGTCACCCCAGAGAAGGTGCGCATTCGCAAGGTCGTGCTGGACATGACGGAGCGCGCACGTGCCACGAGTCGCCTGAAGAAACAAGATCAGGTCTAGCTCCGCGTTGGGTGAATTTTTGGTAGCAACCTCTTCCCGTTGAGGAATCAAGCAGAGTACCCTGCCTGTTAATGGGGGAAATCCCTCGGAGACTGGAAGGACGCATCATGTCACCTCGTGTAATTTTCACCGTCACGGCCGCTTCGGCACTCGCTTGTGGACTGCTCGGCGGTTTAACAGCGTGCGCGAATCCTCTCGAGGCCGTCACGAATCAGGTCGCGCAAAAAGCGGTTGAGGGCGCAATCGAAAATGCCACCGGCACAGACGTTAGCCTCGACGGTGGCACCATTCCAGACACGTGGCCAGCGGATGTGCCCAAGCCAACCGGAAAGATCATTGGTGTCTTTTGCGATGCGGCAAACGGATGTTCGGGATCTTTCGAGGTCGGCGATGCCAAAGCCGGGTATGACGACTACGTTGCCGGATTGACGAGCGCGGGATACACGCAATCACTCGACCTGTCAACGCAGGACAGCTACATGGGTGTCTTTGACAACGGAACGTCGAACGTCACCGTCTCGGGCGCCAAAGACACGACCTCCGCAACGGGCAATGTGCTCGTCATCATCACGACGAAGTCGGCGCAGTAAGGCGTGACCGTGAGCGTGTGTCGCGGTGACCGCGGCACACGCTCAGGCGCGTGATGACGCCGTCGCAGACGCGGTGCTCGTTGTCACTCGGGGAAGTGTGCGCAGTGACATGCGCAGGAAAACGCCGAGTGCGATTCCGACGTACAGAGCCCAGACAACGATTTCGAGCCACGACATTTCGGGTCGGAAGCCGATGGTGCCACGTAACAGAGATCCGTACCAACTTTCCGGCGGTACGGCGACGGATACATCGAACGCGATGGATTCTCCGCCGGGGAGCACGCCCACCTCTTGCAACTCGTGCACGCCATAGGCGAGCACGCCGCCGGCGAGAATAATGAGGAGTGATCCCGACCAGGTGAAGAAGGCTCTGAGGTCCAGCCGCACCATGCCGCGATAAATTGCGAAACCCAGAGCGACCGCGATGAGCAGTCCAA
>Ga0214917_10004998_pt1 | contig 14342 bp, 11 predicted proteins | sample LL_1208_BB_MetaG_FD_177983 | JGI IMG/M metagenome (GOLD analysis project Ga0214917, IMG submission 177983) | Freshwater microbial communities from Lake Lanier, Atlanta, Georgia, United States - LL_1208_BB | ecosystem: Environmental > Aquatic > Freshwater > Lake | place: USA: Georgia | collected... | reverse complement strand
AACCTCGCCGGTTCAACAACAGCAGGCTCTGCTCCGCCTTCTTTCGCCTCTCCTCCAACGCCTGCCGCAATACCCCCGACAACATCACTGGTCCGCCGGCCTTTGGTCTCTCCTCCTTGCGAAGATCGACAATGTGCACCTTGGGCAGTTTTGCCCCGTCCACCCGCTTCCTCAGTCGAACCCGCAGATACCGGTCCCGATCCGCATTGTGGGCGCTTTCCAGCGAAGGCGTTGCGCTGCCCAGGATCACCGAGGCTCCCTCGATCCTGCCCCTCACCACCGCCAGGTCCCGCGCATGGTACCGGGGCGACTCCCCCTGCTTGTAACCCCCGTCGTGCTCCTCATCCACCACGATGAGCCCCAGGTTTTCCAGGGGGGCAAAAAGGGCCGACCGCGCCCCGATCACCACCCGCGCCCTTCCCTCCCGGATCTCGTGCCATGATTCCCGCCGCTCCGCCGCCGTCTGGGCGCTGTGCAGCACGCACAACCTCACCCTCTGTCCGGCAAGTCTTCCCCGGAAACGCGCCACCGTCTGCGGGGTCAGGGAAATTTCCGGCACCAAGACCACGGCGTTCCTTCCCTCCGCCAGCACCGCCTCCAGGGCCCGCAGATAAATCTCCGTTTTTCCGCTCCCCGTCACCCCCTCCAGAAGAACCGGCCGGCCGCCCCCCTCCCTTTTTCTCTCCTGCTCCCACGCCTCCATCGCCGCTGCCTGCTCCTCCCCGAGCTCCGGTTTTTTGCCGGCATCCGGCCAACCTTCCTCCGGCCCCTCCTCATCCTTCACCAGCCTCCGCTCCGACCTCTCCGCCAGCCCCCTGTCCACCAGCGCTTTCCAGACCGCCGTCCCAACCCCGCTTTCCCGCACCAGCACGTTCAGCCAAGCACCCCCCCGGTCCTGCAAAAACGCCCAAGCCTTGGCCTGAACCTTCGCTGTTTGGAGAACCTTGGCCGCCAGATCCTTTTTTCCGGCGACGGGAGAAATCCACCATGCCACTTTTCCGCCTCCCTCGTGGGAGCGCACCGGCCCCGGCAAAATTGTCCGCAGCGCGGCCGCCAGGTCACATGCGTAATAGTCGCCCATCCAGCGTGCCAGTTGGCATAACCCGGGGGGAATCAGCGGCCTCTCCCCGGCCACCGCCGCCACGTCCCGCACGTTTTCCACTTCCGGTTGCCGGGGAAATTCTACTGCGTAGGCCAGAATTTCGCGCCGCCCCCAGGGAACCCGCAACCGTTGCCCCAGGCGGATGTTTCCCCGCAACCCCTCGGGAATCCGGTAATCGAACAACCGGTCCAACCCCAGTTCCGGGGCTACCCTGACGAATTCGGAAAATGGCACCCTCTGCCTCTGCGCCCTTTTTGCCCGTCCGGCAAGTTTCCCCAGCTTCCCCGCCCCGTTTCCCTGCTTACTCTTTTTGAATGCTTCTCGCCCGACCCCGTATTTTGGCCGCCCTGGCCGTAATTCTCACCCCATTCCTGCTCATCGCCCTCTCTTGGCTGGGGGAAATCCGCCGTTCCCAGGCCGTCGGGCCCCTTCTGGCGGAAGCCGCAGCAAATCACGGCCTGCCCCTTCCCCTCCTTAAGGCCGTGGTCTGGCGCGAAAGCGATTTCGAGACCCGGGCCCTCGGCGCCGCCGGGGAACGTGGCCTGATGCAGGTCACCCCGGGAGCCGCCGAGGACTGGGCCAGGGCCCACCGCATCCGCTCCTTTCGGGAAACCGACCTGTTTGACCCCCGCACCAATCTGGCCGTTGGCACATGGTATCTCGCCCGGGCCATCCGTCGCTGGCGGGAGGAGGGCGCCGATCACCCGGAAGTCTTTGGCCTGGCAGAATACAACGCAGGCATCACCCGGGCCCGCCGCTGGGCTTCCCAAACCCCTGGCATGAAAGCCCAAGAGTTCCTTGCGGCTGTCGATTTTCCCACCACCAAGGGCTACATCCTCTCCATCCTGCGCCGCGCCGAGCTCTACGCCACGGGACGAGACCCCGGCCCCGGCGAATGGGTTGGCCGCCGCCTCGCCCTCCAGAAGGAAAATTGGATCCGGAAACAAAAAGAATCCCGCTGACGTAAACGTAAACGACCAGCTGCTAACTCAGGCCAGAACGACCCCGGCTTGCATCCCCGCTCCCCTCGCAAAATCCGCTGCCGCCATTCTTTTCCTGCCCTCCAGTTGCACCTCCCGGAGCAGGACCCCTCCTTTTTTCGCCGCTACTAGGATCCCGTGGGAATTCACCTCAACGACCTCGCCGGGACTGCCCTTGGCCCTTCGGGAAAGGATGACCGAAAAAATCTTCAGCATTTTCTGATCCGACCCGTCCGGAAGCCAGGTATACGCACCCGGCCATGGTTGCATCGCCCGGATATGCGCCTCGATCTCCTCCGGAACCTTGTCCCATACGATCCGACCGTCCTCTTTCGTCATTCGCGGAGCCAGCGATGCCTCCGCGTTGTTTTGCCGGACCCGCTTCACCTTTCCCTTTTCGGCCCGGTCCAATAATCCCATCAACAAGGAGGCTGACTTGGCGGCCAGGCGGTCATGAAGGTTCCCCGTTGTTTCGTTGGGACGGATGCGCGTCGCCACCTTTCCGAGAATATCCCCGGTATCCAGGCCTTCGTTCATCTGCATGATCGTCACGCCGGTCGTTCTCTGACGTTCGCGAATGGCTGCGGCAATCGGCGAAGCCCCGCGATATTTCGGCAACAAGGACGCATGCACGTTCCAACATCCCCGCTCCGGGAGTTCGAGGAGAGATTTTTTCAGGATCTGGCCGTAGGCGACCACAATCATCAGATCGGCTTTCTGGTAGCGGATTTGACTCAGGGAGCTGGCCGCATTGATGTCTTCCGGCTGGTAAACCTGAAGATGGTTCCGCAAGGCCGCCTCCTTGATCGGGGAGGCCAAGGGTTTTTGGGACCGCCCCGCCGGACGGTCCGGTTGGGTGATCACGGAAAGCACAAAGTGCCGGTCGGACGCCACCAGCGCTTCCAGGCAGGGCACCCCGAACGCCCCGGTACCGGCAAAAAGGACCCGCACGCGCCTAGGCGACGACTTCGGCCAGTTTACGGTTTTTCCGCTCGGCCTTGGTGGTCTGAACCTGGCTGAGGATGTCGCGGGTCACCTCGTACGGGAACTGTTCCGCGTCGATCTCCTTCACCAGTTTTTCCCCGTAATAGTCCAACACCGGCTTGGTCTCCTTTTTGTAGGTCTCCAACCGGTCGTGAATCACCTTGTCGCTGGCATCGTCCAGCCGGTTGTCCCGCAGAGCCCGCCGCTTCAACCGCTCCTCCAACTTGGCCCGGTCATGGCAGACCAGGTGAAAAAGGGCCTCCACCTTGATGTCCGCCTTCAGCAGTTTGGCCTGCTCCACGTTCCGCGGGATTCCGTCCAGCACCAGATGGTCGATCTCCGGCTTGAATTTCCCCAGAGTCACCATGTTCGCCATGTGCTGCCGCCAAAGGTCCACGGTCACATCATCGGGCACCAGTTTCCCTGCGCTCGAGTATTGGAGGAACGCCTGCCCCACCTTGGTGCGGAGATCCATTCCCCGGAACACATCCCCGCAGCTGAGATGGCAGAAACCGGGAATCGTCCCAAGAATTTTTCCCTGCGTCCCCTTGCCGGAACCGGGGGCCCCGAAGAGAAGAATCGCTCTCCACTGCATCCTATAGTCCTACACCTTCTCCCCGCTCGTGCGCAACCCGGCAAATCGCCCTTTTCCGGCCAATAAACGCAGGCTGTTGAGGACCACCACCACGGTGCTTCCCTCATGCCCGGCCACCCCCACTGCCAGCTGGATCTTCACCCCCAATGCCGCCGTCACCAGCACTGTGATCGTGCCGAGCGAGATCACCAGATTCTGCAGGATGATTCGCCGGGTTCGCCGGCTCAGCTCGTACGCACCTGCAAAACTCTCCAGCCGATCCCGCATTAGGATCACGTCGGATTCCGCCAACGCCGCCCCGCTCCCGCGAGCCCCCATCGCCACCCCGATATCGGCGGCCGCCAGGCTTGGCGCATCGTTCACGCCGTCCCCCACCATTGCCACCTTTTCGCCCGCCTGCACCCATTCCCGGATCGCCGCCACCTTGTCGCCGGGATGCAGTCCGTACCGGAAATCCTTCAACCCCACCGCCTCCGCCACCTGCCGGGCGGCCGCCTCCCTGTCTCCCGTCAACATCGTCACTTTCAACCCCTGCCGCTCCATCCATTCCAGCAGCGGCCGGCTGCTCTTCCGGATTTCGTCCTCGAGAAGGATGCGCCCTTTCACCCTCCCCGCCTCATAAAAAACCTCCGTCACACCCGGCATCGGCGCCGGTTTCGACTCCGCCCAGCCGGCCCCACCCAAAAAACTCCGCCGCCCCAGCCGGCACGACTCTCCGCCCGCGGTCCTGCCGCTTACCCCGCCGCCCGTGGCCGAGGAAAAATCTCCTGCCTCCACGATCACCATCCCCCGCTTTTTTGCCTCACGGACCACCGCCACGGAAACCGGATGCAGCGACTGCATCGCCAACCCCGCCGCCCCCTCCAACAGCTCCCGCTCCGTGCATCCCGTCCCCGGCTCCACCGCCCGCACATGCATCTCCCCCGTCGTCAGCGTCCCCGTCTTGTCCAACGCCACCCGTTTCACCGTTCCTAACCGCTCGATCGGACTGCCACCCCGGAACAAGATGCCCCGCCGGGCTCCCGCCGCGATTCCCGCCAGGATCGCCGATGGGATTGACAACACCAGCGCGCACGGGGACGCCACCACCAAAAGCGTCATTGTCCTGTAAAAAGCCGTGCTCGCCCCCGCCTTGGCCCACCCCTCCATGCCCCACCAGACCAGAAACATCACCAGACTCAACGTCAGGATCGCCTGGGTGTACTTGGTCCCGAACTTGTCCGTGAACCGCTGTGCTGGCGCCTTCTGCTCCTGCGCCTCCCGGATCAGCCGCAAAATCCCCTCGAGCGCGCTTTCCCGGGATCTCCGCAGTACCTTCAGATCCACTTTCCCCCACAAATTCAGGGTTCCGGCCAGCGCGGTCGATCCCGGCTCCTTGTCCACCGGGGCCGCCTCGCCCGTCAGACTCGACTCGTCCGCCGCCGTTTTTCCATCGATCACCTCCGCGTCCACCGGGAAGGAGTCCCCCGGACGCACCCGCACCAGCATCCCCGGCTCCAGCGCCTCCACCGATACCCGTTCCTCCGTGCGGTCCGCATTCACCCGGATCGCCTCCCGGGGCGCCGCTTTGAACAATCCGGCCAACTCCCGCTCCGTACGGTACGCCGCCAACTCCTCCAGTGCCCCGCTCTGCGAGAACAGGAACAGGAGTAACGCCCCCTCCCCCCAGGCCCCCAGCGCCGCCGCACCCGCCGCCACCGCCAACATCAGAAAGTGGATGTCCAAAACCCCCGTCTTCAACCGGTGCCACACCTCCTCCGCTGTCTTCCAGCTCCCTGCCACATATGACAGCAGGAAAAAGGTGATCTTCGGCCAGCCCTCGGCAAAATAGCCCGCCACCCCGGCCAGACCGCAACCGATCGCCAGCGCGAGCGGCACTTTCCATTTCTTTCCCGCCCCCACTACCGAAGGCAACGTCCGCACCTCCAGCTTCACCCCGTGCAGGACGCGCCAAAGCCAAAACTTCGGCGCCGTCATACAACTCTCCCTCTCCAGGTAGATCCTCTCCCCGTCCCGCCGGATATTTACCCCGTGCCGCCACTCCCCCTCCAAGAGTCGGCTGCAATGATCACAACGGGGCGAGGGCGGAGCCCACCGACATGCACTTCCCCCCGCCAGCGCCCTCACCGCCTCTGCCAGATGGGCCGCCTCCCTTTGTCTCGGTCCGGGACCCGAGGTGGCATAGTCGATCCTCCCCTCATGGAAGGAAACGGACACCCCCCGCAACTCGGCCGCCTCCTCCAGTTCGTGGGCGATGACATCCAAACCGCAATTCTGGATCACCCTTTCATGCATACTTTTAAGCTAACTCCTCCCACCCCATTGAGACCAACTTTCCCGCATCCCTTGCCAACCCCGCCGTCGCTTTTACATTCCGGCTAATGCCTGCCGTTGCCCCTACTCGCCGAAAAAAAATGCCGCTCCCGGAGCCTCAACCCTGCCCGGCTCCAAGTCCGACCGAGGACCTTTCCTTCCTCCCGCGCCACCTTGGCCCCACCGAACAGGACCAAAAGGAAATGCTCGCCCTCCTCGGCCTCAACTCCCTCGAAGACCTCGTCCAAGCCGCTCTCCCCCCCGGCCTCCCCTCCGCCACCCCACCCGCTCTTCCCGCCGCCCGCTCGGAGGCCACCGCCCTCGCGGACCTGGAAAAAATCCTTTCCCAAAACCAGTCCCACCGCTCCCTCATCGGCCTCGGCTACCACGGCACCATCACGCCTCCCATGCTCCGCCGCAACATCGTCGAGGATCCCGCCTGGTACAGCGCCTACACCCCCTACCAGGCCGAAATCTCCCAAGGACGGCTCGAGGCCCTTCTCAACTTCCAGACCATGATCATCGAGTTCACCGGGCTCGAGATCGCCAACGCCTCCCTGCTCGACGAGGGCACCGCCGCCGCCGAGGCCGCCTCCCTCGCTCATGCCGCCGTCAACCAACCGGAACGCGACACCCTCTGGCTTACCCCCGGCCTCAACCCCTCCACCGCCGCCGTCATCCACACCCGCGCCGCCGCCCTCGGCTGGAAAATCCATGAGTCGGCCGACTTTCCCGCCCACCTCTCCGCCAAACTCTTCACCGGCATCCTCGCCAACCCGGAATCCGACGGCCGCGTTCACGACCTCCGTCCTGCGTTAAAACAGGTCCGTGACTCCGGCGCCCTCTCCATCGTCGTCGCCGATCCTCTCTCCCTTTTCCTTTTCACCCCGCCGGGTGAACTCGGGGCCGATATCGCCGTCGGCAACACCCAACGCTTCGGCGTCCCCATCGGGTTCGGCGGCCCGCACGCCGCCTACTTCGCCACCAAGCTCGCCTACCAACGCCTCCTCCCTGGCCGCCTCATTGGCGTCTCCAAGGACGCCGCCGGCCGCACCGCCTACCGGCTCTCCCTTCAGACCCGCGAGCAGCACATCCGCCGTGACCGCGCCACCAGCAACATCTGTACCGCCCAGGTCCTCCTCGCCGTCCTCGCCTCCATGTACGCCCTTTTCCACGGCCCCGAGGGGCTGAAGCAAATCGCCCTCCGCATCCACGGCCACACCCGCCGCCTCGCCGAGGACCTCGCCGCCGCCGGCTTCCGCATCGTCCACAGCACCTACTTCGACACTCTCCGCGTCTCCGGCTTCCCCCAGGATCTCAAAGGCGTCTCCGCCCGCGCCCTCGCCGCCGGCTACAACCTCCGGCATTTCGACAACGGCGACCTCGGCCTCACCCTCGACGAAAAGACCGACGAGGGTGAGGTGGAAGCCTTGCTCAAGGCCTTTGGCGCGAAATCTAAGCCCTCCACCATAGCCCTCCGGAGCGAAGCCGCCGAGCGGGCGATTCGCGAAGGAGGGTTGGCACGCACCACCCCGCCCCTCAAACACCCCATCTTCTCCGCCTACCGCAACGAGAACGAGCTCCTCCGCTATATCCGCCGCCTCGCCGCCAAGGACCTCACCCTTGCCCACTCCATGGTCCCCCTCGGTTCCTGCACCATGAAGCTGAACGCCTCCTCCGAGCTCACCCCGCTCGGTTGGCCCAGCGTCACCGAGCCTCACCCCTTCGCCCCGTCCGACCAAAACCCCGGCTATGCCCAGATGGTCGCCGATCTTCAGGACTGGCTCGGCAAGATCACCGGCTTGCCCCACGTCTCGCTTCAGCCCAATGCCGGGTCCCAGGGGGAGTACGCCGGACTTCTTGCCATCCGTGCCTGGCAACACGCCCGCGGCGAATCCCAGCGCGATATTTGCCTCATCCCCGTCTCCGCCCACGGCACCAACCCCGCCAGTGCCGTCCTCACCGGTTTCCGCGTCGTCGCCGTCGCCTGCGACTCCGCCGGCAACGTCGATCTCGCCGACCTCGACGCCAAGATCAGGGAACACGGCCCCCGCATCGCCGCCGCCATGGTCACCTACCCTTCCACCCACGGCGTCTTTGAGGCCGGCATCCGCGATTTCTGCAAAAAGATCCACGATGCCGGCGGCCAGGTCTATCTCGACGGCGCCAACCTCAACGCCCTCGTCGGCATCTGCCGCCCCGGCGATTTCGGCGCCGACGCCTGCCACCTCAACCTCCACAAGACCTTTTGCATCCCCCACGGCGGCGGTGGGCCTGGCGTCGGCCCCGTCGCCGTCGCCAAACATCTCGCCCCATTTCTACCATCTCATCCGCTTGAAAAAGTTCCTGCCGGCAAGGTCGGTCCGGTCGCCTCCGCTCCGCAGGGCAGCGCCAGTATCCTCGTGATCCCGTGGATGTACCTCGCCATGATCGGCGCCCGCGGCCTCGCCCGCTGCACCCAGGTCGCCCTCCTCAACGCCAACTACCTCGCCAAGAAACTCGCCCCCCACTACCCCATCCTCTTCCGTGGCACCGGGGGCTGGGTCGCCCACGAGTTCATCGTCGATCTCCGCCCTTTCAAGGCCTCCGCCGAGATCGAGGTCGACGACGTCGCCAAGCGTCTCATGGATTACGGCTTCCACGCCCCCACCGTTTCTTGGCCCGTCGGCGGCACCATCATGATCGAGCCCACCGAATCCGAATCCCGCGAGGAGCTCGACCGCTTCGCCGAAGCCCTCATCGCGATCCGTCAGGAAATTGCCGCGATCGAATCGGGCCAGTCCGACCGCACCAAGAATCCCCTCAAATTCGCCCCCCATCCGGCGACCGATGTCCTGTCCGACTCCTGGGACCGCCCCTACACCCGCGAACAGGCCGCCTTCCCCGCTCCCTGGACCCGCACCTCCAAATACTGGCCCACCGTCTCCCGCATCGACGCCGTCCACGGCGACCGCAACCTCATCTGCTCCTGCCCCTCCGTCTCCGAACTGGCCGCCTAATCCCCCCGCTTTCCACTTCCCGAGGAAATTTTGGAAAAAATCTCCTCCGCCGGATAGGTCCAGATCTCCGCCAACGTCGGATGATAATGCGGCAAATTCATCATCTCCTCCGCCGTCCCCCGGTACCGCAGGATCGCCAGCGGCTCATGGATAAGATCCGAGGCATGAGGCCCCACCACCTGCGCTCCCACGATTTCCCCTCTTTGCCGAAGCGCGATCAGTTTCACAAACCCGTCGGTCGCCCCCATTACCATCGACTTTCCGTGGTCCGCAAACGGATAACTCGCGGTCACAATGTCCCACCCCTTCTCCCGGCACTCCTTTTCCGAATACCCCACCGCGGCCGCCTCCGGAGACGTGAAAATCACCTCCAGCTTCAGCCGGTAATCCATTCGCTCCTTGGGCTCCTGGCCCGACACCAGTGCCGCCGCGTTTTTCGCCGCCACCTCCCCCTGCTGAATCGCTAGGTGCACCACCTCATAAGGACCGCACACATCCCCCGCCGCAAAGATGTGCGGCACGTTCGTCTGCTGGGTCGTCTGGATCGTCACCTTTCCATTTTCCGTTTTGACCCCCGCCGTCCATAGATTTAGCCCGTCTAGATCGGGCACGCGCCCCAACGCCTGCAGAATCTGCTCCGCCTCCACGCCTCTTTTCTTTCCGTTCTGCAGAAACTCAATTCTCTTTCTCTTTCCCTTCTTCACCACCCGCTGGATCTGCGTCCCGCAAAACACCTCACTCCCCTGCTTGCGGAACACCTCCGCCAGTGTGTCTCCCACCTCCGGGTCGGACTCCGGCAACAGCCGCTCACTCCTCTGGATCACCGCTACCTTCACGCCCAGATGGGCATAATACTGCGCAAACTCCAAGGCCACCGCCCGGCCACCCAGCACAATCAGGCTTTTGACCGGCTTTGCGGCCTGAAGACACTCGTCACTCGTCCAATACCCCGCCTCCTCTAAGCCGGGAATCTCGCGCTTGGCCGTTCTCGATCCCGTCGCCACCAAATACGTCTTCGCCTCGATCTCCGCCGGAACCTTCCCCTTTCCCACCGCCTCCAGCGCCAGCCGGTGCGGACCCGTAAAACGCCCCTTCGCCCGGTAAAACGTGAACTTCCCCTTCTCCAACTGCTCCCGCCGGTAATCCGCAAACTCCCCGATCAACCGGTCCTTCCGCTTCAGGATCGCCTTCCAATCCGGCTTCGGCTTCCCCACCAGGATTCCAAACTCCTTCGCCCTTTCAATCTCATGGTTCCGGTGCGCACTCTCGAGCATCGTCTTCGTCGGCATGCAACCGCGCAGAATGCAAAGACCGCCCACCCGCTCCCCACCCTCGATCACCGCCACTTTCAGCCCAAGCGCGGCCGCCGTCCGCGCCGCCGCATAGCCCGCGCTCCCCGCGCCCACCACGGCCAGGTCGTAGGTGGGAGTCATCAAAAAATCAGGCGGATAGGGTGACTTCGCCCGCTTTGCCGCCGAACTTGGGATACAAAAACTTCGCCGCCGGCACCGTCTCCCGCGTCACCACCGCCGCCGTCTCCAGCCCTTTCTCCGCCAGGTGGCGCAACGACTCCTGCAGTAACGCCGCCCCCAGCCCCCGCCGCTGATACTCGTAGTCAATCGTTACTCCCGAAAGCAGATGCGGCCCTTCGCCTGCGACCGGATACAAGGCGCTGATTCCCACCACCCTCGGCCCGTGCACCAAGGCTAAGAGTTCCATCCCCGTCACCGGCTTCCCCTCCGGGAAGAGCCGCTTCCGCAGCTCCTCCAAATGCCCGTCCAGGCCGATGATCCAGCTCTTCTCGTTGAGGAACACCTTCTGCATGCCCTCCCAAATCGCCTCCACGTCATACTCCTTCAGCTCCTTGATTTCATGCTTGGCGGGCAGCTGGGGGGCTTGGGTGGGGACTTTTTTCAAATCCCACTCGAATCGGATCTTCCGGATTCCTCTCATCAGAAAGAGATTGGAACGCAAAAACGGCCCCAATCCAAGCCGGAATCGGGCTTACTTGCTGCCTGGCTTCGTGGCGGGAATCTTTTGCAACTCGGGCGGGACTTGGTCGGCTGCGAAGGTCTCCACCGGCAGTTTCATGAGGGCACAAAGCGGGGCCCCCAGCTCGGGCGGTTGCTCGCTGCGGTCCACCAGACAGGCCACCCCGGCCACCTCGCCCCCCGCAGCTTGCACCAACGCGATCGTCTCCTTCACCGCGCTTCCCGTCGTGATCACATCCTCCACCACCAGGAATTTCTCCCCGGGCTTCACCTCAAACCGCCGGATCTTCAACTTCCCCTCCTCCTTCTCGGCGAAGATATGTCTTCGGCCGAGGTGCCGACCCACCTCATGGCCCACCAAGATTCCCCCCATCGCCGGAGAGACCACGGAATGAAAGGTCCACCGCTCCACCTTCACTTTGGTGACGAGCGCCCCGCAGAGCTCCGCCGTCGCCACGGGATCCTGTAGCACCAGCGCACACTGGAAAAAGGTCCGACTGTGCTTGCCCGAACGCAACACAAAGTGACCGTGCAGAAGCGCTCCGCATCGGCGGAACACTTCCAGCACCTGCTCCTGGGTCATGATCCCGCCCGCCGGGCCAACAACTCGATCTCCACCGCCCCACCCTTGGGCAGGCCCGCCACCTGGATGGTGGATCGGGCGGGCGGATCCTTTGGGAAAAATTCCGCGTACACCGCATTCATCTCCGGGAACGTCTTTAGGTCCGTCAGAAACACCGTCGCCTTCACCACGTCCCGCAAGGCCAATCCGCCCTCTTTCAGCAGGCTCTGCGCCCGTTCCAGTACCTTCCGAGTCTGGTCAGCCACGGAACCCTGCAGCAGATTCCCCTCTTCATCCAAAGCCAACTGTCCGGAAAGAAACACAAAACCCCCCGCCTCCGTTGCCTGCCGGTACGGCCCGATCGCCGGTCCCGCCACCTTCGAACTCCAACCCTTATGGCCCATGCCTCCCATCCTTTCCCCTGATGCTTCCTTCGTCAACCCACCCTTCTCGGCCTCGTAAACGTAATCGTAATCGTAAACGGTTGGCTACCCTTCCACCCATCTCCCATCTTCGATCCCCCCCCTATCTCCTATCCTCGATCTGCTATCTCCCTCCAACGCTCTCGCTCTCCCGCTCGTTGAACTGTAATCTTTCAACGTGAAAGCGTTGGTCTTCAGCTCCCGGTCCTACTTCCAATCCGCCCTGAATTCAGAAAACTCCGGTCGCCATCAGCTAACATTCCTCGAAACCAAGCTCGACGCCTCCACCGCTCCACTGTGCCGTGGCTACGATGCTGCGCTTGTCTTTGTGAATGACCGGGTCGACCGCCCCTGCCTTCAGGCCCTGGCGGAAGGCGGCACCCGGATGGTGGCCACGCTCAGCACCGGCACCAACCACATCGACAACAATGCGGCCCGGGAGCTTGGTATCACCGTTGCTTCGGTCCCCTCCTACTCGCCCCACGCCGTTTCGGAATTCACCCTCGCCCTTCTTCTCGCGATGGCCCGGAAAATTCCCCGGGCCTGGCAAAGGGTTCGGGACGGAAACTTCGAATTGGAGGGGCTGGAGGGCTTTGAACTCCGAGACAAGACCGTCGGCGTCTTTGGTACCGGCGCCATCGGCCGGGAGGTCGTCAAAAACCTTTCCGGCTTCGGCTGCCGGATCCTTGCTCACGATCCCGTCCCCCACGCCGACACCGCCAGGCTCTGCCGCTATCTCCCCCAGGAGGATCTCTTCCGCCAATCCGACATTCTCACCTTCCACGTGCCGCTCCTTCCCTCAACCCGCCATATCGTCAACGACCAGACCCTCCCTCTCATGAAAAAAGGGGTCTTTCTCATCAACACCAGCCGTGGCGCCATTTTTGACACCGCAGCCGTTATCCGTGGCCTGAAAAAGGGGCATATCGGCCACCTCGCCATCGACGTTTACGAGGAGGAAGCCGGACTCTTTTTCGAGGACCGTTCCTCTCAGATCCTCAAGGACGACCTGTTTGCCAGGCTGCTCACCTTTCCCAATGTCCTTGTCACCGGCCATCAGGCCTTCCTCACGGATCGAGCGCTCCAAAGGATTGCCGAGGTCACCGTCCGGAACCTGACGGATTTCGAGTCGGGCGGCACCCCGCCCGCGGGGTGAAGCAGGGTCTTTTCCCGGAACCCCGGTGGGTTTAAAACCAGCCATGCCCTTACAAGCTCTCGGCGCCAAAACCCCGGTTCCCAGCCATCCCTCCAGGGCCCGCTTGGAAACCTTTCCCAATCCGAGGCCCGGAAGGCAGTACGAGATTGTTTTTTCCACCGCGGAATTCACCTCGCTTTGCCCCGTCACCGGCCAGCCCGATTTTGCCACCATCACCCTCCGCTACATCCCCAACCGGCGCTGCGTGGAAAGCAAATCCCTCAAGCTGTATCTTCACTCCTTCCGGAATGTCGGCTCCTTCGCCGAGGCCGTCACCAACCGGATTCTCGATGACCTCGTCCGCGCCCTCGCCCCCCGCTCTGCCGTCGTCACCGGGGAATTCGCCGCCCGCGGCGGCATCGCCCTGAAGATTTCCGCCTCGTTCGGAAAACCGGCCTAAGCCGGGGTTCGCACCACGAACATTTTTTCCGCGGTCATGTCCTCCATGCTCCGCGGAATCCCGCCCATCCCCAGGCCCGATTGCCTCCGCCCGCCAAACGGCATCCAATCCACCCGGAACGCCGTGTGGTCGTTCACCATCACCGCGGTGGCCTGCAGTTTCCTCACATAATCAAAGGCGCGGTTGATGTCCCGCGTGAATACGGCGGATTGGAAACAGACCGGCAGGGCGTTGGCCCGCCTGACCGCCTCCTCCGGCTTGTCGAACGGATAGACACAAACCACCGGGCCGAACACCTCGTCGCAGGAAACCCTGGCGTCCTCCGGCGGATTCCACAGAACCGTCGGGGCATAGCAACTGGCGGAGATTTTCCTCCCGCCGCAGAGTAGTTTGGCCCCCTTCTTCACCCCTTCATCCACCCAGGCCGCCACCCGGTCATTTTCCGCATGGCTGATGAGCGGCCCGATTTCCGTCCTCGGATCCGCCGGGTCCCCCACCACCAGTTTGGCGGCTCTTTCCGCGATCCTTTGGGCCACTCCTTCGGCGATCGAGCGGTGGGCGTAAATCCTCTGCACGGAAACACAAACCTGGCCCGCATGGTAAAACCCGGCCTTCACCAGCAACGGTAGGGCATCCTCGAGGTTGGCGTCAGCCTCCAGGATCACCGGGGCCACGCCGCCGTGTTCCAGGGCGCAGTTTGCCCCCGGGGCCAGCTTGGACCGCAACGCCCAGCCCACCCGGCCCGATCCAATGAAGCTGAAAAAACTCAGCCGCGGATCCGTGACCAGCAGCTCCGCAT
>Ga0214917_10004997_pt1 | contig 14344 bp, 13 predicted proteins | sample LL_1208_BB_MetaG_FD_177983 | JGI IMG/M metagenome (GOLD analysis project Ga0214917, IMG submission 177983) | Freshwater microbial communities from Lake Lanier, Atlanta, Georgia, United States - LL_1208_BB | ecosystem: Environmental > Aquatic > Freshwater > Lake | place: USA: Georgia | collected... | reverse complement strand
GCGACAAGCGCTGTCGTTGGCGACCTTGAAACAGTCGCAGATGATACGGTCACGTCATTCGTATTCAACTTCGCATTCGGATTCTTAACGAAGTTTGATTGGCCGAATACGTTGCTGATGTAATCGCCTTGAACGATAGTTGACGTTGTGCCTTGTCCGAGTGCAACAGAAGCGCCGACTCCAATCAGCGCGGCCATTGCTCCGAGTAATTTCCAATTCATAAGATAGCCTCCTAAAAATTAAGCGTTGCGAGAGCATTCCAAATAAGCATCAAGCGTTGAGTTATACCTCAAGGTCAGAACCTTACCTTTGCCAAGCTGAATGTCACCATTGAGCCAAATTCCTTTCGCAATCGGCGTGGTGTCGGAAAGCAATACAATTGGATTCGTGTCCGAGTTTCCAATCAGAATGACCTTCTTACCATTGACTGGCGCGGTTGAGCCAAAAGCTGCCGTTGCCAGTGTAACTCCTCCAGACGTTGCCGTTCCAACGAGAATCTGCTCCTCATGCGCTGCGACTGACAGAGTGATTGTTCCACCAGCCGTCAATGATGTTTGAGTGTTTACCGTTGGAGCTGGTCCGCGCAAATCCAAAGCTCTTTGAACCTGAACAAGCAGCTTCGTTGACGAGAGAGCCATACCGATTGGCTGGCTGAAGTTTGGTGCAGATGGTTCAGTTGGCGTCAATGCACCGGCAGTTGTTGCGTCAAGATAGTAAAGCGAACCAGCTACCAGGCCGCTTGTTGTGACTTCACCAAGCAGAGTCACAATGAAGTTTGTCGCCGTTCTCGATTTCACAACGCCAAGAGCAACGGTCGAAAGCGAGTTTGCTTGAGCCGTTACCCAGTTTGTTCCGTTGAAATAGATTGCCTGTCCGACTGTGAACGAGTTCGCTTGAGTGACGGAAAGTTCTGCTCCTCCGCCTCCAGTTGAACCGATGACTCGCCACTTTGAAGCCGAAGTATCGTATCTGAGAATGATTGAAGCATTGGCAGCGAGCTGCAAAGGCGCACTGGTTCCAGTGAGAATCTGGTTCGCTGCTGTGCCGGTCGCATTGTTGAACTGAACCGTGTTCCCTGTGACGTTGTGGTAAATGACAACCTTGCCTTTGCCATCGACCGGCGCTGTGATTCCATCAACCGAAACCAAGTTCGCATCTGTCAGCGTGTAAGCCATAGCAGCAGGGTCAGGCAAAGTCTGGTTTGAACCAGTTGCTCCGCTTGCGATTTGACTGGAAGCGAATCTGCCGCCAATCGAGAGCTTTCCAGAAGTGTCAACATCAATGGCAGGGTCAAGGTCAGCCGTTCTGATATTCAAGGCAGTTGGGTAAACATAAACCTCGAAAGTCTTTGAACCGCCTGTAATGTTCTGAACGCGAATCGTATCAGCATCAACCAACGTGAACAGATAACTGGAATCTTGAGCCGACTTCGAAAGCGGGACTCCAGACTCAACAACGAAATACTTCAGATTCGACAAACTCGAATTGAAGTTATGAATGATGTCGCTTGTTGCTGAAGCCGCAAGAGTCAGACTGCCAGACCAGCGAGCCGTGACGTTGTTGCTCAGAAATCCGATGGCAGAAGTTATCTGGCCGTGAAGTGTTGAACCTGGGTCCGAACCTAAGTCTGGCCAAGCAACGTCCTGACGACCATAGAGAGTTGTAGTCTGTGGCATTTGTTAAACCTTTCCATACAAATAATGGTTGTCTAAATCGTCTGCTTGCCGTTTTTCAATCTGGCAGCTTCCATTCTTGAAGATTGTAGCGCGTTCTGAACGTGATACGAGAGTCAGTCCGACTTGTCGATGACTGCCAACTTTGCCGGTCAATGAAACAGAGGCTTCCATTTCCCATTGAAAATTGCAGAAGTCTTGGCCTGGACACTCATAAACGCGATGAATGACTTGATTGAAGTCCTTGGCCTCAAGAACAGCAAATAGGAGTCCTTCCTTTGGCTGTCTCCAAGCCTGAAGCAGAGGGTCATCGCCAGTGTAATCCCACCCACCGATTCTTGCAGGCTTGTCAGTGTACTCAAACTTCCACCGCAAGCCGCGAATGTTTTCGATTTTCTGTGAGAGAAGCAACATCTTGTTTCCTCTCTTGATGATTAAGCTGTGTATGAAAAACGAGCAATCATACTTGCCTGGAAGATACCGCCGTCTGCAAATGCCTGACGAAGATAGATGCGGAATCTCAGCTTCGCTCTGTTTCCAAGAACGCTGTCATTGCTCTTTCCAACCTTGCCATCGACTGGAGCAGAAGGAGCGTTCTCAGCCACGTTATCTGGCGTATAAAGACACGCCTCTTTGATGATATTGAAGGCAGTCGATTCGCTTACGCCAGCAGCAGCCTTTCCGAAGATTTGAACGAACTTCGTTCCAGGGTCAGAACCGCGAGCTGTCGCAATATCGAACTGGTTCGAGCTCGCAACATTGTATTGCTGCTCCATCCAGAGACCGGAAGCCAGTCCGTTTGAGTTGTTCTTTGCAGCGGCAGTCACATCAGAAGCTGAACCTTCAGCCTTCAGGACGTTGTAATCAGAAGATGCCGTTGAGGCGCCGCCATATGTGAATCCAGTTCTGCTATACGAGTCGAGATAGAACTTCAGGTTCGTGATTGGGTCGACCACTGCATTATGGCGAAGGTATAGAACCTGCGCTCCGGCGTTTGTAACCTGGTCAACGATTGGAGCATATTGTCCGTTGACGACCTGACCGAGATCGACGCCTGTTCCGCCGCCAGCGAGGCTGTCAGCCACTTCTGAGCCGCTGAGTGTTTCCGAGATAGTCAAAGTGACTGCCATGATTCAAGCCTCCGTTAAGTTCTGTTCAAAGATACACCAATTCATTCTGCTGTAATAGTTGCCGACGCTCCGCCGACAATGCCTGTATAGCCGGGATTCCATGTTCCAAAAGGCAGCATAGCAAAAGACCAAAGTTTTACTGGCAACTTTAAGCCATCTGGAGAATACCCAATCTCTCGAATGAGGCATGGGACAGCCACGAACTGAGAAGCACCAATCTGCACATCAAGAAGCATCCATTCGCCAATATCCTGAAGAATGGCTCTGCTGGTCAAGGTCACTTCGATGACTTCTCGATAGCCTGATGCCAGTTTCAGAGTCTCTTTGACCTGAATCTCTACATCTGCCAGTCGATACAGATTTGGGTAGTCCAAGTCCCTGGTCAGGATTCTGCCATTCTGAGTGATTGCTGCCTGGTTGCGGAAATAGACTGTCGAAAAGGCTGATTGATTTGCTTCTGGAGCGAATCCAAAGGTTCCCTTCGACCGATTGAAGTTATTCTGCACATCGAGAGTCGGTCTCAGGCTATCGCGTTCGACGTCCCAGTTGTTCACCGTATAAGACGGAGTGTCATCGAACTCGTCCCAATGCAGAGCATGAAGGTCGAGCTTTGCATCCTTGTTCTGAAACAGCTGAATCCTGACCTGCTGAAGCATATTCGAGGCATACTCCATAGTATTCTTCGGCTCGCCAATCCAAGCTCTCGCTCGCCAGTTCGCTACAGCACCAGTTGCAGGAGATGATTTGGTTTTGAAGGTTGTCCATGAAGCATCGAAATCGCCTCCAGAGACGCCTCCGTAGGTTGTTAGAATATCCTGCGCGATAGCGACCGCATTATTATCGTAACCGCTTAGATTCTTGCCTTTGCAGCGAATAAAGAACTCGTCTGCTCTCTCGAAGTAATACTTTCCGCCTTCGAACCAGTTCGTCGAGTTCTGCTTCAGTTCAAATGTGTTCTTATTGACCGAAATATTCACAACATCAGCAGCAGGCACTTGATAAAGAACACTCGAACGGCGCATGTAAAGATTGCTTGTGTCAATCGAAAACAAGGCATTTGATGAAATTACGAGCTTGATATTCTCATGTGGTTCATTCGAATGCTTGGTGATGTAATGCCTTCCGCTTTGAGTGCCAGAGGCATTGAGAGCTGTCCCGCCGAGAGTATCCGAGAGAGTGAACGTCGAGTCAGAAAGAACCGTTTTGACGTATTTCTTTCCTTGAGTGATTCCTGTGGGAAGCGTTCCCTCTGTCATCAAATCAACTTGGTCATTTGCCTCAAGACAGTGCCGATATGCTGAGAAGACGGCAGGAGTTCCAAGAGCGATGGTCACTGTGAGTTCTTCGTTGTTCACGAAGATGTCGTTTGAGTTGACCGGATAGCATGGAATCGAGGCTGTGATTGGAGAAAGGAGTTCAGTCCAATCTCCGTAGATGACTGGAATCGTTTTGCCTAGCAAATCATCAGATGCTTTCGGATAAGCTGCAAGCGTGAAGACTCCTGTGGGAAATGAAACATTATTCTTCGCAAGAACATCTCGCGCTCGAATGGTCACAGATTTGATTGAACGGCTGAAACCTGCTTCCTCTGTCACTTCTCCTTTGAAGATTTGAAAGAAGCTCGATTGAACATCTCTCAAGCCAATCTTCACTATAACAGTTCTACCGACCCATCCAGCAAAGTTCGCTCCGCCTGGAAGGAACTTATTGTATCGACCATCTGCATTTGAAAGCTCGAACGTCATTTCAGAGAACAGAAGACCTTCAGTCAGCCATTCTCCAACAGTTCTTACAACAGCAGGAAAGTTTGTCAGAGCTTCGTAAAAATGCTCGCCGACGTATTTATTTCTATCTGAAGCTCGAATGATTGAACCATCTGGAGCCTGAATCTCAACAATCAACTCAAGCTGATTTGCGAGATTATCAGATGCAAAATTAAGCAACTGCTGATTGATGCTGCTCGCCGTAAGATATGGCTTTCGATTGGATGAACTCATAGCGACTCATCCACTTCGATTGAGAAGTCGACGTAATCGGCATCAGCACCTTTGTAGTTATGCTCCTCAGCAGGAATATCTGCCAACTTTCCAAAGACAGCAAATCTGCTTGGCTGTTGAGGCACAGGAATGTAGAGACACTTGAGAGTGATGCCAGCGTAATCGAAAAGCTCCCTCATATTCTGGAAGTTGATTCGGCCATACGAAAGATTCCTGAACTCAAGATTCAAGTATTTCTTCTTTCCTCTGTCGTTGCTGATGTTCGTGAAGCCTTCTGTGTAAACCTTGTCGACGAATTGCTTCTGTCCGAATCGAACCCGGTCGACAAAGCTCTCCTGGCTGAAGATGATTGCCGAACCGAAGACAATCGTTCCAATCCGCAAGAAGTTATCAGCTGAACCTGGGTCGCTTACGTTCAGTCGCCAGTAGCGATAGGGATTCAGAGGCAGAGTCGGAGCGATGTAATACATATTCACTGCTTCATATTCCAGCGTGACGTTCACCGGAATTGTTGCGAAACTTGGGTCGTTTGAGCCTTGAAGTATGACAGTCGCAGAACCGGATAAGTTGTGATTCAAGATTGCCAGTGTGTCCAGATACACGCCTTGAGGCAGTTCCGTATCGCAAGATAGAGTGGCCGACAGAACGCCGGTCACCGAGCGCCAGTATTGTTCCACGATGTCAGTGTTCACATTGTTGATCGAGAAACTGTTGGTTGAACTGGATGCTGTACTGGTTGCCGTCCAGTTCGTGCCAGTTGTGCCACGGCTTGGGAAGTTCATCAGGATGCGAAGGTTCGTTGTGTTGTACAAAGCAGACCGGAACTGAATCGCTCTGGAGTCTTCTTTGACTGACTGGAACTGGATACCGAACGTAGCGCAGATGAAAGAGTTCAGATACGGATATTCAGACAGGTATGGTTCATCATTCAGATAACCATTTCCAAAGCATATTCTGTGAGCCACTCTACCAGGCTTGAATTGAATCCCTTTGAATCTCTCTTTTCCATCAATAACGCCTTTAGCCTGGAGTCCATTGACCTTGTTTTGAGTCGGCCTAGAGTCAAATTGGAATCCGGCAGATTTGTCTGCAAAAACTGACAGCAAAGACTGCAATCCATTTGCATCGTCCTGAGTGTTCGTGACAGATGCCTGGAATCCTACGATGTCTTCCGAGATTACTGCCAGTTCAGTTTGCAATCCGCGAGTCTGTTCGAAGTCATTGACCAATCCAGAGAATTGGCTGCCAATAGGTTTATCTTTTGTCAGATTTCCAAGGAACTGAATAGCTGCAACATCATCAACGCCAACTGCAAACTGTGCCTGTAAAGCCAAGCCTTGCTCAGCAGCAGGTTGAAGATACGGGAACTCGCTGAGATATGGAGTTTGTAGGTATCCATATTCTATGAGTTGAATCACGAGCGAACTCCTTTCGCTGACAACACGAAGTCACCTCTCAAGGAACTTGCCTTCAGCTCGCTCTTGATGGTTGGAACAAGTGTATTTCGAATAAACGAAGCATCAAGCGCGTCTCGTGTTTCGATGTTCAAGTTGATGTTGAAGATTGGTGCAGAGTCAGTTGGCAGGGAACCAGAGTTCAATCTATTCAGCAAGCCAGCTCCGAGAGATTGAGCAGCATTGCGATTGATGACGAACTCTCCCGGAGTCAACATTGCAGGCACCGAGTCTCCAGTTCCGCTTCCGGGAACGATTCCGCCTGTACTGAACTTCATCATCTGCTTGAATGGTTCGACCAAGAATCCAAGACCGCCTTTGATTGCATCAGTAATCATTCCAATTGGGTCAGTAACCAATCTTTTCAAGTCGATATTGGAAATGAATCTTTTCAAGGAATCGTAAATCTTCTTTATTTTATCTGGAACGAAAGTATCTCCCAGCCAATCTCCAGCAGGTTTGATTTCTTTATCTCCGAAAGGAACAGCTTCAGTTCCAGGAATGCCGAGGAAATGACCAGATGGTTTTGTTCCAGAGAAAAGAGAATTGACGAAAGCTGCAACGCCTTTGTCTTTCATCATGCTTCTTGGAATAACCGCTTCTCCGGGACTCAAGAGAGCTGGCACAGTATCATTCTTCGATGAGTCTCCAAGAACCTTTGGCTTGCCTGGAACGAAACCACCATCTGCAAAAGCAATCCAAGGAAAGTCGAAGCCGAGGAAATCTTCAACCGCGCCTTTCCCTCCGCCATCGAACTTGAACAGATTCTTGAAAAAGCTGCCAATTTGGTCGAATACCCATGAAATTCCATCCCACATCTTTTGACCAATGGTTCCGAGCGAGTTACCAAGCCAATCGAAAGCCTTGCCTAGTCCTTCAAGAACGACGTCTCCGATTTTCTCGAATATTTTCATTGCATCAAGGAATGCTTTTCCAATTGCATCTCCAAGTGCCTTTCCAATATCTCCAAGAGCATCACCGATTGATTTGAAAACTTCTTTAAATCCTTCAATCGTAGCAGTGACCCATGCTTTTACGACGGCAATCCAGAACGAAGGACGAGATAAAGCAATCGCCAATTGAGGCAACGCTTTAACGAATGCTGCCATAACAGTTGGCATCATTTTTACGAGACTTTCGATGAATGCCTGAACAGCTTTTGGGTCACCTAATAGTTTCGTCAGGCCATTTACCAAGCCTTCGATAAGTCCAACCGCTCCTTCAGTAATCATTCTTGGAAGATCCGAAATTATTGAAATCAAATCTTCACCAAGTTTTTTAGTGAATTCTCCACCCTTGCGAAGAAGATTAACAACTCCAGCAATCATTTCTCCTCCTTCAGGTGCGAATGCTTTACCGATTTGCGAAATCATGTTTCCAACCAAAGCATCTGCTCCGCCTTGAGCAGCAGAGATTGCGCTATTGACGCCTTCCATGATTGCTTTGCCGGTCTTCGCGCTTCTCATTTCTTCGATTGTATTTCTTGCTGTCTCGAGTGCTTGTTGATTTTCTTCGTTCAAAGCTCCCGTCAGCTTCAATTGTTCTTCGAGAGCAGAAATCTTTTCGAGTTCAATCTGAGCTTGTTCATTGATGACGTCAAAAGTTCCGAGATTTAAAAGTCGAGTCTGTTCAACCCACTTTGCTGAATCTTCATTCAATTTCTTCAATTCTGAAAGCGGTCCTTTTTGAGATTCAAGAATTGCTTTTTCTTCAGCTGCCTTGATTGCCTTATCACCGTAGACTTTGACTGCATCCTCTTGTGCCTTCAGAGCCTCTTTCAATTTGTCATTCAGGATGCCTTGGTCTTGAAGTTCTTTCTGCTTGTTCTTGATTGCCTCAAGCTGGAAGGATGTTTTCGCTTTGATTTGCGTAATTTCATCTTCACCCATCTGAGCAGTCTGCAATTTCAGATTGGCTGTTTCTTTCTGAATATCTTTGAGAGCGTTCTTTGCTGCTTCGATAGCCTTTTCATCAATGACTTTTACTCTTGATCCTGTTTTACCAAGATTATCGAGAGACACCTGCGCTTTATTTGTTTCTGAAGTAAATCCTTTTACGAAATTAGCTGCCTGCTTGACGACTTCTCCAGAAAATCCAGTGTCGATATTGTCTTTTATTTTATTGAAGTTATTTGAAACATTTTCTTTCAATGAGTTGACCGATTTCTCGATTCCTTTGAATACTTGGTCTGCTGCTTTGGTAAGCGCATTATCTCCGAATAAACCAAGAAACTCTTTCAATGACCAAGCCGCATTCTCAAGTGGCTTGAGGAACAAGAAAGCGATAGAGTTGGCAATCATCGCCAGAGCTTCATCGAATAGTCCGAAGTTTCTAATGAGGATTTCAATGATTGCGATAACGCCTGCAACTGCTCCAACAATCAACGCTATTTTAGCTGTGATAAGAAGAACCGGAGCAATAGCAGCCGCCATTGATGCACCAAGTCCTGTAACCGCAAGAGTGATTCCACCAATTACAGCTGCAACTGGTCCAGCAACAATAACAAACTCTTTGAACTTGTCAGATAATGCTTTTACATCGACAGAAGCTAGTGCGTTTCTTACGTTGTTTACTATCTGAACTTTATGTTCCATTGCAGAAGTAAGATTGAAAGTCTGAATAATCAGCTTTCCAATATCTTCAGCAAGCTCACCAGAAGCCAGCTTCATCTGCTTGACGGCATGAGTATATGAGCCTGCTCCATCAGCTGCGTTCGAATACTTTTGCGCGACTATGGCGAAGGCGTCTCCTGATTGGAGTTCCTCTTGGGTCATGTTTTGAAGTTCTGGAACTAGAACTGCCAATCCGCGAGCCATTCCGCGAGTCGTTCCAATCAATCTTTGGAATGATCCGTCGAGGCTATCTCCCGTGACCTTCGAAAGTCCGATAGTTGCTTCAACCAACGACTTGATTTGAGCTTCAGAGAATCCCATTTGAACGGCTTGCGCGACCAGGCCACGGAGAACATCACCATCAACCGCTTTCACTTCCTGAAGACCGTCGAGATATTCTCCCCAAGCATCGGCAGTATTCTTTATTCGTCCGCCTGAGTTCTCAATCGCCTGCGTGAGCATGATTTGAGCTTTTTCAGCAGCAGCATAATCATCTACGAAAGAACCGAGAGTGTTCGAAAGAATATCAAAAACCTGTGTAACTCCTGAAACAGCAGTTTGAATCGCCAGCATTGGCAATGCCGCTTTCGAGAGCGTTGATGATATTCCATCAAATGCTGCTCCGAGCTTACCAGTTGATACGTTTGCTTTGTCGTTTGTGGCAGAACTGCCTTTGACGACTTTATCAAGTTCAACAAATTGTCCTTGAAGGTCTTTTATTCCCTTTATTGCGCCTGAGGAGTCGAGAACGACTTCAACGCTTAGTTGTTCTTTGCTGATTGCCATTTCTGCTCACTCCTTGAGACTTAGCATCCTTGCCGTCACCAAGTACCATGACCGCTTTCCTTTGGAAGTTGGTCATATCATAGCGCGTCGAAAACCATGATAGCAGATCAATCCACCATTCCGGCTGTTCTGCCAAGCCTCCATCTGACCATTGCGCTCCTGTGGTCACAGCCACCACGAGAGTTCGATACATTTGAACTGTCCAAGAGTCCCAAGTCGCTTTTGCAGGACAGAATCCATACAAATCGCCACCTTGATGAACATACATCGGAAAAATGTTCGCATCCTTTTCCGTGAAATCCCATCGGTCCTCTTGGCAACGTCTTAGCTTTGATACTTTGCAGCTGTTGCAATCAAAAGCGCGGCCTTCTTTCTTGAGCTTCGCATGGTCAGCAAAGTTCAATTCGAGAAGTGCGCTCAGCCTTTTTTTGCGATTTCAGGCGACCTGTTTGCTTGTTTAGTTTGCAAAGCAGAGAACAATTCAGGAAGAATGTCTTGAGCAGCAAGCGCAGCCATCAAGTCATCAGCTACCAAGCCATCTGCTCCTTTGCGGAACATGCTTTCTTCGCCGGTTTTGATGTCTTTCAATGCGATTCTGACTTGCTGATACATGAGAGAGTAAATTGGAATGTCACCGCCATCCTTGGCTTTCATGGCAATGGCCGAAAGACCATCTTTTGCCGCCAGCACATCCTTAAGCTTTGACGAAACCACCAGATGAAAGCGAGTCGGTTCTCCTTCGAGTCCAAGCAAGCTCTCGTCCAATGATTCCAAGTATGCTGCATAATTTTCAGGCTGTCGAATGGCAGAGTCCTTCGACGATACAAAAGTGAATGCAGTTTCAGCAGATACGTTCAGATTCAAAGCCATTTTCTTTTCCTTCTTGGTTAAGAAAAAACCCGACAGCAGTGAGCCATCGGGTCGATACAGATAGGAGATCGCTCTTGTTGCTTACCAAGAGCCTAACATCACTTGTACGAAACCACCACCTCATTGGCAGCGTCAAGAGCATCTTGGTATGCCTTACCTTCGAACGAGACTGGAATCGATCCTGTGTCTGGAACATCAATCGAAGGAACTTGGAAGATGACCTTCGGCATGTCGATTTCCAAGAAGCGCAGAGCTGTGTCGCCAAGTTTGAAGTTCAGGTCTTGAGCTTCGAACTGCTGAACGGAGTTATAGAACTCAACCAAGTCATGGTTCAGGTTTAATTCAATCTTCACATCCACTTCCAAACGGCTCGCTGGAACGAAGATCGAACCAGAAGCAGCATCGGTACCCCAGCAGTAATTGACAACTTCGTGTCCGTTCTTGATTGAAACACTCGCAGAACGAATGCAAGGATTGCCTGGGATGCTTGAACTTGTGAAAGTACCCTGCAAGCCAGTTTGAGGATTGTCGATGCCTTCACTGCCATTCAAAACTGGTTCAAAGTAGCAAAGATAAACTGGAGTACTAGAACCATCAGCGTCAGCCAGAACTGCACCATCTAGCGTGACAACATCACCGGAAACAGAAACGACCTTGCGAGCCGAACCTGCAACTGTATCAGCTGAACGAGTCGATCCGTCTGCCTTGATAATCATGACGCGTCCGCCAACCGAGAATCGTTTACCCTCACCAGCCTGAAGCGTGACCGTATGACCACTGTTGCTGACAGTTGATTTCCCGATGCCAACCAAGAACGATTCAACACCCATTCCAGACCAAGCAAGCTGAGATTGGCCATCACCAGGCAAAGAAATATCACAAGCATCAACAAAGCATCCAAATGCCTGTTTACTCCATTTATCACCCACTTCGAATAGCGAGAACGTTATCGAAGGGTCTTCAGATGAGTCATACGAAACGCCGCTCGAAACAGTTTCTTTGCCGAGAAGCGATTTCCAGAGAACTCGCAAAGCAGATTCAAGTTCAGAGACGCCTGCTGCAACAGCTGTGTCGATGTTGACCATCGTTGGCAGCGACCATTCAAGAGCTTTTTTCTCTTTGATGGTGTTGTTGTTATGGCGACCAGAACGGTGAGGAGATGGATTGATTGGCTGAGAGAAGCTCAAAGAGCCGCCAGCCAAAGCAAAGAAATAATCAGAAGCAGCTGGCAAAGCCATTGAGCCTTTGATGACTTCCTCTTTCAAATAGAAACGCTGGTTGAGCGCGGAGCTGTCACCAGTATTGGCATAAATTGCCGCGTAATTCTTAGCCATTGCTTAACCTCCAAGAAAACAGACAGCCACTCTTTGGCCCAATTCACGAAAAGCGTATCATACTAGCAATCTGACACATACCGCTTCCGATAGACAACTTCGAACAGCAGGGTTGTGACGTAGAATGGTTTGACGATTTGGATGTCTGGAGTATTGCTCAAATAAAGAACATTGATGACTCCGGGAATCCCGAGATTCACTTTCGAGCCGATGCATTGTTCAATCTCTTGGCGTTTGTCGAGCAGGGTTCTCATGTTGACCTGATTCTCGGAGGCAGATCGAAGAACAAGCTCAACAGCCACCTGCCAGCGGGTCAGAATCTCGCCTCTTTGATGTTCGAAGACTTGGCCATTGTCGTAAACCTGAATGTAAGGCACTTCGTGTTCGCCAAGTTCTGAGAAAGCGAGCTTGATGTTCTCAGTCTCAACGACTTTTGCCCAAGTCAAAGTCTTGAGTTGTGTTTCAATGGCATCAAGAATTGATGAATCATTGGCAACTGGCATCACAAAGCTCCAAATTCTGCGAGAATACGTCTGACTTGAGCCAATTTTGCCTGCAATGCTGGAGTAACGAAAGGTCTGGCAGCCATTCTTTTCGTTCCAAATTCAAAATACTTTGCATAATGAACATCAAATGAACCAACAGTAACCGTGTTGTCGTTGATTTCATACTTCACTGAACGCAATAATCGTCCTGTTCTTACCCTGCGTGGATTCTGTGGTCTTTGATAAACTTGTCTCAAAAGACGAAAACGCATGTCTTCGCTTAGAAGCATCCCGATTCTAAACAACGCTTTTTGCTGTTGCTCTGATTTTGGCAAGAACTTTTCAAGCTTTGCCATAATTCTTTTTTCAAGAGCTTGAGCATCAGAGCGACTCATCCGTTTTCCACTCCCACTTCAGCAAACGGAACTTCGATTCTGAAATGTAGGTCAAGCATGAAAGCGATTTCTTGAGGCAATCCTTTCACATAAGTAATTGACTCGCCTTGTTTGCCTTTTGAAGCGATTCCCAGGCGTCTGTCAGCGCGGAGCTGATACTGCCAGGCAACGGTCATGATTGCCGCCTGGACGATTTCTCCAGGCATGACTGGACCAGAGCCACCCGTGACCGGAGATTGATAGCCTGCATAGTAAGTGACTTTGATGTTTCGATTTCCTCTTGGGAACTTGTAGCCTTTCAGAACAACCATGATTTCTGATTCAAGCTGATAGTTCTCTGGAGGAATGACATTCGTCGAGTCGTAAGTCCAAGTCTGGTCGAAGATGATTTCAGTCGGCTTTGTAGCAGGCCATTCCTTCAAAAGGAGACGGTCGCTGTTTCTGCCATCATGATATTCGACGTAACCTTGATAAATAAGTTTACGGTCAAGATAGTTCTCAATCAAAGACGAAGCTGCGTTGATAAGCAGTTCAATCTTTGCATCTTGACTCGTATCAGATGAATTGATGTCGAGATATGCCTTGCACTGAGCGACAGTGCAGAGAGCATTAGAGTTTAGGCTCATCAACAACTACCTCAGGAAGAACTTTTGCCTTCGGAGCTGCTTTTGCTTTTTCTTCTTTCTCAAATTGGCCAGGATATTTGGAGAACAAAGCGAAAGCATCTTCATCAGCCACGTCTTTGACTTCATCTTTTTCAAACATCACATAGGTTTTCTCAATAAAAACTACAATGTGATTTGCTTCGCCGATGTATTTAACCTTCATGGTTCAACTCCTTTGTTTAGTACGATACTACAATGCAAATGCCTGCTGCGCCATTTCCGCCTGCGCCAGAGCTTGTTCCTTTTGATGCTCCACCGCCACCGCCACCGCCGCCATAGGTTGATCCTGCGATTCCAGAGTCTCCTGCTCCGATTGCTCTTGAGAAGCCACCTGCTCCACCATTCCCGCCTGGACCAATCTGAGCGGTTCCGCCAGAGCCTCCGCCTTGAGCGGTTGTCGAGATTCCACCACCTCCACCGCCAGAACTGGGAGCGTTGATCGTATCTCCTGCCGTGTCTCCGATGCCAATCTTTGAGTGGCCGCCTCTTACAGAAAGAGGATGCGCATCACCGCCGATTCCAGCGAAAAAGTCAGCTCTACCAGTTTTGAATCTCGCTCCACCGAAACCGCGTTTTCCGCCAAGAGCTTTTGCGTATGTTCCGAAAGAAGTTGTTCCGCCATCTGAACCATCTTTTCCATTGTATGCGTTGGTTGAGACAGCGACTCCGCCCGCTCCACCAGTTCCAACGGTCACAGCAACGGTTGCAGGCAAGGCAGTGGCAACGAAATCTTTCACCACATACATGCCTCCAGAACCGCCGCCTCCGCCACATTGAGAGCCAGAAGTCCCGAACATACCTGAGCCACCACCGCCTCCACCGCCAATCAGAATGACTCGCACTTGCTTGCAGCCGCTTGGCTTTGTCCAAGTTCCATTGGCTGAGAATGTTTGAACGTCTGGATCGATTCCGCCACCGGAAGGCACAGCAATGAGACTGCGCT
>Ga0214917_10004995_pt1 | contig 14356 bp, 15 predicted proteins | sample LL_1208_BB_MetaG_FD_177983 | JGI IMG/M metagenome (GOLD analysis project Ga0214917, IMG submission 177983) | Freshwater microbial communities from Lake Lanier, Atlanta, Georgia, United States - LL_1208_BB | ecosystem: Environmental > Aquatic > Freshwater > Lake | place: USA: Georgia | collected... | reverse complement strand
GGGGGAACGGTTCACGGGGCTGATCTGCAGCCCGAGCATGCCGAGGGCCTGCTCCAGGGCGCGCTGCAGCCCGGCCTGGCTGAGGTCGTTGGTGCTCACGAAGCCATCGCGCTGGCCGCGGAACACCCGGATGCCGGCCCCCATGCCGAAGGCGGGGGTGACGCTGGTGATCGTGTCCTGTTCCGCTAGCACGCCGAGGTGGTCGGTGCGCTCCAGGAACACCTCCACCAGGTCGGCACCGGCGGCCCTGCCTGATCCGAGCAGCGCTTCGAGCCGGCCCGTCCAGCGGCCGTTCAGGGGACCATTCAGCAGATGTTGGAGCGATGCGGCGTCGGCAGCGGTGCCGAGCGGATGGGAAACGGCCACGCGCTGGTCAGCGCACCGCGGGCTGGAACTGCTCGCTGCGGATCGGAGCCATCAGGAACAGCCGGGCCATCTCAGCGGCGTTGGCGGCCCAGAACGGCAGCTTGCGCAGCAGCTTCAAGGGAGCCGGGACCTCGGCCTGATCGGCTTCGCTGAGGCGGTCGTTGTTGCGCACCAGACGCTCAAGGCGCGTGTAGAACATCGGATGGGCCACGTTGAGCACCACAGGGAACACCCGTGCGGAGGTCTCGTTGGTCTTGGCGATCACGTACTTGTCGTACTCGCGAGCATCCAGTCCAAGGGCTTCGTAGAACTCCTTGCGGGCCACGTCGCGCACGTACATGGTGGCGAACACCGCCAGCAGGAAGAAGCGGCACCACAGCCGTGCCCGCAGTCCGGTGACGCTCTTGGGCTGCGCCTTCATCAAGGCATCAAAGAAGTCGCCGTGGCGGTTCTCGTCCTGACACCAGTTCTCGAAGAAGTTGAAGATCGGGAAGATCTTGCTGTCGGGGTTCTTCTCGAGGTGACGGTAGATGGCGATGTAGCGCCAGTAGCCAATCTTCTCGGAGAGGTAGGTGGCGTAGAAGATGTATTCCGGCTTGAAGTAGGTGTAAGCCTTGTTGGCGGTGAGGAAGCCCAGGTCGAGCTGGAGGCCGAAATCGCTCATCGCTTTGTTGAGGAAGCCGGCGTGGCGGGCTTCATCGCGGGCCATGTGGGCAAAGCACTCGGCCAGCAGCGGGTTGCGGGTTTTGATGCGGCGGCTCAGTTCCTTGTAGAGCAGGAAGCCGGAGAACTCGGAGGTGCAGCTCTGCTCGAGAAACTCGATGAACACCCGGCGCGTGTCGGGGTCGAGTTTGTCGGCGGCGCCTTCAAACTCCTCGTTGCGCACGAAGTGGTGACGGTTGTAGTCCTTGCGGAACTCCTCGCAGATGGCCTCGAGTTCCTCGGCATTGGGGCTGAGGTCCATGGCGGCCATGGCCTCGAAATCCGTGGTGTAGAACCGCGGCGTCAGGATCGTGTCCTTCACCGGGTCCTTGATGGCGGGCGCTCCGGGGCTTGTCGCAGCGTCAGGCGTGGCAACGGCGGCGGGAGGCACCATCGGTGGCGTCAGTGGACAGACACGGCATCGTAGGCGGCCCCTGGGGGGGACCGGCGCCGCTCTTCATCCGATGCCACGGGCGGGCCTGCCCTCCGTGGCGGCCTCAGTTGGCCCCGAGCCACTTCTGACCGTTGAGCCGCTGCACCAGCCGCGACACCAACAGCGCCAGGGTCATCTTCTTCTCGTCGATCAGGAACGACTCCAGCTGGCTGGGTTCGCCGCCTGCCTCGGCCAGGGCAAAGGTCTTGGCCGAACCGATGGCATCGGTGGTGAAGCACAGCCAGAAGCGGCGGCCGCCGGGCAGCTCGCCGATCACCATCCAGCAGGGGCTGCCCACCACGGGCATCGGGCCCTGTTCCAACCGCAGCGAACAATCCGCACCGCCGTAGGCCTGGATCTCCTGGCGGATCGCCGGCAGCAGCAGGTCGGGCACAAAGGTGGAGAAGGGTTGATCCTCCGGGGCCGGTGCTTTGGCGGCGGGCTTGGCGGCCGGCTGCGCAGCTGGATCACCGGTCGCTGCTGCGGGGACCGCGGCTTCAGTGGTCGCGGCTGGTTTGGCCGCTGGCTTGGCGGAATCGGTCACCCTCGCAGGCCCCTGGCGTCATGCAGGCCGAACTTTAGGGAGCCTGGTCGAACTCCAGGTTCACCAGTCGTCGCTGGCGGTCTGATTCCAGTCGTCGGCTCCAGCTCCAGCTCCAGCTCCGGCTCCGGCCGCGGGTGCAGGCGCAGGTGCCTTGGCCGCTGCTCCCCAGCCGGCGGCGCTGGCGGGCGATGCACTCTCGCTGCTATTGCCGCGACGGATGACCCGGAAGGGCACCGACACCGTGGGGGGTGGATCGCCGGCCGTGCGGCTGGGGCCCGCCCAGGCTGTGCCAGAGGGCTCAGGGGAGGGTTCAGCGGCGGAGGATGCGGTGGCCCCTGGCCGCCGCCGCCAGGGGGGTGGCGCCGCCTGGTCGCTGGGTTCGGCGCTGGCGCTGCGGCGCACCTGGCGCCGCTCCGGCACCGGGCTGGGGCGGCCCTGCAGGGCCAGGCCGGCCCCGGCGGCGCTCATGCCGGCCCCCACGGCAACGGCGCTGGCCAGCCAGGCCCCCAGGGGCCATGCCGGGCTGCTCCAGGTGAGCAGCCGCAGGGCCACCCAGGGCCGCGGATTGATCGCCGCGATCAGTAGCACCGCCAGCAGGGGCGAGAGCAGTGGCAGCAGCAGCAGGCGTTGCAGCACGGCGTCGGGGCCTCAGGGCTGGATGGGGCCGCTCCAGCGGCGCAGGGGGCCCAGCTCTAAACCGAGGCAATCGAACACCCGAATCACCAGAAAGTCCACCATCTCCTCAAGGCTTGTGGGCTGGTGGTACCACGCCGGCACCGGTGGGGCGATGCGGGCTCCGGCTTCCGCCAGGGCGGTGAGGTTGCGCAGGTGCACCAGGTTCCAGGGCAGCTCCCGTGGGCAGATCACCAGCGGCCTGCCCTCTTTGAGGTGCACATCGGCGGCCCGTTCGAGCAGGTCGGTGGCCACGCCGCTGGCCATGCGGCCGACGGCCCCCATGGAGCAGGGCAGGATCACCATGCCGGCGGTGCGGTGGCTGCCACTGGCGATGGCCGTGGCCTGATCATTCCAGCGGTGGCAGCGCAGGCTGCCGCTGCTGCTGCCGGTCTGCTCGCGCCAGAAGCGGGTCTGGGCTTCCGGGGCCACCGGCACCTTCACCCCCAGTTCCGCCTGCCAGACGTTGATCGCCCCGCGGCTGACCACCAGATCGATGGTCTCGCCAGCGTTGAGCAGCAGTTGCAGGGCCCGCAGCGCCAGCGGTTGGGCGCTCGCGCCGGAGATTCCCAGCACGATCGGCAGGCGGGGCGGCGCGTCCATGGATCAGTCTTCGGTGTCGTCCTCCGCTTCGCTCTCGGCAGCGCGGTCGCGGTGGTCGGGCACGTATTCCTCGTAGCCCTCGGGCAGCACCACCGCCAGGTCGATCTGGTGGCGCAGCACATCCACCTTCTGGATGATCACCTCCACGGCATCGCCAAGCATGTAGCTGCGCCGGTTCTTGCGCCCCACCAGCCGGTTCTGGCGCGAGCGGTACTCGTACCAGTCGTCCTTGAGCGAGCTGACATGCACCAGGCCCTCCACCTGGGAGGGGGGCACCTCCACGAAGAAGCCGTAGCTCTGCACACCACTGATCACACCGGTGAGGGTTTGGCCCACCAGCGGTTCCGCCTGGCGGGCCTGGGCCATGGCCAGGGCATCGGCCTGCAGGTCGGCGGCGAAGCGGGAGCGGCCGTTGAGTCGGTGCAGCAGCGCGCTGCTGCGGCCCTCCTCCAGGGGGGCCAACTGGCTGGGCGCCAGCAGAGGCCAATCGATCACGCCATGGCTGCTGTCACCGGCGATGTCCACCCGCGTCTTGTGGCGCACCGATGGGCGGTCCTTGCCGTCGCAGAGCAGCAGCACCAGCACGTGCTGGTTCCAGAGGTCGCTGTAGTGCAGCGCCGGACAGCACCAGGGGGCGAAGGCCACGGTTTCGGCCGCCAGGACGTTGGTTCCCGGTTCGGCGGCCAGGGTCACCGGCTTGAGGGGCTCGCGCAGTTGCTGCTGCAGCACGCGGCTGCGGTCGCTGGCGGCGAAGGCGGTGGCCAGTTCCTGGGCGCTGGCGTTGCCGTCGGCAGACAGTTCCAGAGGGATTTCCAGGGCCAGGGCCGCCTTGGCCACATCGTTCAGGGCCTCTGCATCCGGCGACGGGTTCTGGGCGTAGATGGCGGGCAGTTCCAGGGCGGCCAGGTGGCGGCCCAGGGCGCGATGGGCCGGCAGCAGCAGTTCCCGCAGCAGCCCGGAAGGGCTCAGGGCTGGGTCGAGCTGCACGAGCCAGCCCTGACGGCTTTCATCCGGCTCCGGCACGGCCAGGTCAGCCAAGCCGTCGATGGCCGGCATGGCCAGGTCGAGATCGATGGAGCCACCGTTTTGGCGCTGGCTGCGCAGCAGCCGGGCCAGCTCGATCAGCTGCTCCAGCAGGGGGAGTTGGTCCTTGAGCGCCTTGAGGGCGGCGGGGGTGGTGCGGGCCTTGGGTTTGCGCTCCGCCAGGGCCTGCAGGGCCTTGGCATCGACGCTGGCATCGGGCTTGATCGTGCTGCGACAGAAGCGGTAGTGCTGCAGCTCGCCTTCGGGGCTGAGCTCCAGCAGCACGGAGAGGGCGGCGTTGTCGCTGCCGGGTTTGAAGGCTGCGGCCTTGCTGAGGGCGGCTGGCAGCAGCGGCAGCCAACCACCGCCAAGGCAGAGGCTCTCCCCCTGCTCCCGCAGGAACAGGTCCAGGGGGCTGGCGAAGCCGATCCGTTCGGCCACGGCGGGGGCATGCAGCCAGAGCCGATGGCCCGTCTCACTGCTCTCCAGCGACACCGCCGGCAGGATCGGGGCATCGGCGTTGGCCCACAGGTCGAAGCCCAGGGTGGGCAGAGCCGTGAGGTCGTCACGCTCCTTGCCGTCGGGGGTTTTGAGGGTGGTCTTGGGGGCGCTGGGTTGATCCCGCAGGCCGTGTTTGGTGAGCAGCAGATCAAGATCCGCCTCCGGGCCGGCATTCACCGCCAGGCTCCGGGCCACATGGCCCTGGGGGGGCAGCTGGCCCACCGGGTAGCGATCCACCCGCACCTCCACCACCGCCTCATCGGCCGGGCCGAGGTACTGGCTGTCGGCGGCGGGCAGCTCGATGCTGGTCAGCAGCCGGTCGTCGAGGGGAACGGCCACCAGCCGGTCCTGCTGCTGCTCCACCTGGGCCAGCAGGCTGGTGGTGTTGCGCTCGAGAATGCACTGCACGCCCCCCTCCGGGGAGCGACGGCGCCCGCCTTCGCGGGTGATGCGCACCAGCACCCGGTCGCCATTCCAGGCGTGGTTGAGCTGGTTGTCACGGATGTAGATGTCCTCGCCGCCGTCGTCGCGCAGGGCGAAGCAGAAGCCTTTGCTGCTGCAGCGCAGTCGCGCTTCGATCAGCCCCTCATCTTGCAGGCGGCTGACGCCTTGCTCGTCCTCCAGCAGCACCCCGGCGCGGGCCAGGCCGCTGAGGGCGATGCGCAGCTGCTCCTTGTCGGCCTTGGTGGAGAGGCCAAGGGCTTTTTCCAGCTTGCTGACGCTCAGCTGCTCAGCGGCTGGCAGCTTGTCGATCAGGGAGGCGACCGTGAATTTCATGGACTTCCGGGGACATGCCCTGGACGAGGGCGGACCGTGGGGGGCCGTGCCTGGTCGGATCGGGCTGTGGAGGGGTGGTGGCGGCGTGGGAGCGCTCGGTCGAAACGACGAACGGTTGTGCCCGAACAGACCAGCGCGGTGGGCCGACTGGCGAGGTGCGACGGGTGAAGACCGAGTGGCGTGAACCACCTGGCGAGAACCACCTGAAGACGGCCAACGCCTTCGGGTGCTGTCGCAACCAGTGAACTCTACTCAGCGGATCGCCCCTGCCAAGGGGTTGGGGGGAGCCAGAGACGGCTTGCGCTCAGTCGTTGCTGCCGCCAGCGTCCCCGCTGGGATCCCCCTCGACGGTCGGTCCGTCGTCCTGGCCCCCGGAGGCCTTGATCAGCAGCCGCGCTCCGATCACCAGGAAGCCGATGGATGCCGCCAGTTGCAGCACATCCGGAGAAATCACGGCGGAGAGGGATCCACCGGCGCCGGCCCCCAGCAGGCTGGCGAGCACCAGGGCGGAGGCGCTGCCGGCGAACACGGCGCCGCTGCGGCTGGAGGTGCCGCTGATGGTCACGATGGCCAGCTGGGTTTTGTCGCCCAGTTCCGCGAGAAACACCGTGGCGAAGGTGGAGGCCAGCAGAGGGAGATCCATGCTCAAGCGAGGGGTGGCTCAGGCGAGGGGGAACACGCTGACGGCGGCCTGACGGCCCAGCCACAGCCCCAGGGCGATCATCAGGATCCCCGCCAGGCGCTCCAGCTGCTGGGGCGGCAGCACCCGAGATAGCCAGCGCCCCAGCAGCACCCCCACCAGGCTGGAGCTGATCAGGGCCAGGGAGGCTCCGATGAACACCAGCACCGGCCGCCCCGATTCCGCCGACAGCAGCAGCGCCGCCAGCTGGGTCTTGTCCCCCAGTTCCGCCAGGAAGACCGTCGTGAAGGTGGTGAGGAACACCGCCCCGAAGGAGCCGGCGTGGCTGTTGCCGGTGGGGTTTGTTTGGGGGTCTGTCTGGGGCTCAGCCATCAGGCTTGCGGGGTCGGGCTTGCGGGATCAGGTGTCTGGCAGGGGCTGGCGGATTGCCTGTTCAAAGCGCTTCATCACCATGCCACGACCGCCGTGTTCACAGCGGATCTGCTGGCGGCAGCAGTCGATGGCGAAGGCTTCGGCCTGATCCGGTGGCACGTCGAACAGCTCCGCCAGGTTGTCTACACGGCAGAACGCCGGCCGCTGGTCGTAGATGCGGCAGGTGCTGGAGCCGGTGTCGAAGTGGATGCACCAACCGTCCGGTCCCACCATGGCCAGGTATTGCTCCTGCTGCTCCGGGCTGAGGGCCTCGATCGCCTCATGGCGTTCGCCGGGGTCGAGGCGACAGCAGGCCCCGCAACCGGAGATGCAACGCCAGTGCAGGGGCTCACTCATCGATCAGGCCCCCAGGGCTGTGACAACCCGTCACAGGCCCTTGGTTGGGGCTGGAGCGGACGCTGCCGCAGACCGTAGTGTGGGCTCTGACATGAGCAGTTGCTGCGCCGTTCTCCCATGGGAATCGACTTCCATCTGATCGCTAACTTCGCTGCCCTGTTCCTGATCACCGTGGCCGGTCCGGCAGTGATCTTCATCCTCTTCTACCGCCGCGGCGCCCTCTGATCGGCTGCTGCACCACCGCGATCACGATCCATCACCAACCTCCAGAACCCCCAGCAGGCGCTTGGCCTGTTGGGGGTTTTGCCCGTTCAGGGGCCTGGCTGATCGCCGTCAGGCCGCCAGCCCCAGGGCCGTGGCGGCATCGTCAAACAACGCCTGCACATAGGGATGGTCGCCACTGGGGTGGTCCACCTGCCGCCGGCCGTTGGCGGCGCGGTTGCCGCTGGCCCGCAACTCGTCCCCCTCGGCATTGCGGATCACCATCTGGTCGCCGTCGCGGCTCACCCAGTAGCTCCGGTCGCTGCGCCGCAGCACCAGGCTGTCGCTGCAGCTGGGGCGCAGGTCCACCAGCTCCAGTTGCAGCCGCTCCACCCCCTGCCAACGGTTCAGCCTGAGGTGGAAGGCCACGTCCAGCTCGTTGGGCAGGGTCCAGCTGCCGCTCCAGCGCCAGGCAACCGCCCGCATGGTGGTCTCCCCCTGGCGCAGGCTCAGCTGCAGGTGGCCGCCCCGCAACTGGCGCTGCTCCACCAGGGTGCAGCGGCTGCTCCAGAACAGCGGCGTGGGGTGGCCGATCCCGAAGGGCTCGAGGCGCTGCAGCTGCTGCCAGAAGTCGCGGTCCAGCTCCGCCAGGGACACCAGCGCTTCGGGTTGCACGGCGCGGGCGCTGGCTTCGCTGCGCAGCCAGGCCTGGGCGCGCTGGTTGAGCCGCTCGTGCAGCGCGGCCACCCGCTCGGCCCGCACGGTGAAGCCGCCCGCGGCCGGATGGCCGCCGTGGCGCTCGAGCAGATCGGCACAGGCCTCCAGGGCGGCGTCCACGGCGAACCCCTGCGGGGCCCGCACGGAGGCCCGCAGCCGGCCATCGCCCTCCGCCGCCAGCAGGGCCACCGGCAGGCCGAAGTGGTCCACCAGGCGTGCCGCCACGATGCCGATCACGCCGTGGTGCCAGTGGCCCTGGGCCAACAGCAGAAATGGGCTGCGCTGCTGGCCGTCGGCATCCACCAGCGCGCGGGCTTCAGCTTCGATCGCATCGCAGAGGTCGCGCCGCTGGCGGTTGAGTTGTTCGCAGTCCCGGGCCAGCTCCAGGGCGCGCTGCTGATCCGCCGTGGTCAGCAGTTCCACCACCAGCTGGGGATCCCCCAGCCGGCCCACGGCATTGATGCGTGGCGCGATCTGGAAGCCCACGGCCCCGGCATCCAGGGGTGCGTCATCCAACCCCGCCAGCTGCTGCAGGGCCTGCAGCCCTGGCAGGCGGCTGGCCTTGAGCTGGGGCAGGCCATCCAGCAACCAGCGGCGGTTCACCCCCTGCAGGGGCGCCATGTCGGCGATGGTGCCGATGCAGAACAGATCAAGCGCCATCGCCAGCGCTGGCTTGGAGCGCTGCTTCTGGGCCAGGGCCCGCGCCAGCACGTAGGCCAGCCCCACCCCCGCCAGACCCCGGTAGGGGGACTGCTCCGGCGTGCAGGCCGGGTGCAGCAGGGCCAGCAGCGGAGGCAGCTGCGCCGGCAGGGTGTGGTGGTCGGTCACGATCACCTCCACCCCCAGCTCCTGGGCCCGTTGCAGGGCCCCATGGGCGGCGATGCCGTTGTCCACGGTCACCAGCAGTCGGATCCCCGCCTCCGCCAGCCGTTCCACCATGCCGGCGTTGAGGCCATAGCCGTCGTCCTGGCGGCTGGGAATGGCGGCGCTGGGGTTGGCGCCCAGGTGGCTGAGCACACCCACCAGCAGGGCGGTGCTGGTCATGCCATCGGCGTCGTAGTCGCCGCAGATGGCCAGGGCTTCCCCCTGGCGGCAGGCCCGTCGCAGGCGCTCCACCGCCAGTGGCAGATCGGCGAAGTGCTCGGCCGGATCTGGGGCAGCGGCGGGATCCAGCAGGGCCTCCACCGCCGCCGGGCTGCCATGGCCGCGCCGTTGCAGCAGCGCCAGCAGCGGATCGCACAGCCCCAGGCTGCGCAGCTCGGGCTGCAGGTCCACCGGGGCAGGCAGCTGCCAGCGCCGCTCCGGCCTGGCCTGGGGGTTGCCGGGTTGCTCGGTGGTCGGACGGAGCAACGCGGATCAGCCGTGCGGCTCCATTGTGGAGGCCGGGCCGGCGCCGTCCAGCCCCACGGTTCCCCTCCCGCGCAGGGCGGCGCCCATGGCACCCCAGGCAGCACCCCACCACCACGCGCCGCCGCCCCTCCCCGAGGCGCTGCTCTGGGATGTGGATGGCACCCTGGCGGAGACGGAGCTGCAGGGCCATCGCCGCGCCTTCAACCGCGCCTTCGCTGAGGCGGGCCTGCCCTGGCACTGGGACCGGGAGCTCTACCAGCGCCTGCTGCGGATCAGTGGCGGCCGTGAGCGGCTGCACCATTACCTGCGCAATGTGACGGGCGTCCCCCCATCCACGGCGGAGGTGGAGGCCCTGCAGAGCAGCAAGCAGCGGCATTACACCGCCCTGGTGGCGGCGGGCGAGCTGGAGCTGCGCCCGGGGGTTCGGCGGCTGATTGAGGCGGCAGCGGCCGCCGGCCTGCGCCAGGCCGTTGTCACCACCAGCGGTCGGCCGGCCGTGCAGGCGCTGCTGGATCGCCAGCTGCCCGGCCATCGGCAGCTGCTGTCCCTGTGGGTGTGCGGTGAGGATGTGGGCTGCAAGAAGCCCGACCCGCAGGCCTATCAGCTCGCCCTCGCCCAGCTCCAGCTGCCCTCCAATCGGGTGCTGGCGATTGAGGATTCGGCCAACGGTGTCGCGGCGGCCAGCCGGGCCGGGGTCGCGGTGCTGGTGACCCGCAGCGCCTCCAGTGCAGCCGAGCCGGCTGCCGCCTTCCAGGCCGCGGCGGCGGAGCTGGATCAGCTGGGGGATCCGGGCCAACCCTGCCGGGTGATGCAGGGTCCCGCTTGCCCGCAGGGCTGGGTCACGCTGTCCTATCTGCAGCAGCTGCTGCCCCAGCGATGACCCGTCAGCCGCTCCAGGCCACCCGGTTCGACCGGCTGCAGCGGCACCTGGGGGAGCTGGTGCTGGGGGGGGTGCGTGGCAGCTGGCGGCGCCGCAGCCTGGCGGTGCTGGCCCTGTTGATGGGGTTCTACGGCGGCCAGAACATCACCGCCTGGTGGCTGGCGCGGCTGGGCCAACGGCCCGTGGTGGTGCTGGTGCTGGTGCTGCTGCTCGAGTTGATGATCCGCCTGCGTTCCCGCTGGGTGAACGGCGTGGTGCCGCTGCCGTGGCTGCTGGTGGACAACCTGCGCCTGGGCTTTGTGTATGCGGTGGTGCTGGAGGCCTTCAAGCTGGGGTCATGAGCCTGGAGGAGCAGCTGCTGGCCCTCTGCCGCGCCCGCCTGGCGGCCGGCGAGCGTCCGGTGATCGGGCTCAACGGGCCGGTGGGGGCCGGCAAGACCACCCTGTGTCGGGGGCTGCAGCAGCGCTTCGCCGGCGCTGGCCTGCGGCTGGCGGTGGCTTCGATCGATGATGCCTACCTGCCGCTCGAGCAGCGTCGTCGGGCCCTGGCGGGCAACCCCTTCGGCGTGTTGCGGGTGCCCCCGGGCAGCCATGACCCCGAGGCCCTGGCGGAGCCGATCCGCCGCTGGCGGAGTGCAACCTCCCCCTTCCTCAGCCTGCCCCGCTTCGACAAAACCCTCCACGGCGGGCAGGGGGATCCCACCACCCCCTGGAGCGGCCCGGCCGATGCCCTGCTGCTGGAGGGCTGGCTGGTGGGCTGTCAACCCATCACCACCGAACAGCTCCAACGCGCCTTGGCTGGGGAGGCTTCAGCGGCGGCGGGCTTCAGTGCGGCCGAGCGCCACTGGGTGATGGTCTGCAACCACAGTCTTGAGGCCTACCAGCCGCTGTGGGATCTGCTCGATCCGCTGCTGTTGCTCTGGCCGCGGGACTGGCAGTGGCCGCGTCGCTGGCGCTTTCAGGCGGAGGCCCGACAACGGCGCAACGGTGGCGGTTGGTTGCCCCCTGCCCAACTGCAGGCGCTGGTGGATGCCAGCCTCCGCTCGTTGCCGGCTGAGCTCTACCAGCGGCCGTTGTTGCAGCGGGCGCAGCTGCTGCGGCTGTTGGACGGTCGCCGGCGGGTGATCTGGGAGGGCAGCCCCGCGGCTGCCCCTGCCGTTTCAGCTCTGGGCGTTTGAGGCTCAGGCCTCGTCGCCGTCCTCTTCAGCCACCGGATACACAAAGCCCTGGGCCCGGCCGCTCAGCACGGCCTTGCCGATCGAGAGGGCTTTCTGGGCGGCCACGGCGGCCTTGCCCTTCCAGGTGGCGTGGCGCTGGTTCCGCTTGCCCTTGGAGGTTTTCTTCTTGGGAACAGCCATCCCGCTCGCTTTCAGCCAAACCAAGATCTTCCTTGGCCGACTGGCCTTTCGTCAAATCGCTAAGCTCGGTCCAGCGACAGAGCCCAGTGAGCAACGGCGTTTCCACCGAGCAGGCCGGTCCACAGACACCCCCAGCCCGTGTGGACCTGCTCAGGGATCTGGGCCTCAGCCGTGCCCCCCAACCCAGCTACAGCCAGCTGTTGCAGCAGCTGCGGCAGGGCAAAGTGAAAGAACTGGTGCTGTCCCCGTCGCAGCGGCAGGTGAACGTCACCTACGCCAACGGCGCCCGTGTGCAGGTGCCGGTGTTCAGCAACGATCAGGTGCTGTTGCGCACGGCCCAGGCGGCACGGGTGCCGCTCACGGTGCGCGACGACCGCCAGGAGCAGGCCACCGCCAGCCTGGTGGCCAATGGCCTGCTGTTGGTGCTGCTGCTGGGGGGCCTCGCCCTGTTGATCCGGCGCTCCACCCAGGTGGCCAACCGCACGCTTGGCTTCGGCCGCAGCCGCGCCCGGGTGGTGCAACCCGAGGCGGCGGTGCCGGTGCGTTTTGAGGACGTGGCCGGCATCAACGAGGCCAAGGAGGAGCTCCAGGAGGTGGTCACCTTCCTGAAGGAGCCCGAACGGTTCACGGCCGTCGGGGCGAAGATCCCCAAGGGGGTGCTCCTGGTGGGGCCGCCCGGCACCGGCAAGACCTTGCTGGCCAAGGCGATCGCCGGTGAAGCCGGTGTCCCCTTCTTTTCGATGGCGGCCTCCGAGTTCGTGGAGTTGTTTGTGGGGGTGGGCGCCAGCCGCGTGCGCGACCTGTTCCGCCAGGCCAAGGAGAAGGCTCCCTGCATCGTGTTCATCGATGAGATCGATGCCGTGGGCCGCCAGCGCGGTGCAGGAATCGGCGGCGGCAACGACGAACGGGAGCAGACCCTCAACCAGCTGCTCACCGAGATGGATGGCTTTGCGGACAACTCCGGCGTGATCCTGCTGGCGGCCACCAACCGCCCGGATGTGCTCGATGCCGCCCTGATGCGCCCGGGCCGCTTCGATCGCCGCATCCATGTCGACCTGCCCGATCGCCAGGGCCGTGAGGCGATCCTGGCGGTGCATGCCCGCACCCGCCCCCTGGATCCGGAGGTCTGCCTGGCCGACTGGGCCAGCCGCACGCCGGGCTTCTCCGGCGCTGACCTCTCCAACCTGCTCAACGAGGCGGCGATCCTCACGGCCCGACGCGAGCGCCAGTTCATTGATGAATCCGCCATGGGCGATGCCCTGGAGCGCATCACCATGGGGCTCACCGCTGCTCCGCTGCAGGACAGCGCCAAGAAGCGGCTGATCGCCTATCACGAGATCGGCCATGCCCTCCTCACCACCCTGCTGCCGGCGGCCGATCGGCTGGACAAGGTGACCCTGCTGCCCCGGGCCGGTGGTGTCGGTGGCTTCGCCCGCACCATGCCCGATGAGGAGGTGTTGGATTCCGGCCTGATCAGCAAGGCCTATCTCCAGGCCCGCATGGTGGTGGCGATGGGGGGGCGTGCGGCGGAGCTGGTGGTGTTCGGCCCCAGTGAGATCACCCAGGGGGCCTCCGGCGACCTGGAACTGGTGAGCCGCATCGGCCGCGAGATGGTCACCCGCTATGGCTTCTCGCCGCTTGGGCCCCAGGCCTTCGAGGCGGAGGGGGCCGAGGTGTTCCTGGGGCGCGACTGGCTGCGCTCGGAGCCCCACTACTCCCAGGAAACCGGCAACCGCATCGATGCCCAGGTGCGGCAGTTGGCCCGCGCCGCCCTCGATCAGGCGGTGGCGCTGCTGCAGCCCCGCCGGCCCCTGATCGATGCCCTGGTGGAGCAGTTGATCGAGCAGGAAACCATTGAAGGGCCTGCCTTCAGCGCCACCGTGGAGCGCTATGAACAGGACCTCAGTTCCGTTGAGGCGCCGCTGGCGGTTTAGGCGAAGCGGATGTCCAGGCTGCGCAGGTAGGTCTGCAGCCCGGCGTCCTGGATCGGCAGCAGCCAGGCGTCGGCACCGCTTTCATTCACGTGGGCGTGCCAATGGCCAGGGGGTGTGATGAAGGCCCCGCCGCTCTGCCAGTCGACCCGCCTTGGATTGCGGATGCTGCCGTCCGGGTTGAGCTCCGTGCCCACCAGGGTGTACACGCCGGGTTTGCAGTTGATGATCAGATCCAGGGCCACCGATTGATGGCGGTGGGGGGCCTGGGTGGCGCCGGCCGGCACCAGGCCGTACATCGCCCACAGCACGTGGGTCACGGTGCGGGTGCTGGGCAGATCGCGGTTGGCCAGCAACAGGCTGAGGCGATTGCTGCGGCTGCTGGCCGGATCGTTCGCCAGGGCCTGCAGCTCCCGCTGCAGCCAGGCGGCGGGGTAGTGGGTGGCCTCGAAGCGGGGCTGGCTGGGGCTCACCCCCAGGTAGTCGAGCAGGGGGGCGTCGTGCACCCAGTAGAGAACGCTGGTGCTCTCGGCCTGCAGCAGCGGGGCGGCGCCCGCCGGCAGCACGAACAGATCGCCGCTGCCCCAGCGGATGCTGCAGCCGGGGCTGTCCCCTTCCGCAGGGCGCCGGCAAGTGCCGCCGCCGGAGAGCACATAGAACAGGGAGCTGGTGGCCTGGGCCGCCGCCTTCACCCCCTCATCGGACTGGATGCGGATGAAGTGGGCCGCCAGGCCGGGGCTGGTGGCCGGGCCCCTGGCTCCGAGCGGTTGGCTGAGGTCGAGCGGAATCACGCCGCTGGGGCCGCTGGCATGCAGCTCCGGGCCCCAGGCGTGGTAAGGGATCGGATCGGTGAGTCCGGGCCGCACCGGATTGGCGGCGGCGCGGTAGTCG
>Ga0214917_10004994_pt1 | contig 14361 bp, 27 predicted proteins | sample LL_1208_BB_MetaG_FD_177983 | JGI IMG/M metagenome (GOLD analysis project Ga0214917, IMG submission 177983) | Freshwater microbial communities from Lake Lanier, Atlanta, Georgia, United States - LL_1208_BB | ecosystem: Environmental > Aquatic > Freshwater > Lake | place: USA: Georgia | collected... | reverse complement strand
ATCCTAATATTTTCATAAGTTAATTTAAAAAATCTTCACCTTTATAATCCTTATGTTTATCAATGCCATTTGCCCATGCAATTGAAATAGGGATTGTAATTATTAAAGTGATTATTATTGCTATCATTCTGTTTCTTTTAATGCTTTATTGTATGATGTATCTTCAGATATTATATATTCATACCTCATAATTTGCAAATCTTTTATAAATGTTTCACTTTTTATTGAATCATATTTATTTTGCAATGTAGATATTGTTTTTTGTTGCTTATAAAAACCTATAAACGTTCCTGCTACAAAAGAAATAATGACTAATAATATTTTACTTTTCATTTTTAAGTTTTAATTGTTCTCTATAAAATGGCACAAAACTCATTTTACTGCCAAATTATAGTTGTTTTAGTTGTTCTCTATACCAAAAAGCTCCCTGTTCAAAATGTACTATTGGTGTTTCAGAAAAAGCACCATTATCATAATTTATAGATGCTTTCCATATTTCTTCATCTGATATTTCTTGTTGGGGAAGTTTAGGTTCATCAATATTAAAATACTTATAATTAGGATTCCTTTCCTTTTCAAGTTGTTCTTGTGGTATTTCTACAAGATTAATCTTTTTATCACCACTTCCCTTACTTACAAATGTTTCTTGATAGTATTGTTCTCCATCTTTTTTATCAAATTCAAATAAATGTGGGTTTATTTTATTTGCTAATTCTATACATTTTTTTTGCATATCATTTCTTGCGTCTATTATCTCTTGCTTGTGCATTTCTTTGGCTTTGTTCAAAATAAAACACCATGTAAATTTATCCTTTGGTGTTTCCCATAATTCATTAAATAAAAATTCTAAAGATGTCATAGTTTAAATTTTAATTGTTTTTGGTATTATTAGTAATGTTTTGTTCTTGTTTTGCAAACTGCAAACTATATCTTAATTATCAGTTTAAACCTTACATTTAAGATACAATAAGTGAGTGTGGTGCAGTGCTTTTCATTCCTGCATTCCAATCCAATGGACTGGTTCTTTCCTTGAATTAACCCTTTCACTTAATTTTATATCCTATAAACCCTGCACCAAAGATTGTTGCCAAAAATATACTTATTTCAATATTCATAAAATATAATACAACTGCAATCCATACTGAAAGGCATGTAACACAATCAAATGGCTTTAATCTTTGAAATGGCTTTAATCCAAATCCTTTCTTAATTGCATTTGGAAACCCTGCAATGTTGACAAAATAGTAACTAAATAGGAAACTTGCTAATACTTGTATCATATTTTTTAAATTCAGGTGAATAATATTCTTTGCCATCTTGATACCCTGCTTTATATCCTTTCTTATAGGCAAAATCATCATTAATTAATACTGGCTTTTGTTCATTTGTATATTCATCTATTAATCTGCTGATTCTTTGCTTTGTAAAATCATCATAGTTTTGATTGAAATACACTTCTAATGCTTTGATAAATTGTTCTTTAGATTGATTCATTGATTTGGTTTTTTAATTGTTTTTTAATGTTTGTTATTACTTGAAAAATGTGTGCTTTTGGAATACTATAAAATTTAGCAACTTCACCCATTGAACCTAATTCTACATACTTTGAAAATATAATTGATTCATGTGCTGAAATACTGTTTTCTGTTAACTTCTTATCCAGTAGTTGTTGAGCAATATCAACTGATCTAAAGTTAATTGCATGATTCTTTGTTAGATATTCTTGTAACTGGTCATCTGATAATTGCTTTCTGAACTTTCTGTAAAAATCATTGGATGTGCCTTTAGCCATATTTAACACAATCCTTAAAGCAAAATATATTAATTCATTTCTATTGCTCATTTCAATTAACTTATTGCAGTCATACTCATATAATGCAATGGCTAATTCTTGTCGCAAATCATCCTGAATTTCAATAGGTTTAATCTTACCAATCAATTCTTCAATTGCTGGATGCAAGTATATTTTTTCAATATATTCATTGCAATTATTCACAAATTAAAATTAAGATATATTTTTTAATAATTTTAAAATATCTTCAAAATTTTCACAAATTGCTATTTGACCATTCCATTTCATATGAAACTCAATTTCATCAGGTGTTAACTTCTTTTGGCTTTTTGGCTTGGAACCATCCTTTAATTCAATTAAATAGTTGATTCCTTTGTAACCTATAACCAAATCAGGAAATCCTTTACCAATTGTGTGTGTTGATGTTATGGATGCACCTGGTAACTTTCTAACCATTTCAACAATCTGCTTTTGATTTGCATCAGTTCTTTTTATCATTTCATATAATTAAAAATATGAGCGATTACATCTACTGTCCATCCATTGCCTAACATTCTATATCGTTGTGAATCAGATACATGATTGGTATAATTGTCTTTTACTGTTTGCAATCTTTCACATTCAATAGGTGTTAATCTTCTAATTCTTGAATTAATTTTAGTTAATGCATTTCCTGATAAACCATTTTCACTACCTAAACAAAGTGTTGGACTTTTGCCATTTTCTCGCCATCTGAATCCTTCATCAAATCTAAAATCACCACCTATTATTTCTACTGCATTTGTAGTTCCAGTATCTAACCAATATGTTTTACCATCATTTCTACTCAATGGGCCTGTACCACCTTTGCCAGTTGTTGAGCTTCTTGGCATTGTATTATGTACAATATATTGACCATCAGTAGGAATTTTGCTAAAATTATCAATTAAACAATTATGCTTTAATGATTCAAAATTTAAATTTTCTACTTTTCTTTCACTTTGTTGAATAGTATTAATTCTTTTTTCACTTAAAAAATATTTTTCTTCAACTTCAGATTCCAAAATATCTTTTAATAATATTCCTTTATCTTTTGGTTGTTCAATAATAGATTCTAAATCTCCAAACAATCCTGATTCTTTCATTCCTATATTTGTCCAGTATAATCTCCTACGATTTTGAGCTGATACTAAAGATGAATTTATTTCAATAGGTTTAACTCCAATGGCTTTACTTAATACTCTTTCCCACTTTTCACCCATCATTACATTTTCTAATAAAAAGTATTTAGGTTTAACTTCATTAAGCAATCGCATATATTCCCAAAACAAATATGATTGACCTTCAAATTCATATCCTTCAGATTTTAATTGCAGATAATGTTCTAATGTTAAAATTTCTTGCTCATCCTTTGTTGACATTCCTTTGCGTTTACCTGCAAAAGAAAATGATTGACATGGGGAACCACCAATTAACAAATCAATTTTTGGCAATGAATAACCATCAACATTAATAACTGAACCTAATTGATAAGTATTAGGATAGTTTGCCATTGTAACTGTTATTGCATACTTGTCAATTTCAGAAGCAAAGTAATTATCAACTTTAATTCCTATTCTTTCAAGTGCTTGTTGACCACATGACATTCCATCAAATAAACTTAATACATTCATTTTGCTGATTTTAAATAGTTAAATACTGCTATTTTCTTTGCCATGTTTTTACATACACTTATTTCATCATTTGCTTCAACACTATTCACAAAATCTCTATAATCAATCTTTGCTATTTTATCACCAAACTGCATTTTATTATACAATTCACCCTTTCTCATTTCTACTGCTTGTTTGTAAATAACTTGCTTTTCTTCTTTACTCAAATTTATTAATCCAAATTCAACCAGGTAATCATAAATATATGTAGGGATAAAATGCATTCTAACTTCTTTCTTTTGCTTCCAATCTTCAATATCTTGCAACTTTTCTTCTTGTGTAATTACTACACTTTTTTCTTGAATAGGTGCAGCAACTACTTTCTTGCTTTCTTCTTTCAACCATCTTCTATATCCACCCATGATCTGTTCAAAATATGCAATACTAAATTGATCATACACTTTCACATTATCCAAATCCAACTTTCCCTGAATGGCTAACTCAAATGCAATGTAAAGTTCATCAATTGTTTTATGTGAATAATGTTTTCTTAAATAATTAATAAAAAATTGATTTTCATACTCATTGAAATAATGCTCTTTTCTTAATCCTATTAAAACAAAGATTTTAAGCATTGTTTCCTGAATAATTATATCATTGCAATTATCAATTCTTGTTGCATTTAATGCCTTAACGATATCTGTCAAGGAATTGGTTGTAGGCATCAATGGTTCTTTCTTGGTTAGTTCTTGTTTCATTTTTTTCAAATTTTTGTTTCTTAATCCAATTTACAAAGTATTGATAAACTTTTGATTCAGATTGATAAAAATCTTCACCAACTAATTTTTCAAGTTTAAAAGTTTCCCAAAGTTTTGTAACCTGGTCTTTAGTAATTGTTTGTTGCTTTTGAATTTTTATTTGCTCAATACATGAAATAATATATTGTTCAGGTAATCCATTAAAATCATTACTTAAAAACTTTTTTCCATTATATATATTTATTTCATTTACTTTACTTTCCTTTCCTTTCCTTTCCTTTGCATTAGCATCCCCAATGGCATCCCCATTAGCCACCCCATTAGCCACCCCATTTTGCCATCTTTTTTTAGCACCTTTCTTTCCATTTTCAGATGCTATCTTTCTGATTTCCAAATGATTAATTAATCTTTGACTATAAAAACTTTCTTCAATAATTTGAAATAAATCAAAAGATTCAATGACTGCTTTTACTTTAATTTCAGAAACTTGCATCTGCATTGCCAATACTGGAATGATTTTTAATGGTAAAATTCCACCTGAATCTGCTAATGTTTCAACTAAAAACCAATAGATGCCATAACCTTCCATTCCTAATTGTTGCCTTAAAAAAAGAATTTTTACATCATTGTGTGCATTGTAATCATGTGAAAAGTAAAATGATTCCTTCATAAAAATAAGATAGCCACCTGGTACGAACAGATGGCTTTTATTTAGATTTCTCTAAAATAATCTGCAAATGGTTCGTACTTCATTTGCAGATTTATATTCACAAATATACAACTAAATTTCTGAATTGTAAGAATATTTATAATATTTATCGTGACCATAAATATCCAAATGCAATCTGTAATAAAGTTGATTGTATTCAGGAATTGTTTCACAATAAATGTCATTCTTATATAAAGCATTAATAACTGTTGTATGATCTTTGCAACTAAAATGATTAGCAATTTGTTTTAATGATAATCTTAAAGATAAATCATTTCTTAACAATGTCATTATCATAAATCTTGCTTCAACTAATTCTTGATTTCTGCTTCTACTTATAACTTTTTCATAATCTCTATGTAATATTTTGCAACATAATCTGATTATTTTTTCAGGTTTTAATAATGTTTCCCTTATTTGAAATGGATGTCTTATACATGGTTTACAATTTTTCATTACTTAATTTATTTTTATTAACCCAAAACTTATTACCACTAAAATCAGATACCAGTACCATGTTTATATTATGACTAATGACATATACTTTATCACCCTTTTTGCCATTTTGTATTTTGCTTGATGGACCTTTGCAATCTTCTTTTAAATAGTTTATTATCATTTTTGAATTGTGCATTTAACAGATGATGTACTTGATTTGCTTGGTGGATATATCTTTAAAACTTCACCATCTTCATTGATTATATCTAAACCATGAATAGGTACTGCTTTCAAAAATGTTTCTCTATTCTTAACCAATGCCTGAATGCTTTCTAAACTATTTTGCAATTCATTCCAAATAGCATCTTGACATTTTGAATAATCATATTTTACACCTACTTCTGCAAGTTCTAATTTAGTTCCTGATGCAGTTGTATATGACTTGCCATATTTAGAAACTTCATCACAAAGAAAACCAATGTAATTGCTATTCCCTTTTAATTCCTTTATAAATAATTCCATCTTTGAAATAGTATCAGCAACTTCAATTACATTTCCATTTTCCATTATGTTGCTGACCATATTGTCAGCAACTATTTTGATTTGTGTTTTAGTTAATTCACTGGTGATTTGTGGTACCATGTTAGTTAGATTTTGCTTTTAATAATGATGTTTCAACTTCTTTTGATAATCTGTATTTCTTCTTGATAATGTTAATATCTGCATCTTGTTTCTTCATGTACTCCAATGCTTTATTATATGATTCAGTACCTTTATTTAACCATTCTTGTTCAGGTTTATCAGGTGAACCATTGCCATAAGTTGCTTTGTTGCCATCATCATCATCATCAATATTTAATCCTAATATGGATGCTAAAGCATATCTTCTTTGATATGTAATTGCTGAACCTCTGCCTTGTGGATCATTCTTTACTGGTGTCATAATATAATCACTTGACAACCATTCGCCACTTTCATGCATTAACATTGTAGTCAATCCATTTTCACCATTAGGAAACTGAACATAAGATAATCCACTTTCAATTAATGGTTCTTTAATACTATCAATGATATTACTCAAAGTTGCGTAACTGCTCTTGAAGAAAGGATTTTTGGCATCCTTGCGTATTGTATCTACTTTTACAGAGAATACGATTAATGCTTTGCAAATTTCTTTGATTGATTCTGATTTGTTCATCTTGTTTAGATTGTTTTAAAAGTAAAGTAATTAGTTTTGAATGTTTTGTTTTGGATATTTTTCTTGCTAATGTCATATGATTTCTTCAAAGATTAATTCTTTTTTTTCTTGTTTACATGATTTGATTTCTGAAAATCTAATAATTGCTTTATTAAATGCTTCTTGAATAGTATCTTCAGTATCACTTCTTTCGTTACCTGCATATATGCAAGAATCAATTATCCCATCTTTATATATCATATAAAAGATAGTTCCAGCACTTGATGTTTCTTTTGTTAGTTGTAGTTTCATGTTTTGTTTTAAAGATTATGAAATTGGTAAATAAACCACATAAAAAGATATGTGATAATTGTGATAATTGCTATTGTTGTAAATTTAGATTGCTTCATTGAATTGTTGTTTTTTATATTCATATATTTCATCCCAATTAATTTTGTTAAAGATTTCATCAAGTTGACCTGGAAAGTGATGTAGGAAAACTCCAGTTAAATCTATTTCTGCTAAATCTTGCCTATCTACTGCAATGATTGATATCAATTCATTAGAAGGATAGTCAATGATTAAATCAAGATAAACTTGGTCGTGCATTACTGTTGTTGATAGTACCATGTGTTTGAAGTTTTTTGATTAAAAATGTTTTTGTTTTGTCTAAACCACCTAATGAATTAATGATTGATTCTTTTTCGTAGATGGTGATTGCTTTCTTTTTGTCTGTGATTTTTTTTCTTCCTCTTTGCATATTTTATTTAGTAGTATGTTACCAGCATTTGATTAATATGTATGCAATTTACATTGGCTATTTTATTTTACCAAATTTTTTTTATACTTTTTTAAAATTTTTTTTAAATTGTTTATATAACTCAATACTACATTGACTTATAATAATAAAATATATTTGTTTTCTGTCACAAATATTACCTAAATATGTGACAAAAAAAACCCCAATGTAGAAACATCAGGGTGAACAAAACATAAAACCAAAAACCTAATCTTCAGATTCATCATCAAATAACTCATTGTATAGATCACCAATGCATGAATCAATTATTTTAATTGCTTTTCTTTTAATTCTTTTAATTCTCATTTCATCTTGCTTACTTAGAATAGCAGTATCAATATCTTCAACTGCTGATAAACTAAAATATGCTGATGAAATATATTCAGCACAAGTTGTAAATTCAACAATCCCTTCTTCAAGAATTTCTTCTGCAACTGGTTCTTCTTCTATAAATAGTTTTACTTCTTCATTTTCCATTACTTAGATTTTAGTTGTAATAAATCAGGCCTTTCCATGTCTAACTTGTTAATATTAATTTTATTAATCCTAATGCTGTTTTTCTTCCTTAATTCCTTTCCAATTGATTCAAGTAAGGTAATTGCTTCACTTGGATGTAATTGGCTTAAAATGGCTTTAATTTGCTCTTTCATGTTTTATAAAATTTTACCTTTGAATATTCTTTTATTGTGAAACTTATAATCCTTTCCATTTTCATCCAATTCAACCATTGCAAAACCATGATTCCATTTATTCAATGGCATATATGCAGGATTCAATTCAGATAGACAACCAATACTCCAGGTTGTTGTTATCTTGCCATCCATATCACATTCAGTATGTTCACTTGTTTGATGATTATGTCCCTGAAATGCTGAAACCTTTCCTCTTAGATATAAACCCCTTGCAATGTTTACTGGTGCAGAAATTCCACCTTTATATTCATGACCATGCAAACCATTCAAATCATTCAACTTCATATATTGATTGGATGTTATTACATCAATTCCCTTTTCCCTTGCTTTTATAATATTGCTAAATTCAAATTCTTCAACTCCAATCAATTCACCTGCCTTCTGCATTAAAAAATGCTCATATCTTGCTTCATGGTTACCTATCTTAAAAAATATCTTGCATTTCAATACTGTATCAAGTATTTCAAAAAATCTTTTTAATGAATCTAATTCATATTTGAAATCTCTTTTCTTTGGATCCTTAAGATAATTGCTTAATTGGTGGCAATCAATAGTATCACCATTTAACAATACTGCATCAACTTTATTTTCTTTTAAATAGGTCAATGCTTCTGTTAATGCGTCTAAATTATGATATGGTAAATGTATATCAGATAGGATTCCAACTTTCTTATATCCTTTAATTATGAAAGGATGATAAATAGTTTCATCTGAATTTGGTAAGTTGTATGGATTGGATGGTCTATTCTCTCTGTAAAATTCTGAATACTTATTTTTTAATTCATTCCTTTTTTGAATGCCATTCTTACCTTCAATGGTTCTTAATGCAGTTCTTACATTTTCAACACTATTGAACAATAGATTGTTTTCATTGTAAATTATCCTTGCTAATTTAGCAGTAGGCATTTCAGGATGTTTTGTTCTGTAATCCTTAACAAGATCAATTTTTTTCATAGTATAGATTTGATTCAGTTTTTCTTCTATCAACTAATCCTTTTAGCACTTTTCCATTTGCAGTTATGTATTTAGTTTCAAACCAATTTCTTATTTCTGCTTCTGTCGCTTTGTTATTAATTAATTTGAATAATGTATCTGAACCACCACTATTCCATGTATGTGAAACTAATGCATCAAATTGATTTTGATTAATTTCAACCTTTATCTTTTTGTTAACAATATTAGCAAATTTAGGTAATAAATTGAATAAAAGTTTTTCTGCTCTATCTTGACTTATTACATCACCTAATTTTACCTTACTTCCATCTTCATAGAATGTATTGCCATAACCTATTGTCCATAACCCTGCTGGGCATTTATATGCCTTTAATTGGCATCCCTCATATATCTTGATTAAATCTATACACTTTTTACTTGGTACCATATAATCTAATTGCAATGCTTATGAGCAACATTATGAATAAAGCAATGGCTATTTTAAACCATACATCATAAAGATTCTTGTACTTTTCTTTTTCTTTTATTGACCTGTCAAGTTTTACTTGATAACTGAAAACCTTTGCACTATCAGTAACTATCTTGATAATGGTTGGTGGATATTTGTAAATAATCTTCTTAATAAAACTTTTACTTTCTTTAAGTTTAGTTTTGTATATAGTATCATTCTTTGTAATTGTATCTAATTTAAAATCATAAAAACTATCTACTGAATTTATGAAATCTGTAAAGTTAATTGTATCAATTTTGTAAACTACTGGAAACTTATCAGCACATTTATTTGCTAATAATTCAGGATATTTATCTTCTATTTTGTCTATTTTCATCTTCGCCTTCTGCATAGTAAAGCAAGATGATAGAACAAAGCAAAGTAAAAACAATAAGTATTTCATTCATATTATTTTGAATCTTCTGTATAATAACCCTTCAATGCAATTAATACTGCAGCAATTAACTTTAATGTTGTTGGTGCATCTAAATGATAACCACTACCTGATAGAATTGGTTCAACTGCAATCAATACTGATAATAATAATCCAATTATTGTTGTCTTTAAATTTTTCATAAATTTATTTTTCAAGGTTTGTTAATCTAATTTCATGATCCCTAACATTGTCTTTCAGTGTATCAATATCTTTTTTAGCACTTGTTGAATCAATCATTATCTGTCTGATTTCATCAATCAACTTTTCAATCTTATCATACATTGCTTTACCCATGAATGACAATAAAGCAATTAAAAAACTTAAAAGAATATTAGTTACCATCACTTATATAATTTAAATATTGTCTTAATTCAGGAATTTCACAATCTGCAATCTCAAACAATTCAGGATGTTCAATAATAGATGGATGTTCTTCTAATGGCTTATTCCAATCATCTGTTACAACAATTGTATATGGTGTTAATATTACACTATCTATTTGTCTTATATGCTTCATAATAATTAATTTGTAAAATAAGATATAGTTGCCCAAACATATTTACCTGAACCTGATGTTCCTCTATCAACAACAACTTCATATCCAGTCGCAGTTCCTTTTATATAACATACAGATGAACCAGTTGTACCTGCTACTATTGATGTAATGACATTACCAAAGTAACCTGCGCCAAATCCAAATATATCTGATGTACTTGTATATCCTGATGGTGCTATTGGTGTAGGCATTGTTGCCATTAAAGGAATTGCAATTCTTGTGTTACTTGAACCCTGATTAGTATAAATCATTGTGATTCTCAAAGTAACTACTTTACCAACTTGTGTATATGAAAATACTGCATTGGTTAAAGTTGTAGGTGCAGTTCCACCTGACCATGTAGGTGTACCAGTATAAGTTCCTGATGTATCTTTAAAAGTGTTAGCAGTTGCATTTGCAGTTGCAGTTGTATTATTTGCTTGAAATGTATAAGATGCTAAACTTTTGCTTTGCAAAGTTGATGTATCTGTTATTGCTAATTTATTATTTATTCTTGTACTTAAAGTTGATGTATCACTTTTTCTTAAATAAGGATTTAACATTGTATTTGTATCTGCAATATTTAATTTTAAATTTATTCTATTGCTCAATGTAGCAGTATCAGTTTTTCTTAAATACTTAGAAAGCATATTTGATGTATCAGAAATATTTAATTTTAAATCAATTCTTGCACTTAAAGTTGATGTATCACTTTTTGCAAGTTTTGTATTTATGCCTGAATAAATGTTTGTTCTTGATGAATCACTTCTATATTTAGTATAATAAATAGTAGAATCAGATGGCTTTAAATATCTATTGCCAATTACATTTAATGGTGTAACTGCTTTCCATAATGAATCTGTTCTTGTAAAAAATAGCAATGTAGAATCAGCAGGTGTAGTAGCAAGTTGCACATCTGAAAGTTCATCTAATTGCCAACCATTTTCAATCTTTAATTCAATGGTGCCTAATGTTGGATGTGCTCTTGTTATTGTTCCAATCTTAACTATATGATAAGGTGCTAATGGTTTTGTAGTTGTAATTCCACCAGGTATTGTTGGACTTAAATAAACTATTTGACCATCTGTATAACTTGATGTAGGTAAATTTAAATCAGTAATAGTTCCTGCCTGAACAACTATTCCACTATTAGATGTTGTAATATCATTTTGTACTAATGCAAATGTACTATAACTATTAACTTCAGTATTTGCTTGTGCCAAAGCAATAGTTGGTAAGTTACTTGAATGCCTGCCATTTATATAAATTACACTACCTTTTGTAATTGTAGAACCAGTATTATTATAAACTTCTGTAATTAATCTTTTAGCATTTATTGTTGAAGATAATGTAATATTTGTTTGTGTAATTCCTTTGAAAATAGTAATTGTAGAATCATTAAACTTAGTAATATTACTTACAAATTTATTAGTAGTATCTACTATTGCTAATTTACTATCAATTCTATTACTCAAAGAAGTTGTATCAGTAGAACCACCACCACCACTAACTTGACTCCATGCACTTGTTTTTGGATTATAAAAATAGAATCTTCCATTTGTAGAATCTATTGCTATTGCACCTTTATTAGTTTTATTGCTTTTTAATGTAGGTGTGCCATTAAATGTTGGCAATTGCAATGTAGAATCAGTATTAAATCTTGGTGCAGAATAACCATATTGTGGCATAATCTGATACACTTGTCCAAAACTGACTTGTCCAATAATGACAAATAAAATAGTTATTAATTTTCTCATAATGTTGGTACATCACAAGCACCATAATCTGATGCTATTGTTATATTAAAGTTTAATGTTACTCCAGTTAAATAATCTTCAAATTTTTCTTCTACCTTATCCCATCTGATTGTTGTATCAACAGAATATCTTTGAAATCCTTGTCTTAATATGCTCACAAAATCATTTGCTATTCCTAACATATCACTTGTTACATCCCTTTCAAATTCATTATCAACTCCACTTTTATCTAAAAACCATATACTTAAATTGTAAACTAATTCTCTACCTGCATTTAATGAACCACTTCTTACATCAAAAGATGCATTAGGAAATTCAGGTTGATTTGTCCAGAATAACCAATTTGCTGGTTCGTTGGGAATCACACTTTTTAACATCTTGTGATTTCCCAATATTGTTTCCAACTCTGTTATGATTTGGTTGTATGTCATTAAATTTTGCTTTTACTTTTTCTATGTACTCTTTTTTGTAAGTTTTCATTTATTGATATAAGAATGTAAACAATTCACCTGCTACTGCTACATCACCAGTTGGCAATGTTACTAATGCATTATTGATTTGTATGAACCCAGTATCAGATGTTGGACTTGTTGTAATTGTCTTTACCAAACCACTTCTTGTTGCCATGATTGTTGTTCTTGATGATAGTGCAGTTACATTGAATGTAGTTTCACCACCAACTGCAGTATAATATGCCATTTTTGAAACTCCTACTCCACCACCATAACTTGAAACTAAACCATAAACATTTGGTGGTGTTGAATTGCCTAAATAAATAGGGCAAGTATAACCTTTTCTTTCAGGAAATATTACATCTAATGCACCTGAATTATTGTAGTATTCATAGAATAAAATATAATTCTGTTGCAAGTATTTAATCAATCTTGTCTTGTAAAATTCTGCCATTGAAAGATAATTAGCAGCAATCAATTCTAAATCACTTCTGCTTGGTGTGTTACTTTCTTCAGCAGTTTTTTGTAAAAAACCTTTACTGAATAATTGATAACCCATTCCAATAGGTAACATTGACATAGTGTACCAAATAACTGCATCAGTAATATAATCATTTATCAATGCACTTTCATACACATTTAGATTATCTGCATCAATACCTGATAATAATCTATTGTATAAAGTAGAACCTAATGTTGGTTGAATGTTCATATCACTTGCAACCTTAATCATTGGGAATAATTGCTTGTCATCTATTGCAGATGAAGCACCAGTTCTTTGCTTAAAAGTTTCAGCAGATATGAAAAGTATATTTTTACTCATTTTATTTTTCAGTTACAAGATTTTGAAACCATTCATGTCTACATTGAATTGAATGTTCGCCATTTGGCATTGTCCACCATCCACCAACTCTCGTTAATACATCATAACCCAATCTCATTGATATGTTTTGAATATCTGTCATTGACCAATACTTCCCTGCACTACCTTTATGAGCAGACATTTCATACATTCTTTGACAAAACTTTCTTGATGTATTTATATTTCTATTTGAAACTATATCTCTCCATTCATAAGTATATCTTATAAATACTGCCTTTCCACTTTTAATTCCTAACTCACTCAATGGCTTTAAAACCTTTGTTTCTATAATTGTATCATTACCTACCTTAACTAATTTTGTTGCCAAAATATTGGCATCTATTAACCCTGCAATGATGTTATTTACCTTTGGTACTTCTAAATCTAATTGCTTTGCTATTTCTTCACTTGTTAGATTCTTATTATCAGTTAAAAGTTTAATAACTTTTGCTTCATCTTCATTCACATCAGCAAAACTATCTGCTAATCTTATTCTTTGTTGAATATCATATTTTGAAGAATCTTCACCACAATTTGCAAACTCATTTATCAATCTTTCTTCATCATCCATTGAAAATTGCTGAATCTCATTTTCAGTTAATGGATTATCATCTATTCCTAAAAAAGTATTTATATCAGCATCAGTAAAACCAAAACCATTCTTTAACATTAATGATGCTTGTTGCTTGTTAATCTTACCAGTTGAAAATTGTCTTACAATTCTCATTACATTTTGATATTGCCTACCTGATAAATTCTTTATAGCATCATTTGTTTCCATTTTAGCAGGTACTTCACTTTGTACTGCTACAACTCCATCACTTGTAACTTGACCTGATTGTAAAGGTTCTTTACCCATTAATTGCCTGATCTCATTTT
>Ga0214917_10004993_pt1 | contig 14366 bp, 14 predicted proteins | sample LL_1208_BB_MetaG_FD_177983 | JGI IMG/M metagenome (GOLD analysis project Ga0214917, IMG submission 177983) | Freshwater microbial communities from Lake Lanier, Atlanta, Georgia, United States - LL_1208_BB | ecosystem: Environmental > Aquatic > Freshwater > Lake | place: USA: Georgia | collected... | reverse complement strand
CGCCGGCAGGTTGCCGGGTTGCCTTTGCATTTGTCGGCGTGACCGGTGCAGTGGTAGTAGACGTAGCGTTCCTTCTTGATCTCGCCAACCACTGCGCAGCCGCAAGTATGGCAACCGATCAGCCCGGAGAAGGCGAAGTCGCGGGTCATGCGACGGTGCTTCTTCGCCAGTCGGCCGTCCATCACGTCCTGCACGCACTCCCAGAGTTCAGCCGAAACGATCGGCTCGTGTTTGCCTTTGTATAGCTTACCGTTCCATTCGAACTGCCCGCAGTAAAGACGGTTCCGCAGGATCGCGTTGACCGTGCTGGCCGGTACCTTCGTGCCGCTCTTGCGGTAGACCAACCCGAGTTCGCGCACCTTCACGGTCGCGTCGCGCACCGAATACTGGCCACTGGCATACCACTCGAACAGTTTGGCAATGACAGGCGCGACAGCGGGGTCGGTGACGATGATCTTCTTCCCGTCAGGTCCGGTGATGTTGCGATAGCCGAGCGGCGTCTTGGTCGGCCATATGCCCTGCTCGGCTTTCTCCTTCATCCCCTTGCGGGCCTCCTCGGACAAGTTGTCGATGTAGTTCTTGGCCATCAGCACCTTGATGCCGTGCATGAACTTTTCCGAGGAGCGGGATTCCCGGGAAAGGACCACGCCCTCCTTGGGGAAGTGCATCTCGACATCGAGTTCGTCCACCGTCACCCAGTCCTTGAGGTTGCGGTAGAGCCGGTCGGTCTTTTCCACGAGCAGCGCCCTTATGGAGGGATGCGCCTTCAGATACTCGACCATCTCCCCGAACGCAGTGCGCCCACTAGCCTTGGCCGTTTCCACGTCCACGTATTCCTGCGCCACCTTGAAGCCCTGCGCCGCCGCGTATTCCTTCAGAAGCTTCAACTGCGCCGGGATCGAGAAGCCTTCCTTCTCCTGCTCCTTGGAGGACACGCGGGCATAGATCACCGCATGCTTTCGGGCGGGCTCGGATATTTGTGTTGGCTTTAACGGCTTGCTCATATTGTTTAGTTTAACCTAAACAAATTACCTCGGCTAGCGGGCAGCCGACAGGCGCACGCGCACCTTGCCCGTCGCCAATGGCGGGCGCGCCTTCCAGGCCAGCGAGCGCTCCATGGCGCGCTCGCGTGCGCCATCAAGGCGCTAAAACCATCGCTAACCAACTCACTTTCAGTGGCGTAGACACCGGAAGTCACCATTGACTTGACCAGCCTGGCATTCATTGGGCAGTGTGATGCTGAATTGTCGGTTTGAGTGCGTATCCATCTCCAGTCAGCGAGTAGGATTTAATCCTGTAAACTTGGAAAATTGAAGACGATTGGGCATCGTTTGCCAATGAGATTGTCATGAGGCGGATCCATACTGCGTTCCCACCCACCCTAGGTGACACCATCGCCTACGTCGATGCGAGAATGGCAAAATCAGCTCCGTCGGCAAACTGCAGAGCCTCTTCCTCTCCCGTCAGATCACAGCAGCGCACTTGGAGTGTTGGTATATCTTGCTTTTCCATAAGCGCGCTCGCTGGGTAAGGAACATTCTTTTCATGAATCATGCTGACGGGCAGATCCGTTCGTCAGATGCAACAGTGCGAACCTGTCACACAAATCCACCACCTGGTCATCCACCACAATATGCGTCAGCATCAGGGACTGCGTCGGCTCCCCGCGAAAGCGATTGGTAATCCCGGCAGCAAAAGGGGAACGGTCAATCCAACAGTCACATTGCGCTCTGCGCTCCGCCTTGAGCGGGATCTTTACCTGCACTATGTAAGTGGGAGCATGAAGCCCTCAAGGCCTACCGCAAGGGTCTTATAGCCGAGACAATCTGAATCCAGGCCAACGGCGTCAAGCAACCGGCTAAGTTTTAAGCAGAAGCTCGCAGGTTCGATTCCTGCCGGAGGCGCCAGTAATGCCCTAATGGCGCTACCAGCCAGTGATTACCACTGTTTGAGGTTATCCCTGCGATCAAAACCAATCATTTACAAGTCAAGCGCAATAAGGTCGTTAAACTCGGGTAAGCGGGCTCAGATACCATTTGCTGTGGTAGAAAACCGAAGGCTATGGGGGGCCCAGAGTCTTAATCATCAAGGTTTCGTAGTCGGCTGGTCGCTTTTCAGTGAGTGATGGATAAACGCGCTGTGTTGGAATCCGATACGCTTGACTTAGTGCCTGAGACAATACATCTCCCAACAGCGCGGCATTTGGAGATGGTTGATCCAGAGCGACGTTGAATGAACCCTCCGACTCAGCACTAATCACCTCATGGGCGATGACGCCATTAGCTCCGTCGGCCAAGGCAACATTCAAGTCTGACCGCACCGACTCGGAAAAAACTGCGAGCGTTTTGCCCAGCTCTCTGACTTTCATCGCTAAATCGTCTTCTACCAATTGGGTTTGAAGCCAGATATCAGCAACCAAACCGTCTGAACCATCTCCGCGCTGAAATTCTGCAACTGCACCAACAATATTGTCCCCGTCCCATGTCCACTGATCATTACCCATTGTGGACACCCTGAAAATCCCTTGCTCATTGAGTGTTGTCAGCTCCCCAGGCTCTGAAATGCCGTTGCTATTCGCATCGCGCCACAACGCTAGCTTACTGAATACATCATCTTCGGCATCGATCCAACCATCCTCGTTCAGATCAAGACTTGCGAGCGCTTCAAATCCATCACTAGCTGCCGACCCGTTAGACAGCCTTGTCGCGTCACCAAAAAGCTCTGCACCTGAGTCAACATTACCGTTTGCGTTAAGGTCGTTAACAAGATAAGCCATTGAGACATCGATCCAAGCCACTTGATCTTGATCACCATCAGCATCGATGTCAAAAAGTACGCCCGCTTCTATCGACAGCGTCCGAACACCCTGGTCAGTCAGATCGAATGCTAGCGGCGTTCGCGCAGCAAGCGCCTTGATTTGATCACCACTGAGCGCCGAGGTCTGGGTTGTCGACCATATCGCTTTTTGAGCAGACGTCAATGCACAGAGCTGGATGGTCGACAGAGAAACAATCTGACTCGTGGTCATTGCCTTAACCGCGTCAAGCGCAATCCCTTTGATAGCCGTCGTGCCGATAAAGTCGAGATGTGTATCTGACATGCCTCCAATATTGGATGCCGTCAATCCCTTCAGCTGGGTGCTGGCCAACGCTTTCCAGTCGATAGGGTCAACTGCAGCAATTTGGGCGCTTGTCAGTGCCGCAATCTGAGCCGATGACAGGCCTTTAATATTTGTAGCGTTCAAACCCGCAAGCTGGGAGGTGGATAGGCTAGCAAAACGGCTTGGGACGAGGCCCTTGATTGCACTCGCGCTTAGGGCACCAACCTGCACCTCACTGAGCACTTCAAGCTGCGCAGTCGTCAAAGCTCGTGTTTGCAAAGATCCCAGCGCCGCAAGCTGACGCGTTTCGAGCACATCAACAAAAGACGGCGAGAGCGCCGAAATGGTTAAAGTGGAAAGACCATTAATGAAAGCTGTGCTTAGCGCGGGTATTTGTGTGCTTGACCATACCCCGATCTGATCGCCTGACATTGCCTTAAGCTGGGTTGAGCGCAGTGAATTGATCTGATCCAGCTCCAGTGCCTGCACCTGAAGTGTGCTCAAGACGGCAATTTGTTTACTCGTCAATTTGACGATGTCAGTGCTTTCTATGCCCTTGATCTGGCTGGTAGAAAGACTGCGAATTTGGCCGGAAGTTAACCCAACAATATTGGTTGGCGACAAGCCTGCAATTTGCGCCGTTGTGAATGCCGCCACTTGGCTAGTTGAAAGTCTACCCAGCGTCGTCGAATTGAGCTTATTAATTTGTGTGGTCTCGAGTTGCTGAATTTGCGCTGTATTGAATGCGGGCCACTGCTTGCTCGTTATCGCATTTAAGTCAGCTGACTGAAAAGCCGCGATCTGACTCGAACTTATCATGGCAATCTGCGCGCTTGTAAGTCCAAGGATATTGCGCGGCGTCAATGCCGCAATCATTGAGGTCGAAAAGAATCCAACTTGTTCTGGGCTAAGCGATGCCAACTGCTTAGAGGTCAATTTAGCGACGTCGGAAGTCGTGACTGGATTTAATGTATTGGATGGTGGAACTGCACCCACGTTGCCATTTCGAATCAGAAAAGCCTTGTAAGGTATTGACGGGTAACCGGTAATATAGAGCTCAAAATTCGACGTTGCTTGTGTTACATCAAAACTGAAGCTGCTTGCTGATGTTGAGTACCACGAGGATTCGCCTTGGTAAATCAGCGCGCCGTTTTTGTCCAAGTACCAATATAAAGTACTGTTTGACAACCCTTCCGTGGTCCAAGAACTCCGCGCTACGGTAATTGAGTAGGACCCTGTCTCAAGAACGCCAAGGTTGTATGCATCGGAATCGTTATAACTGTTGTAATAATACTTGGCGTTACTACCCGATCCCGAAGCCCCAACGATGCCAAATGCCGCATTATTCGCGCCAGCCGCGAGCTTAAATCGCTCCCCGACAATCCCGGGTGCATCAACCTCAGGCGTACTCGCGTAATAACTTATAAGGTCAGTATAAGCAGGGCCATTCGAGGCCGTCGGGAACGCGGCGTTGGCCTCCGCTGCTGTCTTTTCATCATAAGTTGAGGTTACCGTGGTCACCTGATGTCACTCCAGAAAATATTTGGCAGGCAGATGGCGCTAATTCGTTCGACTGAGCATAACAAAATTACAATAATGAGTGTGGACTTAAAACGAAGAGCATCGTCGGGTCAGGTCAGTATAACGCCCACTACACCGGTTTGTGACGTAACCATTGAAGCTCGCAGGTTCGATTCCTGCCGGGGGCGCTAACGACGAGGCTTATCTTGATAGTGGTCACTATCTTAACTGCCTAATTAATGTGCAAAACACGCTCATTTTTGTTGATTTAGGCTCAATCTTATGAGACTTAAAACGCAAAATTGCGGTGAGTTTTAGGGCAAGTGCGACACTCAAATTGTCCTCTTTAGACTCGAGTTGCGTTGGCTTGAGCTTAAAAATTCAGTGACCGTTCATCGGCGCCACCCTTCACGTCTTTTGCTCCTCTGCGGGCCGATTCGGCCCACTTTTCGAGCAGTTTGCACCGCTTGCTCTCGACCACCCGCATTTCGTAAAGCGGCGTTCGCACAGCTTTTTTCGACTGGGTTACTCGGTCTGCGTGGGGGATTAACAGTCATGGATAACTCAGTCTTAGGACTTGCACGTCCGCTTTCGGGGTCATCGCTTTTGAGGCCTGCTTGAGTGTCTCGTTTTCTCGCCTCGAGTGCTCCAGTTCGGCACGTTGCTCTTCATTGGTCATCGACATGTCCTTTGTCAAGTTGCCTTCAATGGAGTGATGCATTTAGGCAGCTAAGCATAGCTTTCTGTTGCTACACCTTGTTTCCTATTGTGCTTCTTCATACTCTGGTCAACACAACAAGCAGAAACGACCATGAGCAAACCTAGGTCAAGAGAGGTGAGCGATAAAGACGTTATTGCCATGCTCAAGCGTTACAACTGCCGTTGCCCTTTCACGCGGTACGCACTCGATTTCTTTGGAGCATCGCCTCGCCGGTCTTTGATGTCTCCTCTAGCGGTGGTTCAGTCGTTATGGGATGAGGACCAAGCTAGGTCTGAAACACCTGAAGCAGCTGATGAATTCTTCAAGGTATTGCTCTCGGGCCTTTGGAATCGCCTAACCCTTCACCAGAAAAGCCGTGACCCGTTTCGTGTTGTATGGGTCAGCTCTGAACCAACGAGAGCAAGCATGGGGCGCCTCGCAGTGGTACGACAGCAGGAGCTAGGTGGATTTCTTGAAGGGCTCTTCGCTGGTAACGAGTCGATCGACTTGCCCGAGATCGCGCATCGGGGCGTTGATGTACTTTTCGATCTCAGAGACATGTTCGGCAGCGCGGAAAACTTGCTCGATGACCCAAGCAAACCGGCAGCATTGAACGACTTAAAGGGTCTACTGAAAAACTTTCAACAAATGTCGTTGATAGCCGAAACCGAAATCAATCGCATCGTGTATGACCGCCAGCGAGCACGCAGCAGACCCTCTAACTTCATTGCGTCCGATAACCGAACGCTGCACTGACCGGTATCTATCATCTCAGCGGAAAGTATGATTCCGCACGAGAATCTTCGCCACCAATCGCTTTGCGCTTACGTTCGTTTGAAGAGCTCCCGACATGGATTGCACAGAAACCATCAGCTGGTACGACGCCAATGCGCCCACATTAGTCAATAACTACGAGAGATTGTCAGCAGAGCAGGTGAACGGGTGGGTGATCGACTTGCTTCCCAATGGCGGTACGGCAGTTCTTGATGTTGGTGCAGGTTCTGGGCGAGATGCGGCATGGTTCGCTTCACGAGGGTACTCCGTGGTCGCGGTGGAGCCAGCTCAGGGTATGCGGGAGGCTGCGATGCGACTCCACCCGCACGCAGAGGTGCGTTGGATCGACGATGAATGGCCCAGCCTGGATCGAGTGAAGCAATTAGGCCTAACCTTTGATTTCATCATGCTCTCTGCCGTGTGGATGCATCTGCCGGCCCTGCCTAGCAGGGCAGCGAGTTGGCGTGCGTGAAGACGCAACGGCCGACGATGGCGTTGTGCGGGGCACGCAGCTTTAAAGAAGAATAATTCGCCCTGCTTCACCGCCTTGAAAGTCGCGTCCGAAGGTGCCCAGAAGTCGTCTTTCGCAGGGATGGTTTTCATGTACTTTGAAGGTTTTAAAACCAACTAGTGGCTATTTTGGCGATTATTTGTAGCCATAAACTTGGGTTAATTTGCTTGCAGTCACAAAGCATCAGACCTTGATATCCCTAAGCATCTGGTCCTGTTCAAGAAGCGTTTGCCGGATCATCCTTAACTGCCGGCGCAAGCCGCCTTTGAATGCGTTTTGGCTAACCCTCTTCTTGCCTTCCGGGGTCTTTGGGCCGCTGGACTTCTTCCAAGGCTCCCATTGGCGAATTAGCTGCGCCCTCAACGCTCGGTGTTCTAGCGTCCGTAAATACCCCATTATTAGCCTCACTGATAGTTTGATCTGCTGAATTCGCTTTTTCACGCGCGAGGTGGTTATTAACTTGTTGCGGCCCGTTAGCAATATTTGCTTGTTGAACAAAGGCCATTGGACGCGGGTTGACTAGTTGGCCAAGGACCTCAAGAGTTCGGACCGCTTGGCTTTGCGCTTTCAATGCTAATCGCATGTAGCGATCGGCGGCCTCCAAATATTGCCCCTCTCGGGCATTAGCCAAGGAACGCTTGCACAAAGTAAGAAACAAGGTATCCAAAGCCTGTGCTTGGGCCATGAGCATTGCCTTTGGGCGCTGAAGATTTCCATCCTGCACGAGCACAGTCTGATGATGCAACTCGTCGACGAGAGCGTCTATGTGGGTGGTTCGATGCAGGTCCTGAATGATTGCGGCGCTGGAAACTTCGGGAGTGCAAAAGGCGCTAGCAGTGACAGCCATCCGCATTTTCTCAAGTAAGTCTTCGGTTATTTCTTTACCCTCAAGTTTGCCTCGGTGGGCATTCGTTACAAACCGATCGTCAATTGCTAAACCTTTATCTTTCGCGGTTGACTCGAGCTTTTTCATTTGCTTTGTCCCACATCAAAATCGTCCACAAATATGAACGGTCTTTTGATACCTACTGCCACTAAAGCAGACTCTGCTTTTGCACGGCGCGCCTGATGCCATGCCCGCGAACAATCCTGATGCAACCATGTATACCCGGGGTCTTCTACAGAATAGCCGGTGAGATAGGGCAACAACATGCCCTTGGACTCGCTGCAGTGGTCGCAGCGCCCCGCTGCCGATCGCACCGGATTGCGGTGCAGCCATTCGCCAACGCAGCAGGAAAACGCCCGCGCTTCCGCCTGATCACGTGACAGCCCGCCATCGAACTCCGCAATCCCAGTTCGCTCCTCGAAGAACTCACGCCAGTCCTCGACCGACCAGCCGTCGCTGCCCGGACGAAGTAGGGTCAGGATGTCTGCCTTGTATCGTGCCAAGAGATCAAGCACCTCGCCCGGCGGTGGCACGGACGCCTCCAAGGCAAGCTGGTCACCATCGATCCCGACCCGTATGCCGGCGGCGCGGGCCTGCGTAAGGGCTTCGGCTGCGCTCATATCCGCTTTCTCCAAGGTTCGACAGTTTTCTCAACTACCGCCAAGGAAGGGGGCAAAGGGGTTAAAGGCGGGGTTTTGACCGCAACCACGCGCCAAGCCGTGCGACCATCAGCCTCAGCCTGCTGGAACTCAAAACCCGCGGCGATCCGATTTGCATTCTTCTTTAAAAGCCAACCCAACTTCGATCGATTGATCTCTCCGCGCTCTTCTACTGGGAACTCGCGAATCGCGTCTAAGAGATTGGGGTTCCTAAAAGCCGTATCAACTGCCTTCCGCACGGTAGTAGGGATCGATCCAAATGCCGAATGCCACTCGATCATCAAACCACTCAAGGCACCCGCATCTGGGTCATTTCGCAACTGATTTAAGAGAGCAGCCGCGGGATCAGGATGGTCCAGCCAAATTAGCGGATGACGGCAATAGTCGGACCATGCGCCGCTATAAGTGACTATGCTGTCCACATTAGTGCGCGGCATCCCAGCCCAACGCCATGCCAGGATGATAGTCAGAACCGCCGCAACATATTTCCCCCGCTCTCTTCGAACTCTCTCAACCGGGTTGCTGCGATAACTCAAAGTTGCAGGTGTCGCGCACCGAGGATCAATATGAATTGTTAAGACCCGCCGCAACAAATCCCGAACTGGACCGACATTATTTCCAGATCCCAACAAAAGAGTGCGCGTGCCTACAGTCGCGGTCTTGCTCACGCCAAGAATTCGATCAGTGATCTGCCCCGCCGTCAGCATGCGCTTCACAACGCCGTGGGGGATCCAATCGCTATCCATGTCGTCAAATTCGACAACCGCCGGGCTGTTCAATAACAACGAAAGCATCACCTTGGTGGCTTCTTCGGAAGTAGTCGGGTAACTCACCTTGGCATTGAAGCCTGGCCCCGCAAATGCCCCAATTAATTCACACAAATAGGTCTTGCCGCTACCGAATACCGGCGCACGGACATGAAAGCCGGGAGCATGGGGCAACGATGGGCGCACCACGGCAGTGAAGATGGCTGAAAGCGCAGCAGCCTTGTCGGTCGCTGCTACAAAGTGAAACTCGGCGAGCAGTTCTTCCAGCAAATGAAGCGCCCGCGTAGCAGAAACTTGTGTCGGCTCATTAATAAAAAACTGCTTTGGGTCAAAGACGCCAAACCGCTGTGCCTTCTCGTCGTATCCTGGACACATGACGAGTTCGCCATCACACTCACGAAAGTATGGTTGGCGTGCAACGCCTTGCAAGGGCAGGAGATAACGGAACTTCCGCGCGTCGTAAAGAATTGTTGTGTGCCGCACTGGGGGATCGCATCGAACCCAGCTTTGGGTACGACCATCATATTTTTCCCAAGTTGCTGCCGCTGAAAGTTCCCGCGCCAAAGCTGGCGCGCTTGTAGGAACAATTGACGGGTCACCGGTGGTCGGGTCAGAGGAGACAGAAACGATCAACCCCCCAGCTTGATAGTGCCTGCCACCGTTGGCGAGTTCCTTCTCGGCAGCGTTGACAACGAGATGCAGATCACCAGGAACAACGCGGATAACTGGCTTATGTCGCGCCTGTGCTGCTGGCACATCCAGAAACTCAAGCAATTGGCGTATGTGATAGGCGTCCCCGTGTGAATGCTGGCAACAAAAGCCACCCAAGGGATACAGCTCGTCCGGTTCGAAATAGGCTGCACCGGTGTCGAGCGCGTCGGTATGCTCCTCTATCCACGGGCAGGTTATGTCGTGCTTGCCGGAACCTAAAGGCGTTTTATACAGCCCGCGCATCTTGAGTGCTGCGGTTACTGGGTTTACCACCGCTTTGGGCGTCAGAACTTCGTCGGCTTCATTATTGAGACCAATTCCAACATTTGTGCCTGGGGAGGGTCGCCTACCCTTTTTCAGCCTTCCGGCTGGCGGAAGGTCTAAACGAAGGCATTCTGTAATTTCTCCAGGCGTGTATCGCGCGTCCGGGTGCCATTCAACGAGGCGGCATTGAAACGGCACGCCATCCTCAGAAGCGTATTTGGGCTTTCCATTAATCGCTGCGGGCAACCTCGCCCAGCGGTTCAACGGTCCAGTTGCTCCTGCATCGCACATTCCCGACGCGATTACAGCGTTAAGCAAGCGAACGGCCGCCGCACCATCGGTTAGTGGATCGGCTAGGATGATCCCACCCTGATGATTGCCCGGACTGGTTTCTATCAACCAAGACAGCTTGAATCCGCTCAGTAGATCCAGTGACACTTTTGTACCAAGATCGTCGAGCATTAAGAAATGACAGGCGGCGAACTGCGCCTTACGTGCCTTGAAAGTCCCGTCATCCCCAGGGTAGAAACTGGAGCAAGCAACGAAGTTGTTACTTGTTTGGAGAAGCTCATCAGCAGCCCTATCAGCTCGGCGTGCCAGCCAACCGCCCAAATCCGGGTTGCCCGTTTTAGAACACACCCCTACGAATGCGCCTTCAGGCACCTTCTGAAAAACAGCCGCGATAAATTCGGTGTTTTTGACCAGATAAATACCTTCTTCACCGCCTTTACCGATTTTCGTGTTGTTATCGGGAAAAACTGTCAATAATTTGGCGTGTCGGGGGGCATCGATTGTTTCAGCGTTCATGACACACCTCCGCTTCCTTGGTGGGTGCCGCTATGGCGGGGTCGTTATTTGGAACTGGCCTCTCTGCCTGCGACCATTCGGCGAGGATTGCGAAGAAGCCGGTAACGTTCTCGGCTAATTGCCGGGCATCTTCATCGGTGAGGTTGCGCCCGATCCGTGGTTGCCAGACCTTGTAGGTCAACTCGTTCAGACTGTTGCTTGCAGCGTACGATGGTTTCATCGAAGAACTCACGCTCGGCTTGTCGCCGCTCGTGCCTTTCTAGTCTCCGATCTCGGAATCCCACCGATGACGCTGGACTGGACTTCATTTTCATATTGAGCGCCCCCGTCTCAGGGATCGCCGGTGGCCCTGCTTTAACGGGGCAATTCTTCCTCCGGTATCGTGAATTTGTACGACTTGCCGGCTTCGATGACGAACTCGCGCCTTTTTTCTTTTCCAATGCCGCTTGAAATCGTGCAGCGGAAGTGACCATGGCGCAGCCCATCGAGGACGACTCGCGTGAGCCTGTCAAATGCTTCACGGAATTGCGTACCGCCGGACTTCGCGGTATCGGTATGGCACGGATCGTTATGCATTGTGAAGTAGCCCTTTCATGTCCTTGATCGTCGTTGAGAATGCCAACGGCCGAACGCGGATAGCATCCCCATAGAATCCCATCACGTCCTCACGCCGGCTCGGTCGATCGAGGAAAACGAAGACCTTGTGCCGCCCCTCGGGCCGCAAGCCCATCAAGTCGTAGCCGTGCATCGCAAAAAAACAGGCGAGGTAGAAGTCGCGTGTCTCGAAGGCAGGCGGACCTTCTTTGATCATTGTTTTACACTGTCCAGTTGACACTTAACGTTCTCCTCAAAAAAGGGGTTATGCGCCCGCAAAAAAGCTCCTGGTACGGCACTTCGCGAAGCAGCAGGCCAAGCTTTTCCAAACGGATACGCATCGCGGTCGGCGAAACAAGGAACCTTTCAGCGAGCGGCTGAGCGATGCGATTTAAAGCCGCATCGACCGTTTCAGTCCAAATCGGGCGATCTCCAAAAAGAAGGTTCATACGCGTAACTTCTATGAATGAATGACTGATCGGGGTATTGGGCTTAACTACACGTGGCTTACCGTCCGGAAAACACTCATTCCAAGCGGCGAACACCAGCTTGCGCGGCATCAGGAGGCAGGACGCGTAATAGTCCGCCTGCCACTCCACCTGCTCCCTCGCCTGACTTGAACGGCAGATCACGGGTGGGGTGGCCTGCCCCCCGAACAGGCCAGCCTGCCTCGGGTCAGCGTTGTAGTAGCGGCGATGTAACCGCCAGTGTCCTCCTCCTTCATGCGCAAGCGTGAACCGGTAACGCCCCTCCATGGCCGGGTTTTCCTCCGGATCAAGGCTTTCATCGATCACAATGCGCTCCTCGTTGAAGAACATCGCCCCGAGGATGTCAGGGTCCGTATCCGAGCGCGGAATGCCGAACAGGTTGTGCATGTCGTCGAATTCGATCCTGAGTTTTAGGTACTTCTCAAGAATGTCCTTGATAGGAATCGGCGGAACGATGACTACCCCTCTTGCCCGGGCATATTCAGCTAGTAGTACATCGGCATCCTGCTCGATCGCCTTGGGGATCAGGTAAGGCACTATCTTTGTCATTTACTCGGCATCCTCATCTGCATCGTTGTTCGGACCTGCGCCGTTACCTTTTCTTTACCTTTTCCGCCTCCGTGGCCAACCGGTTGATGTCATCGGCCGACATGCCCTTCGTGGTCCGCAGAAGCGCTGCCAGTTGCACAGGGTGACGCTTGATGATGTCCGAGATGTCACTAGACACTCGTCCCGCCCTAGCGAGCAAGTCGTCAACATCACACCCAAGTTCTTTCGCGATTGCCCTGACCCTATCCTCTGCGGGCGGCGGAAATTCGTCACGCTCGCACTTAGACAGATAAGTCGGGCTGATCCCGATTTTCTTCGCCATCTCTCGCAACCCGAGGCCTTTTTCCTCCCGCTTGCGCCGGATGAATGCCCCGAACTGCTCTTTATCGCTCATCGTCTTTCCTCATTTCTGTCATCTGATTAGTTTTCACTATACAGCATTCTTTGAAGACTGTCAACAATCCACTAAACAATTAGCTTCCGGCCTGGTTCGCTGGCGCTGAAATAAAACCCTTCAATTGACTAAAAAGACTAAAAAAGCGTCACCTGTCACAGAACTCTGTTGTAAGTTGGTGAGATAAGAATTTAAAACTTATCAAAACTTTGAAGGTGAAATAGGTTGATGAGTTTCCGATCAATCAAGACATGGTTATGCCGACGCCCTGCTTTTTCAGGAAGACTTCTATGAAGAAATGTTCATTCATACTAATCGCGCTCATGTCTATGGCGCCTGCGGCTTACGGGCAGGCGTGGAGAGATTGTGTAAGGGGATCAATCGGCCCTGGTGGGTGCGAATCTATCGGCCCGGCGGGGGCACGTCCATAGGACCAGGCGGCGGTCAATCGATCGGGCCCGGAGGAGGCCAATCTATTGGTCCAGGTGGCGGGCAATCAATCGGCCCTGGCGGTGGGCAATCAATTGGTCCAGGCGGTGGGCAATCAATTGGCCCAGGTGGTGGCCGATCATTAGATAACCCGCGGGGCCTTAACCCCAATACGATGAGACCTTACGGCCAATAGGTGGGGGGTGGGTGGTAACGGTCTCTCGACGTTTCGTGTGGAGACGGACTTTAGCCCGAGGTGTTTGAGCGAGCCCCGTACGCATTCTGGGGTCTTTGCGTCTTCATTACGCGTTTCAGGCCGACGCCGCGAGCCGCGTCTCGCGGATTTCCTCAAGCATTTGCCTAAACTCTGGCTCCGGCGCGAGGCACATGGTTCGATACGTGTGCAGGAAGGGGAGCCAATATACTTAAGCAAACTCTCGCAAGTGATTGAAATATAACGACTTTACGAGACAGAAAAACACACAAAAAGACTTAAATTCACTCCACAGCTGCACAAAAACTGCACAACTTTTTTGAGTATTTTCATTCGAGTCCTTGTGCAGTTGTCTACTGTACACCCAACCTGAGCGCTTTGTCATTTGCCTCAAAACCAGCGCGATCAGGGGGGATATCAGGTTAATCCACCAATGAATTTAAACCGTTCGTCGGAGACAAGCGGTTGTCGTTGCCTCAATTGCTGCAACCAGCGCGTTCATTTACCTGTACATTTCCCGCCCTAAAGCGGCTTGTAGCTGCCGCAATTACCGTTCATCGGCGCCACCCTTCCCGTCTTTTGCTCCCCTGCGGACCGCCTCAAGCCACTTTTCGAGCAACTTACGCCGCTTGCTTTCGACCACCCGCATCTTGTAAAGCGGCGTACGAACAGCCTTTGCAACTGGGTTGCGTGGTCTGCGTGGGGGATTGGATGTCATAAATGGTTCGACGCAAGGTTTTGCATGCTCGAGCACATGGAGCCGTCATTTTGACCACACTACTCCTTCGTTTTAGCTCATGGTCATGCTCACGGATAAATCGCTCGATATCTGTTGACATGCCGAGTAGCTTAATCCACTGTTCGTTGTAGAACGTCACTGGGAAGCGCCCCAGACCGTAAACAGAAAGCCCGCCTTTGTTGCTTACCTTCATGGTGACGCGCGCCTGGGGTGCTTGCTTCAAAGCCTGGTTTTCTTTGCGCAGACGATCAAGATCTGC
>Ga0214917_10004991_pt1 | contig 14367 bp, 16 predicted proteins | sample LL_1208_BB_MetaG_FD_177983 | JGI IMG/M metagenome (GOLD analysis project Ga0214917, IMG submission 177983) | Freshwater microbial communities from Lake Lanier, Atlanta, Georgia, United States - LL_1208_BB | ecosystem: Environmental > Aquatic > Freshwater > Lake | place: USA: Georgia | collected... | reverse complement strand
TGAGCGAACGCTTGAAAGTTCGACCAAGGCGGTCTGTATGCCCTGGCGCAATCTCATTTAGGGTGGCTACCAGAGCGCTTCGATCGCATCCAATGAGATCTGCCAGGCTAGCAACATCAGCTGCTGTACGCAGTGCGCCTAAAGCTTCTGCATCACGAAAATCAGGGAAGCCCCGCAACAACTCAAGTAGGGGATCGTCAAATATATTCCAGGCGATGCTGCCAGGCTGGGCAAGTACATGGATTGCAGCCTCGGAATAGCCCCCCGTCTCGTCACTAAAGCGCTTGCCCAAGGCACTGATTTGTACACCACCTTCCATGATGAAGGCCCAGGTTACCAGGGCGTTGTGGGGTATGGCCCAGGAGCCATGACCTTGATAGGCGTCCAAATCAGCCATGCGCAGGCACAATTGCCTTCCCCAAAGTATTGCGCTGCCGTCATTGCCCTGATGGCCGGCGAATACCGCCTGCGCCATTTCGGGCAGCAGCTCGCTGACCATCTGGGGATTGCCGCCAAAACCATTACAGGCCAGCAGCAGGCATTGGCAGCCCAAATGCTCGAGCCGGCCGTCCGGCCTGCGGTAGCCCACGCCTAGGATGCGATCCTGTTCGTCGATCCAGAGCTCGGTCACCAGCGCTTGAGTGAGAATGTCCACACCATCCTGCTGAGCCAGTTGCTCAAGCCTGGTCATGAATGTGGCGCCAGTTTTCTCGGGCATGGTATGCATTCGCATCACGCTGTGGCCAGGGTAGAGAAAGCCATTGACAATTTCAAAAGGCAGCCCCTTGGCCTCCAGCGCATCGATGGCCTCGGTGACGGCGTGCACATAGGCCTCAACCAGCGGCCGGGGCGCCTGACCATGGGCCTTGTTCATCACATCGTCGATGAGCAGCTCATAGGTATCGGCAATGCCCAAGGATTTTTGCAAGCGCGTCTGCGCCGCCGGGATAAAGCCGGAGGACAGGGAGGTCGAACCTGTGGGAGTGGCATCGCGCTCCAGCACCACGCATTCTGTGCCGGCCTCCCGCAGTGCTATTCCTGCCGTTAAACCGCAAGAGCCACCACCAACGATGATCACCGGCACTGTCATAATGCCTTCGGGTATAGTAGTGGCGCGTACCACGCTGGGTGAGGTAGAGGCTTTAGTCATCTCGGACTTTTGTTTATTTCAGGCGTTTTCAGTTGTATCAAAAGAACAGCTGCAATGTTTGGTTGTGTTCGGTCTTAGGCAATTGCGCAGTCATGCAGACTCCCCCTGCCAAGACCAATCATGGACAGCCATATTAATCACTCGCCTGGACTCCACATTATCAATTAGGTGGTGGAGCACAAAGTGGTAACTCTCATGAGCCACGCAATCGTTGGTTGTAAAGGCAAAAGCGAGGTTACCGCCGGTGCTCAAACGCCTAGGACAGCCAATGTGCAGTAGGTTCTGCTTGAAGACAGCAGCCGCGGTACGGGCCTGCTTCATCTCGTAAGCCAAAAATTCCAGCACCAGCCCTAACTCATGCGCGCTGCACTGTTAAGCTGGCAGCGGCACGAACATTGCCCTCAACGTTGTGGGTGGGCGAAAAGGGTGCACTGAAGCGCGCGCCGCTGACGTGAGTGCGCCGCTTATCGAGCACCATAGCAGGCTTGGCGATCAGCACATTGGGATTGAGTCGCAGTGCCTGAACCACCAATACAGGATGCAAGTCGCTGGTGACCGTTTCCACCCTCAAAGAATGCTTGTGCTCATGATCACGCCAAACCATGGTCTGCTGAGCCGCCATCCGACCCGAGCCCAAGTAATAAGGACCAGGGTCTATGGAGCACATATCTCAACCGAAGACATGCGGACGACGCTCCAGCCCTCGCTCGAGGACTTTGCTGCAATGCCATCACCGTGCGGTAAAGCCTCCGTCAGCACAAAGAATTTGCCCGGTGATGAAAGACGCCCGCTGCGACAGTAAAAAGCTCACAACCTCGCCAATCTCCTCGGGCTGGCCAAGCCGACCCATAGGGATGGTGGCCTGCATCGCCGCAAGGGCCTTCGGGTCAGCAGCGGTTGCTGCCACCATGGGGGTATCGACCGGGCCGGGCCCTACGGCATTGATGCGCAAAGCCTCGGAGGCCCATTCCAACGCCAATGAGCGCACCATGCCATTGAGCGCCGCCTTGGAGGCGGCATAGGCGGCGCCTCGCACATGGCCGACAAGGCCAATCTGGCTGCTGATCACCACTACGGCGGCGTCGCCCCGCCGCTTGGCTCGCATAGACGCAATTGCTGCTCGGGTCAGGATGAAAGTGGCATCCAGATTGAGCGCCAGTGTGTGGCGCCATTCCTCCAGACGGGTATCGTCCGATCCCTTTTTGTAGAAGATGCCGGCGCAGCAAGCCAGCGCATCGAGCCCGCCGAGGCGCTCGCTGGCCAGGGCTGGCAAGGCGGCGCAAGCCGCGTCATTGAGCAAGTCTTGCACCAGGATGAGCTCAGCGGGCAAGAGTCCAGCCATAGCGCCGCGCTGCGCATCGCTTTGCACCACCGCCGCCACCTTGGCACCATGGGCCAGCAAGGCACGGACCGTGGCCAGCCCTATGCCTGATCCCGCACCACTTACCAGAGCATGCCGGCCCCTCAATTCAGGGGTGTCTGCAGTCATGGCTCAGAGACCCAGATAGTTTTTACGCAATTGTGGGTCGCGCACCAGATCACCGGCCTTGCCCTGCGTCGCAATCACACCGTTTTCGATGATGTAGGCGCGGTGCGCTATGGCCAAGGTCTGTACCGCGTTTTGTTCCATCAGCAAAATAGGCATACCTTCCTCGTTAATGCGCTTTATCAGATCGAACATTTGCTCGACCAGCAAAGGCGACAAACCCAACGAGGGTTCATCCATGATGAGAAGGCGTGGCTCGGACATTAGACCGCGACCTATGGCGAGCATCTGCTGCTCGCCGCCCGAGAGCGTACCGGCCTGCTGGTCAAAGCGCTCTTTCAGCCTTGGGAAAATGCCCACCACACGATCGATGTTCTGCATGCGCCGCTCCTTGCCGCGCACCAAACTGCCGAGCTCAAGGTTCTCGCGCACATTGAGGTTAGGAAAAATCCGTCGGCCCTCGGGCACATGGATCAGACCGCGGCGCACCACCTCGCTGGAAGACAGACCCACCATCTCCTGGCCTTCAAAGCGGATTGAGCCTGAGAACGGACGGTAGAGCGCCGAAATATTGTTGTTTAGGGTGGACTTGCCCACGCCGTTGCTGCCCAGGACGGCCACAATCTCGCCGGCGCCCACCTCCAGATCGACGCCGCGCAGAATTTCTATGCTGCCGTATCCGGCATGCAATTGACGGATCTCAAGCATGTTGACCCTCCGCCGCCGCCATCTGCTCGGCAGCACCACGCCCAAGATAGGCTTCCACCACATCGCGGTTGTTAACGATATCTTTAGGCGCGCCCTGCGCGATGATCTTGCCGTAAGACAACACATAAATATGTTCGGACAAGCTCATGACCGCGTGCATCACATGCTCAATAAGCAAAATAGTGACGCCGCTATCGCGGATCTTGCGGATGATGCTGATGATCTCTACGATCTCCTGCGGATTGAGGCCGGCCATGACCTCATCGAGCAGCAGCAGCTTAGGCTCGGTGGCTAGGGCGCGTGCCAATTCCAGGCGCTTGCGCCCAGCCACGGTCAGTTCGGCCGCCGGCTGATCGAGCATGGTTGCAGCCATGCCTACCCGCTCGGCCAAGGTCCGTGCATGAGCCAGCGCGTCTGCACGGCGCCCATGCAACTGGTGCGAACCGACGGCGATGTTCTCCAGCACCGTCAGCTTGGCAAAGGGCTGGGTGATCTGAAAAGTGCGAACCAAGCCCAGCCGGGCGATGTCATGCACCTTCATGCCGGTAATATCCCGGCCGAGCAATTCCACACGGCCCTGGTTGATGGGCAGGAAGCCGGCGATGCAGGCAAACAAGGTCGTCTTGCCAGCGCCGTTGGGGCCGATCAAAGCCACGATGCGGCCCTGGCTCACCTCAAGGCTTGCGCCATCGACAGCCTTGAGACCGCCAAAGATCTTGGTCAGATTGGTGACCTTGAGCATCATGAACCCCCGGGGCGCTGGCCGCGACGCTTGAACAAATCAATCAACCCATTGGGCAGGTAGGCGATGATCACCACCAGCAAAGCACCATAAAGCACCAGTGACAGACCCTGGATGGTGAACCAGGCCCGGGTCACCTCGCTGATGGCCGCCAGCAGCACCGCACCGATCAGCGGTCCGTAGACCGTGCCCGCGCCGCCAATCATGCTGACCAGCAGCATCTCGACCGACTTATCGACGCCAAATGCAATCGTCGGGTCGATGTAGAGAAAATATTGCGCAAAAAAACAGCCGCCGATCCCGGCAATGGCGCCCGAGATCATCATGATCTTGGTCTTCTCCGCAAAGGTATTGATGCCCAAGGCCCTTGCCGAGTCTTCGTTCTCACGAATGGCAGCCAAGCGGGCACCAAAGCGAGAGGCCTTAAGCCACAGGGCCAACAACACCGAGGCCACCGTCAGCGCCAGAATGATGAAGTAAAAAACCCGTCGGTCACCAAACTGAAAGTTGGCAGCGGTCTGCTTCATGGGAATGAGCATACCTAGACCGCCGCCGGTCACCTCCACAGAATTGACAACTATGCGAAACACCTCGGCGAAGGCCAGCGTGATCAGCGCGAAATACGAGCCCTTCAGACCTGCCCTGAAGGACAGTACCGCGATCAGCCAGCCGGCTGCAGCACCTGCCAGCGCAGAGACTGGGAGACCTAGCCAGGGGTTCCAGCCCAGGCGCATCTGCACCACGGTCGATGCGTAGGCGCCAACGCCAAAAAAAGCCACATGGCCGAAAGAAAGCTGGCCGGCAAAACCGCCAGCGATGTTCCAGGATTGGCCTATGAAGGCGTAAAACAGCGCCAGCACGCCAAAATTGACCATGAAGGGCGAGCTAAAAAACAAGGGAAAGGCCAGTGCAATGAGCAGCAGTAGACCATGGCCCAGCCAGGATGGACGGGCAGCGCTCATCGCTTGTCTCCAAACAGGCCCGAGGGCCGGAACAGCAAGATAAGGATGAAGATCAGTGAAATGCCGATCTGCCCCAAGCTCTCGCCCAAGAATAAGCCACCAAACGATTCGGTTAGGCCAACGATCAGGCCGCCGAACACCGCACCCATGAAGCTGCCCATGCCGCCCAGCACCACCACAGTGAAAGCGACGATGACAAACACATGCCCGCTGGAGGGCGAGACATAAAAGATTGGCATCAACAGGCAGGCTGCCGCGCCTAATGTGGCCAAGCCGATGCCGAAAGACACGGCGAAGATGCGGTCAACGTCGATGCCCACCAGCCGAGCGCCCATGCGCTCCTTGGCCACCGCACGGATGGCTTTGCCAGTATCGGTGCGCGTGATAAAAAGGCCCAGCATCGTACAAAGCACCATGGACGCAAAAAAGGAAATCACCTTAGGCATGCCCAACAGCAGCGGTCCGAGTTCGAACATCTTGTCGCTGTAGGCGAGTGATATGGTTCGCGAATCGCCCTTGAAAAACATCAGGGCAAGGTTCTCGATCAGAATAGATAAGCCTAGGGTGATGAGAAGGATGTTCTCATCGCGGCCCAAGGAAAGGCTACCAATCATGTACCGGTAAAGCAAGTAGCCGATTGCGTACATGGCGGGCATCATGAACAACAGCGCCAGATAGGGATCGATACCCAACTTGGTCAGCAGGAAATAAACGCCAAACATAGCCAGCATCAATAAACTTCCATGAGCGAAGTTGATGATGTGCAAGACCCCGTAGATCAGCGTCAGGCCCGACGCGACCAGGGTATAGATGCCGCCCATCAGCAAGCCGTTGATGGCCGCTGCGGCCAGAATGGTGGGATCCACTTGGACTCGTCCTTATTCGATAAAAAAAGCCGAATACTGCGCACGCAGCCGAGTCGGCGGGCGGTGCGCACAGGCCGCTGCCCCCAGGGACAGCGGCCTTCGGACTCCGCACTCGATCAGCTGAACTTGGGCTTGGGGAAGATGGGCTTGGCTGCCGCAAACTCGTTGGGCCAGACCACCTCGATGTCGGTCTTGCTCGCTTGCAGCAGCACGGCCTTGCCGCCCTGGTTCTGCCCATTGACGAACTTGGTCGCGCCGTAAGGCATGAAGTGATCGGCCCAGGTGCTGGCCTCCAGAGCAGCGATCACCTTTTCTTTATCAGCAGTGCCGGCTCGCTGCAACGCATCTGCATAAAGAATGACTGAGTTATAACCGCAGTAGACCTCGAAGGTGAACAGGGCGCCTTTGTCGGCTGCGCGCTTGCGAAGATCGGCCGCTTTAGGGTTGCGTGGGTTGAACCAGTGGTTGAAATCCATCATGTGCTGAGCCACATCAGGCTGCTCCTGCACCAGCTTGTAGTTGAAGCCGCCGCCAAGGACGCTGAACATTGCCGCCAGATCGACCTTTTGCTGATGTAGGGTGCGCGCCAGCAAAACATACTCGTTTTGGTAGTTGCTCATGATCACCACATCGGGTCGCAGGCTGCGGATGCGCAGGGCCACATTGGTGAAGTCGCGGGTCGGATTGGCATGCTTGATGACCTCGGCCACCTCGATACCGATGCCGGGGAGTTTGCCAGCCAGCAGCTTGGCAGTTCCGGTACCAAACTCCGACTCCTCATGCACCAGCACGGCCTTCTTGGCCACGCCGCCGGCGGCCTTGTTGACCTGGCCCAGGCCTTCGATGGCGTCATCGACGCACTTACCAAAACCCGGGGCCAGGCGAAAGACGTTCTTCAGGCCACGATTGACAATACTGTCGGAAACGCCCACATCGATCATGAAAGGTGTGTTGTACTTGGCCGCTGCCTGGGTAGCCGGCAGCGCAATAGCGCTGGAAAAGCACCCGACATAGGCGGCCACGCCATCCTGATGCAGGCGCTCAACTTCCGAGACACCAACTTCAGGCCGCGACTGAGAATCGCCCAATGCTGCCTCAAGACGGGCGCCGCCCATGGCTTTGATACCGCCAGCAGCGTTGATCTCGTCAATAGCCAACTGGCAGCCCAGACGCCCCTGCCCGCCGCTGTAGGCCAGACCGCCGCTGACCGGATGCACCAGACCGATCTTGACCGGCCGAGCCTGGGCCAACAGGAGACCTGGCGCGCCAAGCGCGGAGGCGGCCGCACCGGCCTGCAAAATCAAACGACGAGACACGCGGGATGGAGATGTCATGATCAGTCCTCGAAAAATAGGTTTTAGGAAAGGCTGTGGAAATTATTCAAATTTTCTTTCAAATATGACAATTAAATTTGACTGTGCAATCATAAGTCCCATAAGTCAAGTGACCGACGCACTGCGGGGGTTTTCCAGAGCCAACTTTGCCGGTCTTGCGCGCTACCCTATGCCACTATGGACTACTTAGACCGCCTGAGCCAGCTTGCCGCTGACCTCGACTACCGCACCCTGCCCCATGATGTGAAGGAGCAGGTAGGCTGGATCCTGGCCGACACCCTAGCGGCGGTGGCCGCCGGCTCGGCCGAGCCGGAGCTGCAGGCTTTGGCCAAGCGTCAGGGTGCCAGTGAAGCGGCCAGCCTGATTGGCTTGGGCCGGCGCACCAGCTGTGAAGCTGCCGCCTTCATCAACGGCACCGCCGGTACCTTCTTGGAAATGGACGAGGGTAACCGCTACTCGCGCGGCCACCCGGCCGTGCATGTGATTCCAGCGGCGGTAGCCCTGAGCCAGGAGCGCGCTGCGGATGCGGCCGACTTTTTAGCCGGCCTGGTGGTTGGCTATGAAGTCGGCTCGCGCCTCGGCGCGGCCTCGCAGTTGCGTGGCTCCATGCACCCGCACGGCACCTGGGGTACAATTGGTGCGGCAGCAGCTTGTGCACGCATTGCCCATCTGAACGCAAGCGCCATGCGCGAGGCACTCAATATCGCCTCCTCGCTGACCACCGCCACCTCCAAACGCACCATGCTCGAAGGCGGGCTGGTACGTAACACCTATGCGGGCCTGAGCAATCGCAACGGCCTACTGGCTCTGGACCTAACCGAATGCGGCTTCACAGGCGAGCGCGATGGCCCGGCCTCCCTGCTGGGCCAGATCGTCTCCGAACAGTTCGACTCCGAGGCGGTGGTGCGCGATTTGGGCCAGAACTGGCATCTGATGCACAACTACTTCAAGATGCACTCCTGCTGCCGCTACAACCACGGAACGCTCGATGCGATTGAACAGTTGGCCGCAAGTCAAAGCCTGCCTCAGCCCGATGAGATCGAGTCCGTCGAGGTCCAGACCTACTACCTGGCCGCCGAGCTCGACAACCCTGCACCTGCCAACACCCTGGCCGCCAAGTTTTCCGTGCCCTTTGCAGTAGCCACCCGTATCGTCCACGGCACCAGCGCATTGTCCAGCTTCACTTGGGAAGCGGTGCGCAGGCTCGATGTGCTGGCCCTGGCGCAAAAGGTACGCGTCATCCATGACCCAGCGATGAGCCAACGTCTGCCCGCAGAAAGGCCGGCGCAGGTGCTGATACAGCTCAAAGACGGCCGACAGCTTCTGGCCAAGGCCGGCGTCAACCGGGGCGATGACGCATCGCCCTATACCCGTGAAGAACTGCGCGTCAAGTTCATGGACCTCAGCGGCCGCATCTGGCCCTCCGACCACTGCCTCGACCTGCTCGAAGCCACCCTGGCCCTGGCCCGCTTACAGATACCGCTGGGGCGCTGGCTTGACCTGATATCGCGCCAGTCGACTGCAAGCCAAGGCTGAAGTGCCGGTGCCCCCGCAGTCTTCAGGTCAGCGAGTTATCGCCGCTCATGTAGACCAAAACCCGCACGAAGAGACCGTCTTGCACCTCAAAAAAGTTGCAGTTGTTCTTGCGCAGCAACTCGCCCGCATGGGTGGTGTTTTCCACTCTGAAGCGGCTGGCCACCCGCTGATGAGGCACATCAACGACGTGATCAAAATCGCCGTGCCAAACTCGGGCATAACGCGCAGCCAAGCGCTCATACATCCCGCGTACCTCGGTATCACGGCCCTGGTAGTACACCTCGTAGTTAGCGATGCCAAAACGCGCCGTTGGTGCAAAGCAAGCCAGCGTAGCAGCCGTGTCCCTAAGGTCGACCGCCGAAAAATAGCGCTCAACCAGCGCCTGCAACTCTGAGGCGTCAAGCCGGGTTGAAGAGGTATTCATGCAGTCTCCTGGACAGGCACTTGAAAGCCGGTGTCTTGCAATGATCGAAAAAGCGCCAAAGCGCGGGTATGACTGTCTTGGGCCTGGCTTGATAGCGGCTCACGCAAACGATGTTCCTCAACAAAATGACCGTGGCTACGTCCGCGCACGCACAAGGCCGAAGGCCGCACCGCGCCCACCGGCCGAACATGAGCTGGGATGTAACTGATGGCATAGCCAATGCGCCGATCGTCGCTGTCATTGCCACCTGAGGCATGCACCAAGTCGGTATGGTGCAGCGACATCTGGCCAGCACACATCGGCATGAACTGGCCCTGTGCCTGGTCAAAGCGGTTACTGATACCCTGCCCACGTCGGATCATGTTCATAGGCTCAGGCTTGTCGTCATGCTCGAACGCGCCCCAGCGGTGACTGCCCGGCAGCACCTGCATGCAGCCGGCCTGCACGCTCGCCTCGGACAGCGCCACCCAGGCGGTGACATGCAGGTGCGGCTGCAGGTAAAAGTAGGTGCTGTCCTGGTGCCAGCGAACAAAAGCGGGGGTGTGGGCTTCCTTGAGGAAAAGCGTGGAGTGATAGACCAGGATGTCCGGGCCGATCAGATCCTCGACCGCGTCTAGGATGCGCGGGTGATGCACCAATTGATCGGCCCAGTTGAAGAGCAGATAGCTCTTGGACTTTTCCGGAAAGTCGATGGCCGCACCGCGAGCACGCTCCCAGGCTTCAAGCTCTTGCCGGTGCGCTTGCACCTCGCTGGCGCTCAGCGCATCGACCGGAAAGACGAAACCATCGCGCTCATAAGCCTGTACCTGAACCTCACTCAGCAGTTTGGGCATGGGGGTCTTCTCCATCATCAGAAATGATGCACTTAGCGCACCGATTGCTGAGCAGCAATCATCATGGCCTGCAGCATATCGAGTCGCGGAAACATGGGCTTAGGGTAGCCCAGTCGGCTGTGGCCCAAGCCCAGGCCCAGGGCTGCCTCTGCCATTTTGTAGCTCAGGGGACCGGGGTTGATCACCGGCACCGGCAGGCGCTGGCTGAGCCAGGCATGCGACTGGTGCATGGTAGTCGAGCCTAGGATGATCACCTCGGCACCGTCTTCGTCTATGGCCCGCCACGCCGCAGCCTCCAGCAGAGGGAAGACATCTTCCTCCTTGCCCGAGAGCAGGGCTTGGTTGTCAGGCGCCACTTCGATAGCACGCACCGAGGCGCATTTGTGGTGCAGACCGAGTTCGTCCAGCGCTTTTTTGTACAAGGGCTTCCAGCGGCTGGCCATGGTGAGCACCGAAAAACGATCGCCTAGCATCAGCGCGGCCAGCATGGATACCTTACTTGGCCCGAAGACCGGGATATCGAGGACCGAGCGCAGCGCGGCAACTCCCGAGTCGCTCATGGTGTCGATACAAACCGCCGCAAAGCCCTCTTCCTGCGCCCGGCACCCGGCCTCGAAGTTCGCTGCATCGGCAAGCACAAAGTCATGGTGGCTGGAATAATTTAGCGGGCCGGCCTTGACCGGCCGGAATTCAAACTGTATCTGCGGCGACAAATCAATACCCTTGAGCTGATCCTGACGCAGCGCCAGATTCTCGGGCGACATCGCAAAAGGAACAACGACCAGAATCCGTTTCATCATGCAGCCGCCTGCAGGTCGGTTAAAGACTGATTGTTCGTTGCCACCCGGCCAGACGGGCGCTGGAAATTGCGCAGGGGCACATGGAAGCCGCGATCGGCTGCTTCGCGAGCCGAGGTCTCTTCGCACATTTTGGTCGACATGCCCACCATGTGAGGCTGATCGACCCGTAGTAAGCGCAAGAGGATATCGATGGGGGCGGAAGCGAAGGTGACCACTGTGGTCTTGCGCAGCACATGCATGGCATTTACGGCGGCACTATCATGCGCAGTCCAAGGAGTTATTCCATGCCTGTTGTTTCTATTACCCTCTTGCCGGGCTACAGCGCGCAGACGCGCGAACGACTGGTCGAGCGCACCGCGCGTACGGTGCGCTCGGTGATTGCCGCCTCCAACGCCGGCACCACCGTGTTTGTGAACGAAGCAGCCACTTACCAGCGCGACGGAAAACCCATGAGTCAGGGCGGGCCGGACCTGCCCGAAGCCAGCGTGGTGGTACGCCAGTTTCTTGAGCGCATGCAGGCGCGCGAATTGGAAGTGGCGCGGCAGTTGCTGGCCCCCGGCTTTGTGATGGCCTTCCCGGGCGCTGAGCCAATGCGGGAGCTCAGCGAATTGACGGACTGGGCCAAGGTCCGCTACAGCCGCATCGTGAAACGCTTTGAACGCTTCGACGAATGTTGGCAGGAAGACTGCACAGTGGTTTATTGCAGCGGCACGCTCGAAGGCGTCTGGCTCGATGGCAAAGCCTTCAGCGGCATACGCTTCATTGACCGCTTCGAACTGACCAACGGTTTGATCCGCCGCCAAGACGTCTGGAACGATCTGGCAGAGGTCAAGTCGACTCTCTAGGCTGAGCGCCACACCCGCTGCAGTACAAATCCGACTTGACATTTAGGCTTGCTGAGCCTGCCAGGCATCGAGTACCAGCGAGCCGGTGGCGGCCCAAACGCCCCGGTGACGCATGATGTGCGCCAGCGCCTCGTCCAACGCCCGGATCCGGTAGGGCTGGCCGATCACCCAGGGGTGTAGCGAGATGGCCATGACCCGGCCGTTGTCGACGCTGGATTCGCGGTAAAGCACGTCAAAGTGATCGATGAGCTGGTCCCGAAAATCATCCTCGGTGTGGTGGTTGTTGACCAAGATGGTGTAGTCGTCGATGTCAATCGGATGGGGCATGGCCACCAAGGGGCCGCCGGTGGTCCGCATGGCATAGGGCATGTCGTCATTGACCCAGTCGCAGACATAGTCCAGACCCGCCTGCGCCAGCAGATCCAAGGTCTGAAAAGACTCTGACTTGGCCGGCGAGAGCCAGCCGCGCACCGACTGGCCGCTGGCCTGTCGCAGTAATGCCAAGCTTTGATCCACCCAGCGTTTTTCTTCAGCTGGGTCAAGACCGCCATGGTGCAGGTGGTCCATGTCCAGGCCATTGGCAATGATCTCCCAGCCCAGGCTGTTGCACTGCCTGATCAGCGAGGGATAGCGCACTGCTACCGCTGCATTAACCGCCACCGTGGCCGGTATGCCGTGGCGACCCAGGGCCTGCATGATGCGAAAAATGCCGACCCTGTTACCGTAATCTCGCAAGGTGTAATGGCGCAGGTCCGGGTAAGCGGTCTGCATTGCGCCCGGCGGCTTGAAGGGCTGGCCAGCCATATTGAGTGGAAACCACTCCAGCGCCGGCACCACCCACAGCGCGATTCGTGCGCCGTCCGGCCAGGCCACCGGCTTGCGCCGGGGCAGCATGGACCAGTCATAGCGGTCATGGTCCATGCCATAGCGGCGCAGCGGGTAGGACAAATAATCGTCGGGTAAGGGCTTGCTGCTCATGGTGCCTCCCCCACGGCCTGACCCGCAGCCATGAAGGCAGCGTGGTAGTTTTCATTGAAATACTGCGCGATCTCGCGGCCGGTGGCCAGCCAGACTTTGTCATGGCTGGTGATGTAAGACAGCGCCTCCTCAAAGGCAGCCAGCCTGTAGGGCTGGCCGATCAGGTAGGGGTGCAAGGGGATACACATCACCGTGCCCGAGCGCTCGCCTTCTTCATAGAGCCTATCGAACTGACGCTTGAGGATGTCGCCATAGCGGCGCGGCGAGGCCAAGTTGACGTTGTAGACGATGGTGTCGTTCATCTCCAGCGAATACGGAATGCTGGTCAGTTTGCCTTGGCGGACCTTAACGGGCCCGGGCTGGTCGTCATGGAACAGGTCGCAGACATAGGTCAGGCCCATCTCGGCCACCAGGTCCATGGTGCGCTCGGTATAGGTCAGTGCCGGCGCCAGCCAGCCGTCGAGCTTTTGGCCGGTATGCTTTTTGATGGTATCAATCGAGTCCTGGATGACCTGCCGCTCCTGCTCCTCATTCATGCCCATGAGGTAGCGGGTGTTGTAGGTGCCGTGGGAGTAAAACTCCCAATCTTCCTTCGCGCAGGCTTCGATCACCTCCGGATGGTGCTCGCACATGGCCACATTGAGCGAAACACTGCCGCGCATTTTGCAGCGCTTCATCACGTCGAGCATGCGCCAGAAACCGGTGCGGTTGCCGTAGTCGCGGTAGGAGTAGTTCAGCACGTCAGGCGCCGGCCGGGCCCAGGGCGCACGAGCCGGGTTACGCGGTGGGTTGAGCTCGTAGAACTCCACATTGGGCGCCACCCAGAAGGCCACCCGTGCGCCTCCCGGCCAGCGTATGACTGGGCGGTCGTCATAGGGCAGGTAGTCGTAAAAGCCCGGGTCACGCCGGGTCGCCGTCACACTCAAGACGCAGCTCCTCTGGCCGGCAGACGAGCCAGCTGCTCAAGAGTTTCATCGATGGACAGCACATCGGCGTACTTGAGCATCATGTCATAGAGGTTCGCAAAGTGCGGTGACTCGTGCTTATCGGCCACGCACTGCTCGGGCACGATGGTGCGAAAGCTCCTTTGCAAGCTGTCGACCACGGTCGCACGCACACAGCCCGAGGTCGATCCGCCGGTGATGATGCAGGTATCGATGCCGTGAAAGGTGAAAATCGATCCGAGGTTGGTCTCAAAGAAGGCCGAAGCCATGCGCTTGTTAATAATGATGTCTCGCTTTCGGTCGATGTCCAGGCGGTCGTCAAAATCAGCCCGACGGCTGCCAACCTTGATGTTTTGCAGCGAATCGGGGGTGTTGGTGCGGGTGCCCCAGACGCCGCAGTCCTCGCCCGAATCCATATAGGCCACATAAGTCCAGACCACCGGAAAGCCCTTGGTTCTGAAAGCCTGGGCCAGTCGGTTGACATACTCGAGCTGTCGCGGATGGGTCTCATAGGCGGTGGCAAACTCACCCACGCAGGTGTAGGCTTTTTGCAGATCAATGTTAATCAGCGCCGGCATCTTGCCAAAGCCAAAAAGCTTGCGGGTAGGGTTGGCTTTGGCATGTTCGAAGAGCTGTCGGGCGCTTTTGTCGGAAAGTTCCATTTGAGGTGCTAGAGAGAATTAATCTGGCGATTAAGTTTACGTCTTCTCATGTTTCATTTGTACGTTGGGCCGCCTGCGTTGGAAGGTGCCAAAGGCT
>Ga0214917_10004990_pt1 | contig 14368 bp, 11 predicted proteins | sample LL_1208_BB_MetaG_FD_177983 | JGI IMG/M metagenome (GOLD analysis project Ga0214917, IMG submission 177983) | Freshwater microbial communities from Lake Lanier, Atlanta, Georgia, United States - LL_1208_BB | ecosystem: Environmental > Aquatic > Freshwater > Lake | place: USA: Georgia | collected... | reverse complement strand
AAAAATTATTCATTAACTATTTTAGAAATAATACAAGAGACAGAGGATACAAAAACTTTTGTATTCAAAAATCCGATTTTCAATAAGATAAAGTATGAAGCAGGGCAATACCTCACCTTGTTGTTGAGAATTAATGATAGGAAATATGCAAGGCCCTATTCTTTTTCATCTACGCCATTAGTTGATTCTTTATTAAGCATAACAGTTAAAAGAGTTTCTAATGGAATTGTCTCAAATTATATACATAATACCTTCAAAATAGGGGATGTAATTGAGGTAATGGAGCCAATGGGGGATTTCATATTAAACAAGAAAGAACCGATATCTTCAATTTATTTTTGGGGCGCCGGCAGTGGTATAACTCCCTTATTTTCACTTATTAAAGAAGTATTGAATTCAAGTCTCAACACGATTGTTCATTTGGTATATGGCAATAAAAATGAGGATTCAACCATTTTCAAAACTCAATTAAAAAAATTACAAGAAGAGCACCCCCTTGTATTTAATATGTCTATTTTTTATTCTAAAGAAGATACTTTTGAATTAAATGATACAAATCATAATGGTAGAATTACCTCAGCTTTCGTCGCTAATTTGCTTTCTCAAAACAAAAACACAAAGGAAAGTTTACATTATATTTGTGGACCTTCCGGTTTAAAGGAATTGATAAAGAATAAATTGCAAGATTTAGAGGTTCCAATGTCTTCTATTTTCTCAGAAGATTTTGAGTTAACCATAGATCCTAAAGAGTTGTCGGATGTTGAGGATAGCAAAGCAATTATATTATTGAGGGGTGAATTATTTGAAATATTTGTTCCAAAAGGTAGAAGTATTTTAGATATGGCTTTAGAGCAAGAAATTGAAATACCCTATTCCTGTCAAACTGGAAATTGTAATTCTTGTAAAGCTAAATTAAAAGATGGTAGACTAAAAATGGTAGGAATAAACAAAGGTGGGAATTATTTAGGGAAAGATGAATTTTTATTATGTTGTAGCTATCCCTTAACCAAAAAAATTTGCATAGAGGTAATTTAAGTAAAATAAAATGAAAGTAGTAATTTTTGCAGGTGGTTTTGGCACCAGGCTTATGGAAGAAACAGAAGCAAGGCCAAAGCCGATGGTAGAAATAGGAGGTAAGCCTATACTATGGCATATTTTAAAAATGTATGAGTTTTATGGTCATAATGAATTTATTATTTGTTTGGGATATAAAGCGTCCTACATAAAGGAATATTTTTATAATTATTATTTACATAATTCTGATGTTACCATTGAATTAGCTAACAATAACATTAAGGTGCATTATTCTGAAACAGAGGCTTTTAAAATTACATTAATATATACTGGTTTGTATACTAACACTGCCGGGAGATTAAAAAGAATTCAAAAGTATATAAATGATGAAACATTTATGTTAACTTATGGTGATGGCGTTGCTAATGTTAACTTCAATGAATTACTAACCTTTCATAAATCTCATGGTCGATTAGCTACACTAACAAGTGTGCAAGTGCCAGGACGATTTGGAAATCTGGAAATTAATGATTTTGGGGAGGTAGGCTCATTTATTGAAAAACCGATAGGGGATGGAATGTGGATTAATGGTGGTTTTTTTGTTTTAGAACCGGGTATTTTTAAGTATTTAGAAGGAAATATGGATGAAATTCAATGGGAAAAAGGCCCTTTGGGAGAAATCGCAGCCGATAATCAATTGTCAGCTTACAAACATAAAGGTTTTTGGAAATGCATGGATGCTTTAAGAGATCGTAAAGAGTTAGAAGAAATGTGGATTACGGGAAAAGCAAAATGGAAAATATGGTGATTTTTAAAGATTTAGAAAACACCTATAAAGGAAAGAAGGTTTTTATTACGGGTCATACAGGTTTTAAAGGAGCATGGATGTTGAAGACTTTATCTTTATTAGGAGCAGAGATTAAAGGCTATGCCTTGGAACCCCAAACTAAGAATGATTTATTCTATTTGATTGATGGCGAAAAGTTATGTCAGTCTGTTATTGCTGATTTAAGAGATAAAAAAAGATTGGAGTCTGAAATAATTGCTTTTCAACCCGATTTTGTCTTTCATTTGGCTGCACAACCTTTAGTTCGATTATCATATGAAATTCCTTGCGAAACCTTTGAAGTCAATGTAATTGGAACTGCACATGTTTTGGATGCAATAAAACAGTTACAAAAAAAATGTAGTGTTGTATTAATTACTACAGATAAAGTATACCATAACAATGAGTGGGTGTATCCCTATCGTGAAACGGACCGCTTGGGGGGGTATGACCCTTACAGTGCGAGTAAAGCTTGTGCCGAATTACTTATTGATTCTTATCGTAATTCTTTTTTTAATGCGAATGATTATGACCGTCATTTAAAAGGAATTGCTGTTGCGCGGGCTGGAAATGTTATAGGAGGAGGAGATTGGTCTAAAGACCGGTTAATACCAGATATTGTACGTGCTTTAATTTCAAAGCAACCAATTATGGTTCGTAATCCAAATGCCTTAAGACCATGGCAGCATGTTTTAGAACCCGTTTGTGGCTATTTGATGTTAGGCAGGCAACTTGAAAAAGAACCTGTTAATTTTGCACAAGCTTATAATTTTGGTCCACAATCAGAAGATGCTTTATCGGTAGAAGAAATGGTTCAATTAGCTATTAAGGAATGGGGCTCAGGCGAGTATAAAATAGACCAAAAACCTAACCAACCACATGAAGCTGGTACCCTTAAACTAGATATCAGTAAAGTGAAATCAGATTTGAATTGGGTTCCAAAGCTGAATTCAAAGGAAACAATAAAATTTACTTTAGATTGGTATACAAACTTTAGTAATCTAGGAAAAAAACTTTGTGATTATACTTCATTTCAAATTAATTATTTTTTTAATTTATAAGTTTTTACATGATCAAACTATTTGAAGATGATTTAAATTTAGTATTAGAACATACTAGAGATTCCTGGAATGAAATTAAAAATAAAACAATTTTTATTACGGGAGGTACGGGTTTTTTTGGAATCTGGTTAGTAATGAGTTTTATTTTCATAAATCAAACTTTGAAATTAAATTCAAAAATTATTATTTTGACAAGAAATAAAAATTTATTTCTTAATAAATACAATTGGTTAAATAAATATTCAGAAATAAGTTTTTTGGAGGGAGATATTACTACTTTTGAATTTATTGAAGACGATATTGATTATATAATTCATGCAGCTACAGAAGCAAGTGTTAGACTTAACATAGAAGATCCTTTAACTATGTTTGAAACTGTAGTAAATGGTACAAAAAGAATTTTAGATTTTGCCAGATTAAAAAAAGTTAAATCTTTTTTATTGACAAGTAGTGGTGCGGTTTATGGACCTCAGCCATCAAGTGTTGAATATATTTCAGAATCATATATTGGTGCTCCTAATGTGTCTGATCCTACTTCTGTCTATGGTGAAGGAAAAAGGATGTCGGAAGTTTTGTGTGCAGTTTATAATAAGCAATATGATTTGCCTGTAAAAATTGCTAGATGTTATGCTTTTATGGGTCCATTTTTACCCCTAGATTCACACTTTGCTGCGGGAAATTTTATTGGAAATAAACTAAAAGGGGAAGATATAATTATAGAGGGTGATGGCACTCCTTTTAGGTCCTATATGTATTCAGCAGATTTGGTAGTATGGCTATGGACTATTTTATTTAAAGGGAAAAATAATAGCCCTTATAATGTTGGTTCAAATCAGTATCTAAGTATCCTGCAACTAGCAAACTTAATTTCAAAAGATATTAATTTAAAGCAAACTAATGTAATAGTTAAATCACCTTTGTCTAATAAACCAATTTTAAGATATGTGCCAAATATAAATAAAGCATCTAATGAATTAAATTTAAAAATTTATACTGATATAGAATCTTGTATAAGAAAAACTATTGATTTTCATAAAAGTATAGTTTAATCAGGAAATCATTATGATGAAAAATTTAAAAGTGAGCGATTTAATCGCCGATTTTTTAGCAGAAAAGGAAATAAAACACGTTTTTGGTATAATAGGAGCGGGTAATGCTCATATTTTTGATTCGATACAGAACAAAGGATATACAGAAATAATTTGTGTTCATCATGAGCAAGCAGCTTGTATGGCAATGCAAACTTATTATAGGACCAGTGGTAAAGTTACAGCGGCAATACTTACAACAGGCGCTGGATCGACAAATGGAATTACAGGTGTTTTAAGTGCTTGGGCAGATTCTATTCCTGGATTAGTCATATCAGGAAACGAAAATTCAAAGTATGTTGATTCTCATAAAGATTTAAGAATGTGGGGAGTACAAGGCTATGATAGTTCTGGTATGGTAGAAAAAGTAACGAAATATTCTACACAGACTTTCAAGCCAAATAAAGTTGTTTATGAATTAGAAAAAGCATACTCAATTTCAACTCATGGGAGGCCAGGTCCTTGTTGGATTGATGTGCCAATGAATATACAATCCACCAATGTCCAAATGGAAGATGTTGAACATTTTATGGAATCTGAATTACCTGACTTGAATTTGGATTCTGAAAGTGATTTGACAAGTAAGATTGATTCTATTTCAATAGCATTGAAAATAGCCAAACGGCCTTTATTTTGGTTGGGCAATGGAATTAGATTGGCTGGAGCAGAATCATTATTAGAATCACTTCTTGAAAAATATAATATTCCGGCATTAGTTACATGGGCTGGTATAGATACAATTGATTCCTATCATCCCATGGTTTTTGGTCGAGCAGGTACTTATGGGCAACGATGTGCTAATTTTATACTTCAAAATTGTGATTTTTTGATTTGCATAGGTACCAGAATGGCAATTTCTCAAATTGGATATGATATAGCAGAGCTTGCAAGAGGAGCAGATATTGCTGTTGTGGATATTGATAAATTTGAATTGTTGAAATACAAAGAAAGATATAAGTATTCAATAAATGCTAATGCAAGGGATTTTATCAAAGGTTTGTTGGCAAAGGAATTTATTGAACCTTTAAATTTTCATGATTGGATTGAAAGGTGCAATAAATACAAGAATGATTATCCATGGGTGAATGAATTCGATCATCGGGATGAAGAAGGGTTTGTAAATTCATATAAATTTTTGGAGAAATTAAATTCTTATTTTAAAGAAGATCAACATGTAACAACTGATATGGGTACGGCACTTTTAAGTGGTCATCAAGTTTTAAAAATTGGCAAGAAGCAAAGATTAATGACTTCTACAGGTTTGGGGGAGATGGGTTACGGTTTGCCAGCTGCTATTGGGGCTTCTATTGCTAGGGGAAGGGGAGAAGTGATGTGCTTAAATTGTGACGGAGGTATGATGATGAATCTACAAGAGTTGCAAACAATAGTTCATTACAAGTTACCCATCAAACTATTTATATTTAATAACGATGGTTATTTAATGATTAAACATACTCAAAATGCATTATTTAATGGTAGAAGAGCAGGTGTAGATAGTAATTCAGGAGTTACATGCCCAAATTTTAGTATGCTAGCTAATGCTTTTGGCTTCCCTTCTTTTCAGATTAAAACTTGGCAAGATTTTGAAGAAGTTATTCCCAAAGTTCAAAATATTGATGGACCTGTAATTTGTGAGGTTTTTATGCATCCATATCAATTATTTGTTCCAAAACTAGGTTTATCTATTCAAAGAGATGGAACATTAATATCCCCACCATTAGAAGATTTGTCTCCTTTTTTGTCGAGAGATGAATTGAAAAAAAATATGATAGAAGGAATGCATCAAAAATCATATAAGATTGAAGTCAAAGAAAAATGAAAAAGCTAAGGGTAGCTATATTGGGTAGTGGTAATATTGGGACCGACTTATTAATTAAAATTCAAAGGTCTGAATATTTAGAATGCGTTTTATTTATTGGAAGAAATTTAGCCTCACCTGGAATGGCCAAGGCAATAGCCTTAGGCGTTAAAGTTTCAGATGAAAGTATAGGGGCAATTTTAAAAAATCCAGACACTGTTGATTTGGTTTTTGATGCTACCTCGGCAAAGGATGCAAAGGTTCATTGGGGGATTTTAGATAAGTTAGATAAAATAGTCATTGATTTGACCCCTGCTAAACTCGGTCTACTTTGCATACCAGCAGTGAATTTAGAGGAAGTTCTTAAGTATAGAAATGTAAATATGATTACCTGTGGAGGGCAGGCTTCTATTCCTTTAGTTTATATTATAAGTAATACACAGAGGAATGTGGAATATATAGAGGTAGTTTCTAGTATCGCATCAAAAAGCGCAGGTCCAGCTACCAGACTTAACTTAGATGAATATATAGATACTACTGAAAATGGTATTAAAAAATTTTCTGGTGTTTCCAGTACGAAAGCAATACTTAATTTAAATCCAGCAAATCCATGCATTGATATGCAAACTACTATTTTTGCACAGCTAGAAAATCCAGATATGGATATCTTGATTTCATCAGTGGATACAATGGTGAATAAAATACAAAAATATGTGCCTGGTTATAGCTTGTTGGTTCCACCCATCTATGAAAATGGTAGGATCGCAATTATGGTCAAGGTTCAAGGATTAGGTGACTATTTACCTAAATATGCGGGAAATTTAGATATTATAAATTGTGCTGCAATTGCAGTAGCTGAACAATATTCGTTAAATAAAACATAAGGATATTGAAAGAAAAAGTACTAATTAGTGATCCCACATTGCGAGACGGTAATCATGCATGTTCTCATCAATTAAGTGTTGAGCAAATTGAAATTTATACAAAGGCTGCAGAAATTGCAGGGGTACCTATTGTAGAAGTTGGGCATGGAAATGGACTTGGTGCCTCATCACTTCAAGTCGGTTTATGTAAGGAGACTGACAAAGATATGCTCGAGACAGCAAGAAAACACCTGAGTAAAAGTAAGTTAGGTATTCATGTTATTCCTGGCTTTGCAACAATAAAAAGGGATTTAATCACAGCTATAGACATTGGTGTGGATGTGGTAAGAATTGCATCTCATTGCACAGAAGCAGATATAACTCAACGGCATATTGGATATGTTAGGGAGCGGGGTAAGGAGGCTTATGGTGTTTTGATGATGAGCCACATGGCATCCGCAAATGTTTTAGTTGAGGAAGCTCAGAAAATGGAAGTTTATGGTGCAGAAGGAATTATAATAATGGATTCAGCGGGTGCATATTTACCAGCTGATGTTAAAGAAAAAGTAACGGCTTTAGTTAATGGTTTAAAAGTACCTGTTGGTTTTCATGCTCATAATAATCTTGGAATGGCTGTTGCAAATTCAATTGTGGCATTAGAAGCAGGGGCAAAAATACTCGATGCAACAGCAAGAGGTTTTGGTGCGGGAGCAGGTAATACCCAATTAGAGGTTTTAGTAGCAGTTTTGGAGAGAATGGGATTTGTGACAGGTATAAATCTATACAAAATGTTAGATGCTGCAGAAATTGCCGAAGAAAATCTAATGAAAAGTGTTCCTTTTATTAAATCTGAAAGTATTATAAGTGGAATGGCCGGTGTTTTTTCAGGATTTGCAAGGCATGTTTCAAGGATTTCTAACGAATACAAAGTAGATTCCAGAGATGTATATTTTGAGTTGGGACGAAGAAAAATTATTGGTGGTCAAGAGGACATGATAATTGAGGTTGTTATGGATTTAATTAAAAATCGGCAATCATGAGTATAGCTCAAAATAAACTTGTTTATGAAGATTGTAAAAGAGCTTGTATTGACATAGATTCTTTTTCTACTTTAAAAAATAATACAGTGCTTGTAACGGGCGGAACAGGTTTTGTAGGAAAATGGATTTCAGAAATGATTTCTTATATTAATGAAAATGAGAGTTATAATATAAATTTGTATTTATTGGGGAGAGACATTAGTAATTTTAGAAACCAAGTACCGCATTTAGCGGAGAAGAAGTTTATAAAACTAATAGAGCAGGATGTAAGATATATTCATAGTATACCTGACGAGGTAAATTTCATTATTCATGCTGCAGGCACTCCAGACAGCAGATTTCATGTTTCTGAACCTCTGAAAACTATTGAAACAATTTATAAAGGTACTCAGTCATTATTAGATGCAGCTACGAGACTATCTTCGTTGAAAAAAATAATTTGTTTAAGTTCGCATCAGGTTTATGGTAAAAATGAGTCTAGACAACGAATGACTGAGAATTTTTTAGGTATCTTAAGTCCTATTAGTGCCAATAATTGTTATGAAGAATCAAAAAGGATTTCAGAAACATTATGTTCTTATTATAGGAATTATTTGAAATTACCTATACTTATTTTGAGACCATTTGCTTTTTTAGGACCATATCAAAGTCTTGAAAAGCCTTGGGCAATTAATAGTTTTATTAGAGATAGTATTTTAGGTGGGCCAATAAGAATATTAGGAAATGGTTTAACCGAGAGAAGTTATTTATATGCAGGGGACATGGCTTATTGGATACTTAAGTCCCTAGTAGCTGGAAATATTGGTGAAGTTTATAATTTGGGAAGTAATAAGCCGATTTCTTTAAATGATTTAGCGTTTAAAATTCAGGGGCAGTTTCAAACAAATATTGAAATTATTTCAAAATCAGCTAAGGAAATTTATGACAGTTCATCATTTATAGTTCCAGATACAGAAAAAACAACTACGGAACTTGGTGTTAAAGAAAATTTTAATGTTGACTACTCTATTGAGCGAACTATCAAATGGAATAATCTGGCTAATTTATAATCTTTAATATTTTTTAAAATGAATATTCAGAAAAATAAAAATTAATAAATTAGAATTTCTTGACACAATGCAATAATAACATAAAATTCTTTTTTTGCAAAAAAATTGAATAATCCTAAAATGCCAAGAATAAAAATTCCAGTCAAAACAATAGAAACTAAATATTTTTCTTACATGAACATCTCACACTGTTAAAATACTAAAATTAAGTTGATATGATAAAAAACTTGAATGAGGACTTTATTATCAATAGTCTGAGCGAAATAGCAAAAAAAAATTCTACTCAATCTATAATTGCAGGACAAAATTATATACCTGTTACAGGAAAAGTATTAGATGAAGAGGATATATTGATGGGCGTTGATGCAGCATTAGATGGTTGGTTAACGGCAGGAAGATTTGCAAATAATTTTGAGCATGATTTTGCAAAATATGTTGGTGCTTATAAAGCTTTACTGGTTAATTCTGGTTCTTCAGCAAATTTAGTTGCATTTTATACTTTAACTTCTCCAAAACTTGGTGAAAGATCAATAAAACCTGGAGATGAAGTAATTACTGTTGCTGCAGGCTTTCCTACTACAGTGAATCCAATGATTCAATTTGGTGCTATTCCGGTTTTCATTGATATAGATATTGCTACGCATAATGTTAAAGCAGATATGCTAGAGGTGGCGGTTAGTCCAAAAACTAAAGCTATTATGATTGCTCATTCTTTGGGCAATCCTTTCGATTTAGATGAAGTAATGAGAGTAGCAAAGAAGTATAACCTGTGGGTAATTGAGGATGATTGTGATTCTTTGGGGGCAACTTATAATGGACAAAAAACTGGGACTTTTGGAGATATTTCTACTTTTTCATTCTATCCTGCTCATCATATTACAATGGGTGAAGGAGGAGCGGTGTTAATTAATAATCCAACCCTTGCAAAAATCGCTGAAAGTTTTAGAGATTGGGGGCGAGATTGCTATTGTGAACCAGGAAAGGATAATACCTGTGGGTGTCGTTTTAGCCAACAATTAGGGACTCTACCTTTTGGTTATGACCATAAATATACCTATTCTCACATAGGGTTTAATTTGAAGGTAACCGATATGCAAGCTGCATTCGGGGTATCTCAATTGAAAAAGGTAGATCGATTTGTGGAAAAACGTAAGGAAAATTTCAAACTACTTTATGAGAGAATGAAAGAATTTGAGGATATTTTTATACTTCCAGAACCTACACCCAATTCGGAACCTTCCTGGTTTGGATTTTTACTTACATTGAGGGAAGGTGATGCTGCAGATCGTCATATGTTAGTGAAACATTTAGAAGAAAATAAAATTGGTACTAGATTATTATTTGGTGGAAATATATTAAGACAACCTGCTTATGCCAACATTGAACATCGTGTGGTTGGTGATTTGACTAATACTGATATTATTATGAACTGTTCATTTTGGTTAGGTGTTTGGCCAGGTTTGAATGAAAGTCATTATGATTATATTGCAAAAGTTTTATATAATTATTTGAGGGAGTAATTTTTTGGGCATTTATTATATGTGAATATTTTTATATGAAAACAGCACTAATAACTGGAATCACAGGTCAGGACGGAGCATATCTTGCTGAATTCCTATTAGAGAAAGGGTATATGGTTCACGGAATGAAAAGAAGAACCTCTTTGATAAATACGGATAGAATTGATCATTTGTTTCAAGATATACACCACTCAGATGGTAGGTTCGTATTACACCATGGAGATATGACAGATAGCACGAGTCTTATGCATATTATCCAAAGAACCCAACCCGATGAAATTTATAATCTTGCAGCTCAGTCACATGTTGCAGTTAGTTTTGAACAACCAGAATATACGGCCAATTCAGACGCACTTGGAGCGTTGAGAATTTTAGAATCTATAAGAATTCTTGGATTAACTTCAAAAACTAAATACTATCAAGCTTCAACCTCTGAACTATATGGTTTAGTTCAGGAAACACCTCAAAAAGAAACTACACCATTTTACCCCAGAAGCCCTTATGCTGTTGCAAAATTATATGCTTATTGGATCACTGTAAATTATAGGGAAGCTTACAATATTTATGCATGTAACGGAATACTTTTTAATCACGAATCTCCAATTAGGGGGGAAACTTTTGTTACAAGGAAGATTACGCGAGCTTTAGTAAGAATTAAATTGGGCACTCAGGAGTGTTTATATTTAGGTAATCTTAATTCAAAAAGAGATTGGGGTCACGCAAAAGACTATGTTGAGATGCAATGGATGATGCTACAACAAAATACTCCGGAAGATTATGTTATTGCTACTGGTGTGCAATATTCAATAAAACAATTTATTGACATAGCTTCCAATAAGATAGGACTTGAAATTAAATGGTCTGGTGATGGTCTTGAAGAGGTTGGAATGCATAATAATAAAGTGATAATTAGGGTTGATCCAAAATACTTTCGTCCAACTGAAGTTGATTCACTTTTGGGAGACCCTAGTAAAGCAAAATCTAAATTAGGTTGGTTTCCCAAAATAACTTTTGAAGAGTTAGTTAGTGAGATGATTAACGAAGATTTAAAATTAGCAAAAAAAGAGCAATTGGTTAAGAATACAAATTTTTAAGCAATCATAAAATTATAATAAGAATTAAGATAATCTAATTAAAATGAAAATTTGGTTAACAGGGGGTTCAGGAATGGTTGGACGTAACATTTTGGAACATTCTTACTTGAATACTCATGATGTTTTATTTCCAAGCAGAGGAGAGTTGGACTTACTCGATTTTAACGCAGTTAAAGATTGGGTTAAAATCAATAAACCAGATTTTGTAATTCATGCAGCGGGTATCGTAGGTGGAATTGCAGCTAATATAAATGATCCAATAAAATTCTATCTTGAAAATTTGGATATAGGTAGAAATGTAATTTGGGCATCTAAATTAAATAATGTTAAAAGTTTATTAAACTTAGGTAGCTCGTGTATGTATCCACGCTCCGCTGTAAATCCATTAAATGAAGATATGATTCTAACGGGTCAATTAGAACCTACCAATGAAGGCTATGCGTTAGCTAAAATTATGGCATTTAAACTTTGTGAATATATTAGTAAGAATTCAAATCTTTTTCAATACAAAACATTAATTCCTTGTAATATTTATGGTCGATACGATCATTTTGATCCTATTAAATCTCACCTTATTCCGGCAGTTATTCAAAAAATTCACTTGGCAAAAGTGGGGAATCTAAAATCTGTAGAGATTTGGGGTGATGGATTAGCACGACGAGAATTTATGTATGCTGGAGACTTGGCTGATGCAATCTGTCAAGCTGTTGATTCTTTTCAAACCCTTCCTAATTGCATGAATATTGGGTTAGGAGAAGACTGCAGTATAACAGATTATTATCATACAATAGCCAAAGCTATTGGTTATAAAGGTAGTTTTAATTACAATTTGAGCAAACCTGTTGGAATGGCAAGAAAATTAGTATGTATCGATAAGCAAAATAATTGGGGTTGGAAACATAAGATGTCACTAGAGGAAGGCATCTACCTGACTTATGATTATTATTTAAATCATAAATAATGAGTAAAAATATTATATTAACAATTGGAGTCCCTATATATAATGAAGAAAAATATATAGAAAAAACATTAATTAGTTTGGAGAAAATAAAATTTGATGAAATTGAGATTTTAATTTCCGATAATAATAGTACCGATCGTTCCAAAGAAATAATAAAAGAATTTGAAAATAGACTAGTAAATTTTAGGTTTCTGGAACATTCAAATAATATTGGTGCCTCTTTAAATATGCAGTCAATTTTTGAAAATGCCTCTGGTAAATATGTTTGGTTAATAGGTGGTGGAGAGGTTGTTTATTCGCAAAAAATTAACGTACTTCTTGATATTTGTAAGAATCAATTATATAGTAATATTGCGTTAAATCATGATAGTTTTGATGAAATAAATCAAAAATTAACAAAGTCCAAAAAAAGTAAAAATTTAGTTTTAGATGGCAAAAATAATCCTAAATTTTGTTATAATTTGCAAATTGCTGGCAATATTGTTGATAAAAAGCTATGGCTAGAGCAGAAAAGTAATTTTAGTCCATATTGGCATCATATTGAAATTATTTTTTCAATATTTTTTTCAGAAAATTATAATAAAACTATAAATCTTGGAGATAAATACTATATACTAAATCAAAATGTAGAGAATGCATGGTACTCTAGTCCAAATCTATATAAAGTACATTTTGATCATTTGAAGATTATAAAAGAAAAAGCAGAATTAAAGAATAGTAAATCCTTTAGGGAGTTATATTTAAAACTATTATTAGCTGAGACAATAGATACAATAATTTATGCTAGACTAAATGGCTTAAAGGAGATTGAAAATACTTTAGTAAAAGAGTTAAAGCCTTTACTTCCAAATAATTTTTATTTATTTATTTATTTTCCTTTTATATATTTTCCAATAAAATTTATTAATCGGTGGAAAATTAGAAGGTTATATAATATCCCTTTAAATGTAATCACAAAATTTATTTGGTTTTATTTTAGAAGTTATGCAAAAGTTTAAATTTCCTTTAGCTACATCTTCATGGGATGAAGCTGAAATAAGTGCAATGCAAAATGTTATTGCATCAGGTAATTTTACAATGGGAGAAAAAGTAGAAAAATTTCAGATTGATTTTGCTACTTATTTTGGAAGTAAGTATTGTGTTATGGTAAATTCTGGCTCCTCTGCTAATTTACTTATGATTGCTGCATTATTTTATACCAAAGATTCTAGATTAAGATTAAAAAAGGGCGATGAGGTTATTGTCCCAGCGATATCTTGGAGCACAACTTATTATCCATTATATCAATATGGACTTAAAATAAAATTTGTTGATGTTGATTTAGAAACATTAAATTATGATTTAAATCAATTAAATGAGGCAGTAAATCAAAATACTAAATTAATTGTTGCTGTAAATTTACTTGGGAATCCAAATAATTTTCAAATTATCAATGAAATTATAGAAAAAAACAATATCATTTTAATTGAGGATAATTGTGAGTCTTTAGGTGCCAAATTTAATAATAAGTATACTGGAACATTTGGTATCATGGGCAGTTTTAGTACATTTTATAGTCATCATATTTCTACTATGGAAGGTGGTATGATTGTTACTGATAATGAGGAGTTATTTCATATCCTACTCTCTTTAAGGGCTCATGGTTGGACAAGAAATCTTCCAGAGGAAAATCATATAACTGGTACCAAAGATTCTGATCCTTTTGTTGAGTCTTTCAGATTTGTTTTACCAGGATACAATGTAAGACCTCTTGAATTGGAGGGAGCCATTGGCATAGAACAAGTAAAAAAACTTGATAGTATTATTTATAACCGTCGTATTAATGGTGCTAAAATACAAAAATTATTTTCTAACCACCCAGACTTACTGATTCAAAAAGAAATTGGTGAAAGTAGTTGGTTTGGTTTTAGCTTAGTAATTCGTCCTAACAGTAGTTTGACCAGAGATGTCTTAATCTTAAAATTAAATGAATTAGGTTTTGAAACGAGACCTATAGTAACAGGTAATTTTGCAAAAAATGAAGTTGTGAAGTATTTTGATTCGGAGATTTTTGG
>Ga0214917_10004989_pt1 | contig 14379 bp, 4 predicted proteins | sample LL_1208_BB_MetaG_FD_177983 | JGI IMG/M metagenome (GOLD analysis project Ga0214917, IMG submission 177983) | Freshwater microbial communities from Lake Lanier, Atlanta, Georgia, United States - LL_1208_BB | ecosystem: Environmental > Aquatic > Freshwater > Lake | place: USA: Georgia | collected... | reverse complement strand
GCGCCCCTTCTGCTGCGGCAAAACGTGAACGCCGGCGGCGTCTTCGTGGATCACGAGGCCGACCGGCCACTCGTGCTCGAGGACGTGCAGAGCTGGTTTCACCACACGCGAAGCTATGCCCGAGATGCCGGCATGCTGTTTGCCGGACCGGCGGCTCAGACGGACGAGATCTGGCAGCTCTACCGCAACACGCGGCCTGCCGGCCCTCCCAAGGAGGTGCATGCGGCCAACGTGATGGGCTTCGCCGTGGGCGGGCCCGACGGGCGGCTGGCGATCGAGAACGTGCACGCGTGGGTGCGGCAGCTCGACAACGAACACATCCCGGGAGCCCAGGCGGCCTTCCGCGCCTGCGACGTCTGGCTGCTCGGGTTCAAGACGGAAAACGCCCCCCTGCTCTTCCACGCCGCCGGCGGCACGCGGCTCGCGATTTTCGGCGGCGTCAACCACGTCCTGGGCGACCACGCCCGCGGGGCCATGATCGTGGCGCACGACTCCGACGTGGCCGCTGCGTTCGTCGTCTGGAGCGGCGGCGGCCATCAGCCCGTCGTGATCGAGGCCGTGAACGGCGGGACGACCACAACGATTCCCACGGGCCGCTTCCCGCTGATCAATGCCCGCTCACCACCGGCGAGCGACACCACCCCGGGCACGCTCGTGATCACCCTCGCCCCCGTCGGTCATCGCGACCGTTGATCTCGTGAACCGCTGCCGGTCGGCCGACCCGGCTCGTCGTGGAGGCTACGAACTCGAATGATGCGTAAACCATTTGTTCACATCGCTGCCGGAATGCTTTTTGCCCTCGTGGGAGTGGCGTCGGCCGCCGAGACGCATCGATTTTCGGCTCCCGTGACGGTCAGCTCTCCGTCCGTCAACGCATTTACCTGCGCGATCGACTTCGACGTGGCCGCCGTGAGGCACGTGACGCCCGCGGACGTGCGGGTGGTCGTCGACGTGCGCGTCACCGGGACTGGCGCCGGCACCACGCTCAAACTCTTTGGCACCGCGGGGGACGGCCGGTCCGAGCGATTCCTCACCGAGACGCTCGTCTCCACACGCGACAAGCACGCGCTCTTCGTCCTGCCCGACGAATGTTTTGCGCTGGTGGCGTCAGGCTCGCTCGCGCTCGAGGTGAGGCAGATGCCCGGCTCCGGTCTGACCGTGGAGGCCGTCGATGCGGCCCAAGCGACGCTCCTCGTCACGGAGCGCGACCCACACGCCGCCTGGTCGCTCGCCGAGATCCTCGACCCCGTGTGGCGGACGAAGCACATCGTGAACGAAACCGGGCTCCCGGTGTCGGAACAGGGGGAGCCCGCCGCGACACGGCTCCTGTTTCAGCCGAACGGGCCCGTCACCGTGCGCAGCTACACGCTCGGCATCACCTACAAGGAAGGCGTCGATTACGTCGTTGAAGGAAGCGTGCTGCGGCTTGTCGAAGGGTCGTCGATCCCCTTCCTCACTCGGGCCCAGCTGTTTCCCACCACCGCCGATGCCGCTCCCGGGACGATGCCCACCCACACCGGCGGCCTGATCGCCTTTGGCGAAGGGACGTTTTTCACCGACCGACAGCTGGCGATCTCCTACACGGCGTCCGGCCCGTGGGACGGGCCCATGCCCGACGGGAGCGCCGGACGTCTCAGCAGAACCCGTCGGCTTCTCCTCGAGGGCAGGCCGGTGACGATCGCGCTGTTTGGCGACAGCATCTCGACCGGTGCGAGCGCGAGTGGCCGCGAGGGACGGCCCCCCTTCGTGCCCGGGTTTGGGGAGCTCGTCATGCGTGGCCTGCGGGCGCGGTCGCAGAGCCCGATCACGTTCGTGAACCCCTCGCAGGGCGGCGCGACCGCAGCCTGGGGCCTGAGGGTCGCGGCGGCGTCGCTTGCGCCCGACAAGCCGGATCTGTGCATCCTCGGCTTCGGCATGAACGACGGCCACGGCACGCCGGTCGCCGACTACATCGCGCACGTGCAGGGGATCATGGAGATCGTGCGGAAGCAGAACCCGGAAGCCGAGTTCGTCCTCGTGGCATCGATGCCGCCCAACGCCGACTGGCGCTCGCTCGAGCCGATGAACGGGTATCTCGCAGCGCTCACAGCGCTCGAGTCCGAATCAGTGGCCGTCGCCGACGTGTGGTCGGTGAGCGGGCACGTTCTCAAGACGAAACGCTATTGCGACATCTCGGCCAACCACGTCAATCACCCGAGCGACTTCATGGTCCGGATCTATGCGCAGGTGGTGCTCGCGCTCTTCGACGTGCCCGCGACCGAGCGCACGATCCACGTCGCTCCTGGCGGCGACGATGCAGCCGACGGCTCGGCGGCGAGACCGGTCAGGTCGCTCCGGCGGGCGCTCGACCGCGCGCGGGAAATCCGAGCGGCCGATCCCGCGGCCCTCGGCGAGATCGCAGTGGAACTCGCCGACGGCACCCACAATCTGCCCGCCACGCTCGTGATCGTTCCGGAAGACTCGGGCACGCCGCAGGCGCCAACGGTCGTGCGGGCCGCGGCCGGAGCACGGCCGATCGTCAGCGGCGGTCGGCGAATCACGAACTGGCGGGTGAGCGAGGAGGCGGGCACCACCCGCTGGATGGCGGACCTTCCCGAGGTCCGCGAGGGCCGCTGGCACTTCACGCAGCTCTTCGTAAACGACCAGCGGCGTTTCCGGCCGACGGTGCCGGCGGACGGCTGGCACACGATCGCAGCGGCCTTGCCGCCCACGCCCGAGTCGGCCGGCAAGGGGCACGATCGGTTCGCCTGCGCCGCCGATGCCCTGCGTGCCGACTGGGCGAACCCTGCCGACGTGGAGATCATCGGCGTCCACTCCTGGTCGATGTCGCGGCTGCCGCTGCGCACCGTGGAGCCCGCCCCCGACGACCCGGCCATCGCGCACGTGACGCTCGCGGGGCGGACGCGGGCCGACGTCGCCTGGGCATCGTTCCCCAAGGGCAACCGCTTCCGCGCGGAGAATGTCCGCGAGGCGCTCGGCCGGCCCGGCTCGTGGTATCTCGACCGCTCCGCCGGCACGCTCACCTACTGCCCCATGCCTGGCGAGACGCCCGAGACTGCGGTCGTGGTCGCCCCGGCCGTGGAGCGGCTCGTCGAACTCCGCGGCGACGTGGCCGCCGGCCGGTTCGTCGAGCACGTCTCGTTCGAGGGCATTTCATTCGCGCATGAAAACTGGGCGCCCGGCCCCGAGGGGCAGTCGTTCCCCCAGGCCGACGTGAACGCGAGCGCGGCGATCGCGGCGGTGGCCGCGCGGCGAGTCGCCTTCCGCGGCTGCACGGTGCGGCACGTGGGCCGCTACGCGTTCGAGTTCGGTGCGGGCTGCACCGACTGCACGGTGGAGCGGTGCGACATGGCCGACCTCGGCGCGGGAGGCGTGCTCATCGGCACGGCGGGCGGGCCGAAGTCGTGGGGCGTGCCGGGGCGGGTCGAAGGGCCCAACGGCGAGGTGCGGGCGATCGCGATCCGCGACTGTACGATCGCGCACGGTGGTCGGATCCATCCGGCCGCGGTGGGCGTGTGGATCGGGCACGCGTCGCATTGCGCGGTCGAGCACTGCGACATCTTCGATCTCACCTACAGCGGCGTCTCGGTGGGCTGGACGTGGGGCTACGGCGAGAGCCGCACGCATCACAACCGCATCGCCCACAACCGCATCCACCACCTCGGCCACGGCGTGCTCTCCGACCTGGGCGGCATCTACACGCTCGGCGTGTCGCCCGGCACCGTCGTCGAGGGAAACGTGATCCACGACATCGCGAGCCACACCTACGGCGGCTGGGGTCTCTACACCGACGAGGGCTCGAGCGGCATCACGCTCGCCCGCAACCTCGTGTATCGCACCACGTCGGGTGGCTTCCATCAGCACTACGGCCGCGACAACGTCGTGGAAAACAACGTGTTCGCTGCGGCCCGCGACTGGCAGGTGCAGCGGTCGCGGGTGGAAGACCACACGAGTTTCACGTTCGCCCGCAACATCGTCTGGTGGGACTCCCCTGCCCCGCTCGTCAAAGGAGATTGGACGAAGGGCCTCGTCACGAAGGCCAACTGCTACTGGAATGCCTCCGGCCCCGTGACGTTTCCCAGCGGCGGCGATCTCGCCGCACGGCAGCAGGCCGGCCAGGACGAGGGCTCGATCGTGGCCGATCCGAAGTTCGCGGCCCCGGCCACCGGCGACTTCACGCTCCCGGCCGACTCGCCCGCGCTCGCCCTCGGCTTCCTGCCGCTCGAGCCGGCCCAAGCCGGCCGTCGCACGCCCTCGGGCGTATCGTCGCTCCCCGCCGTGCCGACACCGTGGCCCGAGGCCACGCCGGCTGCAAACGCGACGCAACGAAGCGATCGCTAGCTTTTAGGCCAGGTCGAGCGGGGCGTCGGCGTCGCCGAAGCGGGCCACCTGCAGGCCCATCCGCTGCATTGTCGCCAGGTGCAGCCGACAGAGCCGGCGATCTTCCTGGCTGCGGAAATCATGCACCCGGCCACCTCGAATCGTGCCCCCGCCGCCACCGGCGAGTACGATCGGCAATTCCCTCGAGTCGTGGGCGTTCCCGTCCATGAGGCTCGAGCAGAAGAGCACCATCGAATTGTCGAGCAGCGTACGCTCCCCCTCCACCGTGGCATCCATCTTCGCGAGCAAGCGGGCCAGCAGTTCGATGTGGTACTGGTTCACCCGCTGATACTGCTCCAGCCGGCGGGTGTCGTTGGCATGATGGCTCAGTTCGTGCTGCCCACCCTCGATGCCCCCGAGGAAGCCGAAGTTCATGTTGGAGAGATCATTGTTGAGCATCAGCGTGGCCACGCGGGTGCGGTCCATCTGAAACGCGAGCAGGAGGATGTCGCACATGAGTTCTAGGTGCGTGCGGGCCTCCGACGGGATCCCGGGGCCGGGCCGCTCGAACGTGGGCGCGGCCACGACGGGCTTCCAGCCGTGGCCGTCGGTCTCGCGGCGGCTCGCCTCCGCCGACCGCTCGATCCGCTGCTCGAGCTCGCGGACGCTCGTGAGATACTCGTCAAGCTTCGCGCGGTCGCGACGGCTGAGCCTGCCGCGCAGGCCGGCCGCCTCCTCCGCCACGAGATCGAGCACGCTCGCATCGGCACGCCGCCGGCTGCCGTCGTCGAAGAGGAGATCGAAGGCCTGCCGCGGCACGATCTCCTTCGGCGCCGGCGTCGTGGGGCTGCTCCAAGAGACGTAGGCCGAGTAGATCTGGGTATAGCCCGAATCGGTGCCGTAGCCGGGCGCCTCGGTACCCAGCACGATGCTCGAAAGCGGCGTGACGCGACCCACGGCCTGGGCCATGAGCTGGTCGACCGAGGTGCCGACCTCGACGTCGGTGGTGGTTCGCTTTACCACGAGGCCGGAGAGGACGTTCATCTTCGAGTAGTGGCCGTTGTTGCCCTCGGCGATGGTCGGATTCCAGAGCCCCTGAAACACGTTTACCTTGCCGGCGTGCGGGGCCAGCGGTGAGAGCGTCTTCGCGAACTCGATGCCGCCGGGCCCCATCGTCGCGCCCCAGTGATGCGTGTTCACGCCGTTGCCCATGAAGAGCGCGGCATACCGCACCGGCGGGTCGTCGGCCCCCGCGGCACCGGCGATCGACTCGAGCCACGGCAGGCCGAGCGCGACGCCGGCCCCGCGCAGGAATCGTCGGCGGCTGAACATGGAAGCAGTCATGGTGCGTGGCTCCTAGTCGCGTGATCCCGAGTGGAGTTCGGTCGGCCGGTCGTGGCGGTTGAGAAACTGGCGGCTGTGCACGATGCCGAGCACGGCCGTCGATATCCCGGCGTCTTCGGCGAGGATCCGGTCGCGCAGGCCCTCGAGGAGCGGCATATCGGTCGGCAGCACCTCCCGGCCGAGGGCGTAGCCGAGCAGCTTGCGGCAGAACTGCAGCGTGACGGCGTCGCGGTTCTCCACGAGGTAGCCCCGCAGGCCCTCGAGGCCTGTGAACGTGGTGCCGTCGGCGAGCGTGGCGACGAGGTCGATGGGCGCCCCCGCGTCGTCGCGGTCGCGGCTGCGGCCGAGCACGTCGAAGCCCTCGAGCGCGAAGCCGAGCGGATCGATTCGGTCGTGACAGACGGCGCAGGCCGTATTGACGCGGTGCGCCTGCAGCCGCTCCCGGAGGCCGAGGCCCGACGCCGGCGACTCGTCGAGCGAAGGGATGTTGGGCGGCGGCGGAGGCGTGGGCGTGCCGAGCACGGCCGACAGCACCCAATTGCCGCGGAGCACCGGGCTCGTGCGGCGCGGATACGACGTGGATGCGAGCACAACGCCCATGCCGAGCAGGCCGCCGCGGCCGTAGGCCGCCACGTCGACCCGACGCAGTTCCGTCCCGACGACGCCGGGAATGCGATAGTGGCCGGCCAGCCGCTCGTTGAGGAACGTATGGCCCGCGGTGAACAGCTCACGCAACGGCCGGTCGGCCCGAAACGCCTCAGCCAGAAAGGCCACGGCCTCGCGCTCCATGTCGGCCTGCAGTTCACGCGAGAGTTCCGGAAACGTCTGGCGGTCGGGCGGCGCCTTCACGGCGAATCCACGAAACCGCAGCCACTGCGTGGCGAACTCGCGGGCGAGCGCCTCGGACCTGGAATCGGCGAGCATCCGCCGCACCTCGGCGGTGAGCCGCTCTGGGTCGAGCAGGCCGCCGTCGGCAGCCGCCCTCCGCAACGGCTCGTCGGGCAACGACGACCAGAGGAAGTAGCTCAGTCGGGCTGCAAGTTCGTGGGGCGATACGCGCTGCTCGACCGGCCGTTCTTGCTCCACGCGAAACAAGAACCGCGGCGCCGCGAGGATCGCCACGACCGCCTCACGGGCTGCCTGCTCCCGGCCCCCCTCGGTGCCGGCGGCCGTCGCCGCCTCGACGCCGGCCTTGTAGATCGCATGCAGCCGCGCCCGTTCGTCGTCGGCGAGCGGGCCGCGCCAGGCCCGCGCGGCAAAGGCATCGAGGTGGGCGAGCAGCCGGTTGTCCCAGTCGGCGGCGAGCTCGGGCCACGGCTTCAGGTGGCGGGCGGCGTTCCAGTCGGCCATCAGCGCCGCGTGACGCGACCGCTCCGACTCCGGCACGAGCGCGAGCAGTTGCGCGTCGGAGAGCCAGTAGACCTGGTGATTCTTGTTCGGGCCGTGAAGGTTTTGGGTGATGCCATCAAGCCGCAGGTCGCGGGTGGCGGGGAATGCCTGCCGCATGAGGTGGAACTCGTGCATCGCCTTTCCGCCTTTTTCGCTGCGCCGCTGCCAGACGGTGAACACGTTGGCAAACACGCCGGCGGGGCTCCGCGCATCGTCGGCCGTGGCCATCCATTGGGCGGTGGCTTGCGCCGCGGCGGGGTCGTCGAGATCGAGGCGGCCCTGGCCTTTGAACTTCGTCGCCCCGGCCGGGAGTGGGAGCGTGATCTTCTCCGGGGCGACGGCCACGATCTCCTGCGGGTCGGTGGAACGGCCGCCTGGGTGCCTGCCGAAGCGATCGAGCGCCGCACGCACGGCGGCGAGTTCACGGTCGATCGCGGCGTCGGGCTGCGCTCCCGCCGGACCCGCCGCGACCGCCTGCTCCAATTCCTGCCGGCGTGCGACGAGCCAGCCGTGGTAGCCCTGCGGCTTGTCCGCCACCCACACGATGAAGTCGCGCAGACGCACGACGTCACCCTGGTTGCCGTCGCCGGCGTCGCCGACGAGCAGGTGCACATTGGGCTGGCCGGCCGTATAGGCGAGCACCGGGTAGGGGTTGAGGCCCTCCGCGTCCTGCTGGGACCGCTGCGTCGTGTCCGGCCAGTATTCGGGATTGCGTGTGTACCACGAGCGGCGCTCGGCCTGGATCGCCTGTACGCCCGCCTGCACCGCCTCCGGCACCGCATGGGACACGGCCGGATCGGGAGGCGGGAGATTTCGCCAGGCCAGACGGGTCAGATCCATATAGCGAGACGCCGGCTCGTCGGCCTGGAGAAACGCCCACCAGTTGGCCAGATACGACCGCGACAGGCCCGCTACATCGGCGAGAGCATCGAGCGAGACATCGCCCGTCAGGTCGCGATGCCGATGCTTCCAGCAGGCAAAAAGATAGTCGGCCTCGCGCAGGTCGTCTCCGTCGCCGGGCACGTGGGGCGCGGCGGCCTTCTGATACCACACGTAGATCGCCTGCTGAGCCTGGTCGCGCAGCTGCTCGGGCCCCCGTCGCCCGACCCGCTGCGCATGGAAGACGATCCCGGTGCCGGGCAAGATCGACGCATGGTCGGCGAGCGACCGCGCCGCAGCCAGGTAGCGGTCGAACTGCGTGGGGCTCACGAAGAGTACGTCGCCGGTGTTGGAAAATCCCTCGCCGCCGCCACCGTCGGGCTCGAAGTCGCGGGCCGGACTGAAGTCGATGCCGGTAAGGTCGCGGATGGTGGCATCGTATTCCGCGTTCGTGAGCCGCCGCAGCGTGACGGGGCCGGGATCGCCGGCGTGCGTCTCGATCGCGTCACGAACCCGTGGAGCGATCCAGCCGCAGAGCACCTCGCGCTCGCCGGGGGCGAGCGGATCGGCCTCCTGGGGCGGCATTCGCCCCGCCTCCACGACCTCGCGGACCTTCCGCCAGGTCTGGAAATCCCGAGATACGTCAGCCCGCTTTGTCAGGGCATCGAGATCGACGCCCCCCTGGATCTCCTGCCCGGAGTGGCAGTCGGTGCACCGCTCGCGCATGATCGACAACACGCCATCGTCGGCCGTCGCCACGGCGTGACTGAGCATGAGCGCGACGCTCAGCGCTTCGAAGATCCGTTTCATGCGGCACCCGCTCTCAACGCGAGACATCGGCTTCGGTTTCAGACGCCCTCGAGCGGCGAGCTGGCGTCGCCGAAGGACTTTTCCCGCACGCCCATCTTCTCCATGAGCGAGAGGTAGAGCCGGCACATCTGCCGGTCGGGCTTGCCCGCGTAGTCGAGTACGCGGCCGGTGTCGAGTTTTCCTCCGGCGCGGCCGAGCACCACCATCGGCAGCTGGTCGTTGTCGTGCCTGGCGCCGACCATCATGCTCGAGCACAGCAGGACCATCGAGTTGTCGAGGGCCGTCCGCTCCCCCTCCTGGATCGCGTCGAGCCGGCGGGCGACGTGAGCCAGCTGCTCGGTGAAAAACTGGTTGACCTTCAGCCAGTCGTCGTTGTCGGCGTGGGAGAGGAGATGGTGGATCATGTAGTCGATCCGCTGCCCCGGCTGCCCCACGCGCTCGAGGTTCGGAAACCGCAGCGCGGAGTGGTCGTTGTTGAGCTTGAGCGTCACAATCCGCGTGGTATCGGTCTGGAAGGCGAGCACGAGGATGTCGCACATCAGCCGCATGTGCTCGGCGATGTCCTGCGGGATACCGTCGGGCGGCCGGGGCATGTCGGGCTTCTCGAGCGTGGGCCGCCAGCCCTGCAGCTCGCCCCTCTGGCCGGCCGACGCGATCCGGGCCTCCACGTCGCGGACGCTGTCGAGGTATTCATCGAGCTTCCGCCGGTCGGCCACGCTCACCCGGCGGCGCAGGTCGTCGGCCGTCTCGAGCACGGCGTCGAGCACGCTCGTGTCGCCGGCCTGCGCCTCGTCCTTGAAGAGCCGGTCGAACGCGAGCGCGGGGTAGAGCTCGAGCGGCGTCGGCGTCGTGGGGCTCGTCCACGAGATGTGGGAGCTGTAGAGCATCGAGTAGTTCTTGTGGACGCTCGGGTTGCTCTTCTCGCAGCCGAGCACGAGGCTCGGCACCTTCGTGGCCCGGCCGTAGGTCTGGGCGAGGTGCTGGTCGAAGCTCGTGCCCGAGCGAATCTCGCCGCCGGAGGCGAGCGGAGCCCCGGAGAGCAGGTTGCCCGTTTGCGACGAATGGATGTTGCCCTTGCGGGCCTGTTCGTTGTAGAGCCCCTTCACGAAGAGCAGCCTCTCGCGGAAGTCGGCCACCGGCTCGAGCACCTTGCCGAGCTCCATCTCCCGCCCGGCGCCCTTGGCCCACCACTCCTTCGAATGAAAGCCGTTGCCGGCGAAGAGCACCGCGAGGCGCAGCGGCGGCACGGCGGCAGCGGCGCCGGCCACGGCGGGCTCGCCGGCGGCCGTGAGCGACTCCATCCACGGCAGGGCCATCGACACGCCGAGGCCGCGGAGCATCGCCCGGCGGGAGAGCAAGGGCTTCGTGGAAGGATTCTCTCTCATTGAGCTTCTCTCATAATCCTACGCTACGTGGCATCGTCGGCCGCTTCGCGGCCCCGGATCGACTTGAATTGCGGGCTCGTGACGATCGCTTCGATCGCGACGCTTACGCGATAGTCGTTGGCGGCCAGCCTGGTCAGCATGTCGTCCAAGAGCGGCTCGTCGGAGAGCTGTACGCCGCGGCCGAGGGCGTAGCCGAGCAACTTTCGGCAGAACACCCGCACGAACTGGTCGCGGCGGGGCCCGAGGAGATAGGCACGCAGGCCCTGCTGGCCCTCGATCGCCGTGCCGTCGAGGGCCGTGGCCGTAGCGTCGATCGGCCTCCCGGCGGCGTCGGTCGTGCGCAGCCGGCCGACGGCGTCGAACTCCTCGAGCGCGAAGCCGAAGGGGTCGATGCGGCGATGGCACTTAGCGCAGGCCGCGTTCTCCGAGTGCATCGCGATCAGCTGCCGCTCGCTGAGGCCCGCCGGTACGTTTTCCGCAAGCTGCGGCACGTCCTTCGGCGGCTTGGGCAGCTTCTCGCCGAGGATCGTCTCGTAGAGCCAGTTTCCCCGCAGGATCGGGCTCGTCCGGGAGGCGCCGGCCTGCGTCGACAGCGTCGTCGCCAGCCCGAGGATGCCGCCGCGGCCGTGCTTCCGCACTCCCTCCACGCGCCGCCATTCGGGGCCGGTCACGCCCTCCAGCCCATAATGCTTCGCGAGCGACTCGTTCAGGAATGTGTGGTCAGCGTCGACGAGCGAGAGGATCGAACGATCGTTCCTGAAGAAGTCGTCGAGAAACCGGATCGTCTCCTCCTCCATGTCGGCCCGCAGGCCGGCGAACGTGGGAAACAGTTCCGCGTTCTTCTCGTCGATCGATGAAAAGCCGTGGACGTGGAGCCACTGCGTGCCGAACTCCTCCGCGAGGCGGCGTGCCGCCGGGGCGGCGAGCATGCGGCGCGTCTGCGACACGAGCACCGAGTCGTCATGGAGCCGGCCGGCCGCCGCCACGGACGCCAGATCCGCATCGGGCAGGCTCGACCAGAGGAAGTAGGAGAGCCGCGTCGCGAGTTCGTAGTCACTTACGGGCTTCGGGGCCGTGCCCGGCCCGGCGGTCTCGAGCTTGTAGAGAAACTCGGGAGCAACGAGCACGTGGGCCAGCATCGTGCGGATCGCCTCCTCGTGGGGAATCTCTTTCCGCCGCAGCGTTCCGTAGAGCGTGCGCAGCCTCGCCTCCTCGGCGGGCTCGAGCGGCCGACGAAACGCACGGGCCGCAAACGTCACGACCGCATCGACGTGCCGCGGCTCCACCCCCACCATGCGCGTGCGAAACGCCTCGGCCCGGCCAGCGATCACGGGAATCATGGCTTGAAATGGACTGGCGACGTCGGTTTTCGTCTGCGACATGAAATCGACGAGTTGCTCGAAGGCGTCCTGCAGTTCGAGTGGCTCCTTGGCCACGAACAGGAGCTCGTCCCAGAGCCGGTCGAGCTCTGCCGTCTCGGTGTCATTGAGCATCAGCCGCCGTAGATGGTCGTCCTCGTGGTAGAAGAGGTTGAGCGTCACGACCTCATCGACCGGCACGATCCGCCCGTAACACATCGCTTTCGGAAAGATATCGCGAAATCCGTCGAGCCCACGGCTGAACCGCTCCCACGCCGGCGACGATTCATTCGCTACGATCGCAGCGTCGGCAGAGAAGGATGTGGCCGGTGCCGGCCCGATCCCCACCCACGGCTGGATGCTGGCCTCCGGACCGGCGTCCTTCGCGACGAGCGCCGTCGTCACGAGTTCGCAGCCGTCAGCGAGGGCTCGAGGAATCTCGAAGGTGAACGCAGCGGGCGGGCGGCAACACAAGTCATCCGCACTCACGCCGCCAACCGCCGGGCCGTCGGGATGACGGCCGAAGAGCGTCGGGTCGAGGCCGACCGTGGCCCTCTCGGCTTCCGCCGTCATCTCCCCCGTGCGCACGACGTCGGCCAAGAGCCTTGCGAGCAGCGGTCCGGTCGGCGCCAACAGCATCCGCGTGAGTGCTCCGTCGGGAGACGCGTCGGCGGGCTCGCGGGGGCTCACGAGAAGCGTCGCGATCTCGGCCGCGATGGCGCCCCGGGCGGCGTCGTCCGGCGCCGCCATCCACCGGGCCAGGCTCGAACCTCCCGGGATCAGCCACTCGGCATCGCGGAGATCGGGCTCGCTGCCGAAGTGCCAGACGTCGGCCCGGCCGTGCGAGTCGGGATGCGGGTTGGCCGCGAGGAGATCGCCCGAGCAATCCCTGCCGAGGTCCCATGCCTGCGCTGCACCGCCGTCACCGGCGCTGGCCGTGATCGTCAGATCGATCGCGGTCGAGTCGCATGCGTGGCTGCCGTCCCGGGAGCCGACCGCGAGGCAGAGCATGTCGCCCTCGCGCACCGCGATCGAATCCAACGGCCCGATCGGCTTGCGGGCGGGATTGTCGTTCACGGCCCGTGCGAGCGACTGCCGCGATGACCCACGGCGCACCTGCACGTCCCACGACACGCCGTTGCCGCACACTGAATGCGCCAGCTGCACGCCCCCCTCGACCCGCACCCGACCGGTGATCGGACTCCGCCAGCCGACGACCACCCGCTGTTCCGGGGCCGGATGCACCACGATCCCGTGGGGCCGCATGGTCTGCGGAATCTGCACCTCCTGATCGGAGGAGTTGGCGAACACGCCAAGGGCCCGGGGCCCCTGCCAGCCGCCGACGAAGTGCCAGCCACCGGCCCCCGAATTTTTTTCCGTGAGCAGCGTCTCGATGGACGCGATCGGAGGCCCCAGACCGAGAACCTCGAACCAGCCCGCGAGTAGCCTCGGATCAACGCCGCGGCCGGCGGCGACCCGTTGGACAAACTCGGCGTCGCGAGGCTCGGTACTCGACGCAAGCGTCTCTGCGACGCCGGCGAGGCAGGCCGCAGCCGTCTCCGAAACGAGCTTCCGGGACCGCTCGAGTGCCACCGCGTAGGCGCGGGTCGCCGCGAGTGGCAGATCGGCCCGGCCCGCTGCCACGAGCCGCGGCGTCTTGAACACGACGACGTCGTCCGCGTTGCGGTCGCCCGCGTCACCCACCGCGAGATGCAGCGTAACGGTGGGCGACGAATCACCTGTCGCCGCCGGTGGGATCTTCACGCGGAAGGCCTGCTGCTGAACGAGGGGCGATTTGGCTTCCTGCCAGGATGCGGGACCGTCCGGCTTGCCGAGATGGCGGCCGATCTGGCCCACGGCGTTGAACTTCCACACAGCGTTCTGCCAGCGGCCGATCTCCGCCGCGAGCGTGGATGCATCGCCGGGCTTGGACGTCCGCCACTGTCGGCGCACATGGTCGAGGAGCGACGCGTCGGAATCAGCCGCCGAGAGCGTCTTCCAGAGCGTGGCGAGATATCTCGAAGATATCCCCCGGTCGCGGGCGACGGCTTGGATCGTCGCGGCATCCACGGTGGGCTTTTCGCGCAGGTCGAGCGTCGCCGCGACGTAGGCCTCGACGGGAAGAAAACCCTCCGTGCCGATGTCGAGTGTGATGCCGTGCTGCACCGTCGTCTGGGTCGCCCGCGCCTCGGCGCTGAGCGGCTGCGTGAAGCGCGAATAAAACGCCTTGAGGCGGGCGAGCCACTCGTCGGCGAAGTCGCGGCGCGAGTCGCCGGCGGAAAACTCGATCCGATCAGGAAGCAGTACGGCATGGGTGGCGATTGCCTTGGCCGCATCGAGATACTTCGTGGCGAGGCTCGGCGACATCACGAGCGACTGGCCCGTGTTCGTGAATCCCTCCCCCGCCCCGCCGTCGGCCGGGAACTCCCGCGCGGGGTCGAGCGATGCGACGCCGGTGAGGTCACGAACTGTGTGCGTGTATTCCGCGTTGTTGAGCCGGCGGAGCACCACCCGCCCGGGATCTCCGGCACGCGCGTTGGCCTCGGCCGCCAGAAAAGTCTTCAGCCAGTCGTCGAGGCTCTGCCGCTCGGCGTTGGTCGGCTGGTCGGACTCCTGCGGCGGCATCTGGCCGGTCTCCACCATCTCTGCCACGCGCTGCACGAGCTTCGGATGGGTGCGCAGGGCGTCGAGGCCGTCGAGCGCGGCGAGATCGACTTCTCCTTCGGCTCCCGGGCCGGCGTGGCAGTCGACGCAGTAGCGGGACACGAGCAGCCGAACCGCCTCATAGCCCCCCGCCCCCGAGGCCTGCCGCTTCGCGAGGGCGTCGATCTCGTCGATCGTGAACCGGATACTCACGATCGAGCAGCCGACGTCGGCCTCACGGTAGTTGGCGT